>OLQV01002131.1_pt1 | contig 13478 bp, 17 predicted proteins | sample 1672371 | NCBI WGS metagenome assembly OLQV01 (sample SAMEA3136676, study PRJEB25190) | human gut metagenome
CGCCCGGTCCTGAAAAGCCTCTAGAGCAGCAGGAAGCCGAACCGTCCATACAGCTTCCCTACATTTCAGCAGACTATACAGGGCTCCGGGAACTGAACGAAGATACCATCGGCTGGATCGCCATTCCCGGCACGCCCATATCCTATCCCGTCATGCAGGCGGAGAATAATCAAACATACCTGAAGCGCGACAGCTCCGGCAAGAAATCCAGCGCCGGGGCTGTTTTCATGGACGCGGGAAACAGCCTTGCTCCACTCGACCAAAACACAATCATTTACGCCCACAACATGGGCGAAGGCCGGGAAGATGAGATGTTTGCGCCTCTGCTGCTCTACAAAGAAAAAGAATACTATATGACCCATCCCTATATCCAATTCGATACCCATATCGAACCGCATTGCTGGTGGGAAGTGTTTGCGGTGCTGCATCTCGATCTTCGGGATGACGGCTTCAATTACCTCCGCCAGTCTTTTCCCGATCAGGAGGCGTTTGCCGCATGGCTGGAGAAAGCAAAGGAACTATCCCTCTACGATACCGGCGTGGCTGTTTCTCAAACCGACTCTATCCTGACTCTGTCGACCTGTGACCGTTCCCTCTACCGGGGAAACGGGCGCTTTGTCCTTCTGGCCGTACATCGCGGCCAGCTATAAAAATATGGAGGTAAACATGGAACTTAAGACGATCATAAGCATCTGCCTCGTCCTGTTCATCCTGGGCGGGCTCGTATTTCTGCACATCCGCAATAAGCGGAAGTAACTGAGGGCGGCGCTGGCCGCCCTTCATCTTTGAAAGAAAAAAGGAGAAAGTATATGAGCGAATATAAAATCCTCACGGCGGAGTCCGTGACCGAAGGCCATCCCGATAAGCTCTGCGATATCATTGCCGACAGCGTTCTGGATGCGTGTTTGGAAAGTGACCCTACTTCCCGCGTGGCTTGTGAAGTGCTGGCCACCGCCGGTAAGGTAATCGTGGCTGGCGAGATCACTACGGAGGAAATGCCAGACATCCCGTATATCGTAAGCCGTACCATCAAGCACATTGGATATGACGGCCTCGAATATGAGATCGAATGCCTCATCCACGATCAGAGCGGGGACATCGCCCAGGCCGTGGACAGGCTGGACAGCGGCATTTATATCAACAGCGAAGATGGTCAGCTTGTGGATGAAAGCTGCTCCCTTGGCGCCGGGGATCAGGGAATCATGTATGGCTACGCCACCACCGAAACCAAAGAGATGCTGCCCATGCCCGTAGTGCTGGCCCATCGCATGACCCGCCTGCTCACCGCTGCCCGGCGTTTGGGCACTATCCCCGGCATCATGCCGGACGGCAAGGCCCAGGCGTCCGTGGAATATGTGGACGGCGTTCCCAGGCGGGTGACCGCAATCGTGGTATCCACACAGCATACCGAGGACGCCGATATGGAAACCCTTCGCGCCGGGATCATGGAGCAGGTCATTTTGCCCTCTCTCGGCAAGCTGCCCTTCGATAAGGATGCCGTATATATCAACCCCTCCGGGCGATTTGTAAACGGCGGCTTTGAAGCGGATACCGGACTCACCGGGCGCAAGCTCATGGTGGATACCTACGGCGGGATCATCCCCCACGGTGGCGGGGCCCTCTCCGGCAAGGACGCCACCAAGGTGGACAGGAGCGCAGCTTACATGGCCCGCTACATAGCCAAGAACATCGTGGGCGCAAGGCTGGCAGAGGAATGCACCGTCTCTCTGGCGTATGCCATAGGGAAAGCCGAGCCTGTGGCTGTGAATGTGGATACCCATGATACAGGGATATACCATGACGAAATCCTCAAGGAAGCGGTAACCTCCGTCTTCGACCTGACCCCCTCCAGAATCATCCGCACCTTGGGGCTGACCAAACCCATCTTTGCGCCCACCGCTTGCTATGGGCACTTTACGGACGATACTTTCCCCTGGGAACAGATCAACCGGGCCCATGAGCTCAGGATAGTCTGCAACGCAATCGAAAGCGAGAAAAAGCATGACCAACGATAAATATGAGATCACCGACATCGCACACCCCGAATACCCCTGGCTGCACCGCATCCGGGCGTTGCGGGATATAGGCGAAGATGTAAAAAAGGGCGACCTTGGCGGATATGTGGAGAGCGAAAGCAATCTATCCTTTGAGCCGAAGGACAACGCCTGGCTCTTCGATGATTCCATCGCCTGCAATACTGCGTATGTCTGCCAGAGTAGCGTACTCCGTGAGAACGCCATTGCTAAAGATAAGGCGTATATTTCCCAGGGCTCCAGCATGGGCGGCAGAAGCATCGTGGAGGATGACGCCATGATCGAGGGTACCTCCCTGTACGGCAATGCGCGGATCTCCGGCACGGGCATGGCTCTCTCCAGCCGGGGCGGTTATCGGCCCACAATATCTGGGGATGTATCGGTGTATGGCCTTGTCTGCAGCAACTTCCATCTGGACGGCCAGACGGTCATACTGGAGGGCGAAAAGCTCTATAACCAGCGGGATGACCGGATCATATTGTCCAATGGTATTCGGTATGTAGAGCGCAGCCTGGGCAGGGATACTCTGCAGCAGAGCCGCTCAAGACAGGCAGCTCCCAAAGAGAAAAAGAAAGACCGGACCCATGGCATGGTTCGGTGAAGGAGGTTCGCATGAACACATTTGAAAGGGAGCTCTTCAAAATATTTACCGATTGCAAAAGCATTGAAAACCCCACCTTTGTGGGCAGCGCCTGCTACGGCGATGTAGCACCCGATCTGAAAGCAAAAATACAATTTGTTACCATGGGCGTTGCGGATAATTATGTAGGGTTGCGGATTACAATGCTCAACCGCACGGAGGGGCAAGTAGACGTCGTCACCATGCGGTTATCCGATCTCCTTGGAAAAAAACGCACCCCCAACTTCCCCGAAGGGCTGTATCCATATATCTGGAAATATCGGGATGAGGTGGAATGGTACGCCTATCAGCCTACCCCTGCCGACTACAAGATCATCCGGGAGGCCGCAGCCAGCTATCTGGATGTGTTCCGCCAGCCCCTACCTGAGATCGCAAGACCGGCCTCAAAAACCAAATCCACCTCAAAATCCCGTGGTCATGCCAGATAAAGGAGGCAATATGGACAAAAACGAAACCGTGTTATGGCTGCTGTTTAGCAACCCCCATGGGCGGATGGAAAACGTAGAGTTTCAAGACGGGGCCTGTTATGGGGACATCTCGGAGGATATAAGCGTAAAGCTCACCCTGTACCAGCCGGATGAGCCCAATATGCAGGGCATACATATCGAGGCCGTAAGCAGGCGCATGGACACGATTGACGCTGCCTCGATCACATTCCCCAGACTGACGGATGACAGCATCCAGTCGTTCTCACCCGAAAAGGAGGACGGCAAGGCATGGTGGTATCCCCGCAAAACCTCGCCTGCCGAATATGAGGCTGTGCGCAAAGCGGCCTTTGAATGGATAGACGCCCTCCGCCAGCCCCTGCCTGAGATACCGAAAGCCCCGCCCAAACAGAAAAAAACCACAAAATCGCGGGATCAGGCCCGCTGAAGGGAGGATGCATGGACGAAGAAAGAACCCTCGATTTGACGAATCTGTATGGCTTTGCCCGGCTCTACAAAACGCTGGTGCAGGACGGCGGCGGGAAGCGGAGTACCAGCGATATGCTGTACGGATGTTATCTCGCCAATATCAGCCTTTGCAATAAAGGCGGCATGGCCCTGCAGCCCGTGGAGCCGGAGATATTCTTTTATAAAATGCAGAGCAACTCCGCAAGGCCATATAAGACGGAAATCCAGACCATAAAGGCCTTGACCCTGCTGGAGTGGAATATGGAAATTGGCGGGACGAATGCAGAAGCGGTCAGCCAGCTCTGCCACGTCAAGACCGACTATGTCCAGCGTTTCTATGATGAAACCGGCTACAACTACCAGGATACCGTCACATCTTTTTCCCTTTGCGAAGAAACCCTCGACCCAGACAACGAGCCGGAAGATGAGCTGAATCTTGGCGCATTCCTGCGCAAGCATGAAACCGGCCCCAAGCTGGTCTATATATGCGCACCGCTGCGTGGGGATGTGGAAAAGAACATCGCCTTCGCAAAGGAAAAGGCCCGTGAGGTGTTCCTGGAAGGGAATATCCCGGTTTGCCCACACCTTCTGTTCCCGCCCATTGCCGATCCCCGCAATCCCGTGGAGGACAAGGCCGCCATGAGGATGTGCCTGAAGCTGATCGAGCGGTGCAGCGAGATGCGGGTGTATGGCCCTGTGTGGAGCGAAGGGATGTGGGATGAAATCCAATATGCGGAGAAGCTGAAGATACCCATCCTGACGGATCAGAAGGAAGTCCCGCGAACCCGGTGCAGGAACGAGCTTTGCCGGTGAACAAACAACACAATTCCATGCCTGGCCATTGCGCCGGGCTTCATCTTTTTGTAAAGGAGGCGATCCAATGAAAGACCGGCCCCCAATGAACCTTGTCGGGATGGACGGCAACATTTTCTTTGTTATGGGCATGGCCTCCAGGGTGTTGCAGCAACACGGCATGGAGGAAAACGCAAAGGAGATGTTCGAGCGCGTCAAGCAATCCGGCAATTATTATAAGGCGCTGGGAATCATAAGCGAATATGTGCAGACGGAGATATCCCGCCCTGACCCCGGCATTCTCGAACCGGAGGATATCGGCATAGACCCTGAATTCTTTATCGCCCCGGACGGCGTAACGGCGTATGTGGAAACCTGGTTTGATACGGCAGAACGCTTTGGCGTGCTTCTCGGCTCTGATGATTCCATCGACCTGTATACCACCTACCACCCGGAAACAGAGCAATTCTCCGCTGCCATCCATATCAGGCGGGAGCATCCCGAATCCACCGAAACCCGGCCTGTGCAGTTTCTTCCCTCCGAGCGGAACATGATACTGCGGGAGATGGAGCAATGCGCAGAAAAACAGCATACCAGCCTGAAGGAATTATATGCGGCATGGAAATCGGAACAGGGCAAAAAGCAGACCCAGAATAAGAAAAAGGAGAAGAAACATCAACATGAGCGATAACCTCACCCTCCCCAAGTGGGAGATCATCCACGGGGACGCACTGAGCCTGCTCCGGTCCTATCCGGCAGGCTCTTTTGACGCCATCATCACTGATCCGCCCTATGCATCGGGCGGCAGGACGCAGGCCGAGAAGAACAAGTCTACCGCACAGAAGTATTCCAGCATGGGCGAGAACGCCCCTCCCGCCTTTGATGGGGACGCCAAGGATCAAAGGAGCTTCACCAGCTGGTGCGCCGAATGGCTCTCCGAGTGCAGGCGGATCGCCAAGCCTGGCGCCCCCCTGTGCGTATTCATAGACTGGCGGCAGCTCCCCAGCATGACGGACGCCATCCAGTGGGCAGGCTGGATCTGGCGTGGCACCGCCGTATGGGACAAGGGGAACTCCCGGCCCCAGAAGGGCCGCTTCCGCGCCCAGGCCGAGTACATCGCCTGGGGTTCCAACGGGGATATGCCCATCTCCCGGCCCGTGCCCTGTCTGCCCGGTGTGTTCAAATACGGCAACCCCCAAAACCGCATTCACCTGACAGAAAAGCCCCTACAGCTCATGCGGGATATCGTCCGCATCACCGAACCGGGAGGCCGTATCCTTGACCCCTTCGCCGGTTCCGGCACCACGGTGCTGGCCGCTGTACAGGAGGGGTACTCCGCCACCGGCTTTGAGATGTCCGGGGAATACGCCGCCCGCGCTGTGGCGCGGATCGGCACGGCGCTTTCCGAAAGCGCTAACCTTGACTACTCCGCTCCTAAAGATAGTAATTTTACACACTAATCAGCGCTAACCTTGACTACTTCCGCATGAGGGATAGTAAAATTACATCCTTTGCGGTCAGCGAAAGGAGGATGAAATGACGGATGAAAAATACGAAGGGTACATGACCCGGCTGGAACAGGAGTACCGGGATTACTCCGTCAGGATGTGGAAGCTGCCCGGCATTTCGGTCTTTGACCGGGCGGATGAAATCCAGGCTGTAAAACTCGCCTACGAATATATCCGCTCTGCGGACATTTCCCATGAAGAACTGGAATATGCCATGACCGCAATGTACCCGCTCCAGGAAATCGCAGGCCATCACGAAGCCTTCCGCCCTGCGCTGGTGCAGGAAAACCCCGTTGCGCAGACCGTGTACGACATATGGGATAAGCGACTGTTCAGTGATGGGGATACGGAACTCTTCAACAACCGGGTACCTATCCGTTTCCACAGAAAGATGGCCAATGTATCCGAAATACTCGCCTTTCCACGAAACGGGCCCGATGATACGTTTCATATCAAAAAGGTGATCCGCCTGGGTACAAAGGATTTTTCAGCCTATGCCAATGCTCTGGATACCGAGCAGGCATTTCTCACCGACAATCGTGGCATCATGTATGTGGACAGGGGCGGAGATTGGCACTGCATCCTCGTCCAGGATGCGGCTAACCAACGCGGCCTTTTAATCTGTGCGGATGGTTACGGTTACGCCAGATATTCCGCGTATGTAGAGAACACACGGGAACTCTCCCTCGAAAACATCCCCACGGAGGATTACGCCCGGAAACAATGGAGCCGAGGCCGCAAGACCAAGCAGCCGGAACGCTGGCCCTTTCTTTTTCTTTCAAAGACTGTTCCCCATATGCTTCCAATCCAACTACCTTATGAACTGGCCCGCCGACAGCGGGCAGCCGATTCGGGGCGCACTGCGTCCCGAATCTGGGCAAGCATAGCGCCAAGATATCTCGGCGCAGCTTGCAAGGGATACCCCTGACCCCATATGCCGCCTTTGGGCGGATGTTTACGGCAGAGCCGTAACAAATCTATCAAAGAAAGGAGCAAACGCCCATGGCAAAGGACACAGTCCTCGAACTGTGCCTGCGGCTCAACGCAGCAGAGGCAAAAAGGCTTAATTCCAATGCCCGAAAATGCGGCCTGACCCGCAGCGCATATCTCAGACGGCTCATCATGGAAACCCCGGTGAAGGAGTGCCAGGCGCAGGAGATCAGGGACTTATATGCCGAGATCAATCGCATTGGAAATAACGTGAACCAGATTGCCCGGAGCGTCAATATGGGCATTGCCACGCCCGAAACCGCGGAACAGAGCCTGTTCCTCCTCCAGCGTATATATAACCTCATGTACGCACTGGCGAATAAATAATGGCCGTTACTAAGATACTGGCCCGCCATGCCCGGATAGATGTGGCAATCAAATATGTCCTCAACGGGGATAAAACAGAGGGACAAATCCTCACCGCCCATGTGAACTGCGTTGAAGGAAGGGCCCATCATCAGATGATGAAAACCAAAGAGGACTATGGGAAAAAGGGCGGCGTGGCCTGTTATCACATTGTGCAATCCTTTCGCCCCGGCGAGGTATCCCCCGAACTGGCGCTGCAGATCGCAAAGGAATTTGCCGCCGAGCATCTTGAAGGGTATGAGGCTGTGATCGGCGTCCATGTTGACAGGGAGCATATCCATGCCCACACGGTGTTCAATTCCGTCCGGGCCTCGGATGGGAGCAAATACCACAGCAATGCCCAGAGCTACTATGGGCAGATACGCGCCATATCCGACAGGTTATGCAAAGAACACGGACTCTCCGTCATTATGAAAGGCGAGTCCTCAAAGGCTATAAGCTACATCGAATGGCTCCGGGAGCGGAGCGGGCAGCCCACCTTCCGTGGAATACTGGCTATGGATTTAAAACGGGCCATCGAGGACGCCAACGACTATGGCCACTTCCTCATGCTCATGGAGCATATGGGGTATGAAGTGAAGCACGGGAACCGCCTCTCCTTTCGGCTCCGGGGGCAGGAGCAATGGATGGTTCCCTCAAGGCGCGATCCGCTGTTCACGGAGGATGGTATTCGAAAGGCCATACAGGGAAATCTGGAAGCCATTGAAGCGGGGCTCCGGCCTGTGCTGATTGCAAGGCGGCCATATGTGCCGTACAAGAAGCACCCGAAATACACCGGCTTTATGGCCCTGTATGTCCATTATCTCTATCTGCTCGGCAAGATCAAGAAACGGGAATACCCGCCGAAGATGACCCCGCACCTGAAGGCGGAGATCATGAAGTTTGAAAAGTACAAGGCCCAATTCCGCTTTCTCCATGAGAACAACATCTCCGGCCCGGAGCAGCTGGCGGCGCATAAGGCGGCCTGTGAGGAACGCCTCCCAGCCCTCACCAAGCACCGCACCATCCTCAATGCGCAAAAGAAAAAACGAAAACCCCTATATGACGCCCTTGCGGATGCGGAGGCCCTTCGCCCAGCCATGGACTTATATGCCCAAGGCATAACCGGCATGGAGGACGAGGCCGCAAGGTACATGGATGCTGTGGATATTCTGGAGAAAGCCGGAGTATCAATCGATAAGCTCAAAAACGAAAAAGCCGCAGCATATGAGGCTGTGGCCGATGTCAACCGGGATATCCGGGCAGTACGAAAGCAGATTGCTATGTGCGATGAGATCACAAAGAACATCCCCCAGATAGAAAAAGACGTCCACAGCGTGGAACGCACAAAGACCAAGGAGGTGAATCGAGATGTCAGAGAGTTCTGATGCAGCTGAACAGGTAGTGCGCATGATGCTCTCAGGCGGAGAGGTGGCCATTCGGCTCTCCGGCTCCGCACTCAAGAACGGCGCCGCTTTATTGCTGGCGCTGTCCAAGAACCATAAGAAGATTTACGGAAAAGTAAGCCTTAGAAGGATGCTCAATGAAACGCGGGATATCCGTACATTCCCCATGCAGCCGGAGGAATACCGGCAGTTTGCCACACACGCCAAACGCCTGAAGATTCTCTTCTCCGCCATTCAGGATAAGGATAATCCCCAAGCTATGGTGGATGTCCTTATCCCTACGACTGAGATCGAGCGGGTAAACATGATCTTCGAGCGGATGCAGTATGTCCCTGCGGGATCAGAGCGGCAAGCCCCGGAGAATACCCCGCAGGAGGGACACCAGCCAAAAAAAGAGTCTCGGTCGGGACCCGCCTCACGCGATACAAGGGACAGCTCCTCTACATGGAAAGACAAAGACCGCGGGAGGACGATGCATGAGCGGCCCTCCATAGAGCAAAAGCTCAAGGAGAACAAAGCGGCGCTGGAGAAAAAACGCAGTGAGCAGGTTCTGGCCAGGACGAGGACAAAATCAAAGGGGCGGGCAAAGTGATGACCCACAGCCCGCTCATCCTGAAATGGGGCGTCCTGTATGCCCCATAAGCAATCGCGCACAGGAGATATCCTCCTGTGCGTATTTTTGTATGTCCCCGTAGCATGGCTGGCGCTGGTGCTGGCACAATGTTTCGGGGAGGGCGGCTTGCCCATGCTCATCGAGAACCTGACCGTGGCTTTAAACAATCCGCTCTCTGTAAGCTGGACGGATAAAAGCCTTGTGGCCCTGCTCTTCGCCACCGGCATCTATGTCCTCTGCATTGGGCTGTATTTTACCGATCAGGCCAGACGGCGTGACGGCGAGGAACACGGTAGCGCCATATGGGGCTCAGCAAAGCAGGTTAATGCCATGTTCGCCCAGAAGCTGAACAAGCCTCTGACCCGCCATGTGAAGCTGGGGCTGGACGCTTACAAGCACAAACGGAACCTGAACGTGCTGGTGATTGGCGGCAGCGGCGCGGCCAAGACGAGAGGATTTGTAAAGCCCAACATATTGGAGGGCAACGGATGCAGCATGGTGATCACCGATCCTAAAATGGAAGTGCTGAACGCTACGGGCAGCTACCTCAAAAGCCAGGGGTACGACATTCGCGTCCTCAACCTTGTGAACCTTGCCCAGAGCGATGGATACAATCCCTTCGTGTATCTCAGGGATGACAAGGATGTGCTGAAGCTGGTCACCAATCTCATTCAGGCCACCACCCTCAAGGGCAGCCATGAAAGCGACCCCTTCTGGACGAAGGCGGAAACGGCCCTGTTCATGGCGATAATTTTGATGCTTTTCCACGAAGCCCCGGCGTATGAGCAGAACTTCTCCATGGTGCTGAAGGTGCTGGAATATGCCGAGGTAAAGGAAGAAGATGAGGATCACGTCTCGCCCCTCGATCTCCTCTTCAATTCCTTGGAGCAGGAACAGCCCGACCACATCGCCGTAAAGCAATACCATATTTTCAAGATGGCAGCTGGCAAGACCGCAAAATCGATACTTGTGGCGGCGGCGGTGCGGATCAACGCATTCTCGCTGCCCCAGGTCAAAGCCATCACCGACCATGACGATATGGATTTGTATTCCCTTGGAGAAAAGAAATGCGCCCTGTATGCCGTGATCCCGGACAACGATGGTTCCTTTAACTTCCTGGTATCTCTTCTGTATGCCCAGGCATTTCAGGCGCTGTACTATTCCGCTGACCAAATCCATCACGGGCCGCTGCCCAACCATGTCCATTTCATACTGGATGAATTTGCCGCCATGCCCTTGCCGGGATACACAAGGGAATTGGCAACCATGCGAAGCCGCAATATCTCCAGCAGCACCATCATCCAGAACATGGCGCAGATCAAGGAACTGTATAAGGACAGTTGGGAAACCATCCTCGGTAATTCGGATACCATCCTGTACCTTGGCGGCAACGAATCAAGCACCCACAAGCTCATATCCGAGATGCTGGGCAAGTCCTCAATCCTGACCCGCTCCCACGGCGAGTCCCACGGTAAGTCTGGCAGCTATTCTACAAACACCCAATCCAGCGGTAGAGAATTGCTTGCCCCGGACGAAGTGCGAATGCTGGACAACCGGTACTGCATCCTGTTCATCCGCGGCGCTCCGCCCGTCATGGACTTAAAGTACGATCTCATGCGCCACCCCAATATTCGCTTCTCCCCGGACGGCGGCGGGCCACAGTATGTCCACCGCAGGCAGCTCTATGCAGGCAATCCGTTCCTTATCCAACAACCCGCTACATCTACAATTCAACAGAAGGAGGAAAACTATCTTGAAAAAGAACCATATGACCAATAACCGGGCCTATCGCATATTCGCCATTTTCGCTGTAGTCGTCCTTTGCTTCAGCTTCACCGCCACCGCGTTCGCTGCGGACGATCCTCTCGCCGTGGTCGATAATCTGACCGAATTTATTTTCTCCCTCATCCGGGCCGTAGGTATCATCCTGCTGGGCTTCGGCATCCTGCAGATCGGCCTGTCCCTCAAATCCCACGACCCTTCCCAGCGCGCCAACGGTATGCTCACCATGGCTGGCGGCATCGTGATCACCTTTACCAAAGAAATCCTGACCCTGATTACCGGCTGATATGATCCAGAGTCTTCGACACTACCGGGAGGGAACCACCCTCCCGGCCATTCCCAACAGGAGGTGATCGAATATGGGAGATGGTAACTGGATCGTAGAGAACCTGCGTAACGCACTTGCCATGTGGAACGCAAAGCTCACCGAGATATGGGCGCTCATGAGCCAGAGCCCGGATGAGTTTAAAGGCGGCGCTGTGTGGGACGTCATGGTCAACATCAACGATGCATTGAAGGCCATAGGGTATGGTCTCTTGGTGCTGTTCTTCGTTATGGGCGTTATGAAAACCGCTGGCAGCTTTGCAGAGCTCAAGCGCCCGGAACACGCCTTTAAGGTGTTTATCCGCTTTGCTCTTGCCGAGGCCGCCATAACCTTCTGCATGGATATCCTGCTGATGCTGTTCCGCATTGCTCAGGGCGCCATATCTGTCATTATGTCCTCGTCCGGGATCATGCCCAGCGCGGCCACGGATTTACCGCAAGAGGTCATAACGGCAATAACCAATGTGGGCTTCTGGGACAGCATCCCGCTGTGGATCGTGACACTCCTCGGCAGCCTCATTATCTGGGTGCTGTCGCTGGTTATGATCCTCACGGTATACGGGAGGTTTTTCAAAATATTCATGGCCACCGCTATCGCGCCGATCCCACTCTCGGCCTTTGCCGGGGAGCCCACTGCCAATATCGGCAAATCGTTTCTCAAAACATACGCCGCCCTGTGCTTGCAGGGCTGCGTGATCGTGCTGGCCTGTGTGATATTCTCCGTGGTGGCGTCAGAGGAACCCACCCTCGGCAATGTGGCCGGGATGTCCGCCGTCACCATCACATGGCAGTACATTGGCGAGTTATTGTTCAATATGCTGGTGCTGGTGGGCGCGATCAAGATGAGCGACCGGATCATCCGGGAGCTGATGGGCCTTGGCTGATTCAGCGCCGCGGGCCCTCTGTGCGGACAGTCCCTTCGCTGCGCTCCCTGGCCTTGCGGATCCGGTAGACGAAAAGCTCTGCGGCAGCCCGGTCCTACGATGCCTGCTGAAGGAGATCCCGGATCCGCTTACCGAGGGTGAGAAGCCAGGAGAGGACCACGAACCCCACCAGGGCAAAGAGAATACGGTCCGCCAGAATGGTGTTGGCCAGGTACCAACTGTGGAATACCGTCAGCATGGAGAGCGTGTACAGTAGCGGGATCGTCAGCCGGGTCAGCGCCGCCAAACGGAGCAGGAGCGCCAGGATGCAGATCCCGGCAGCTATCAGGATCATCATTTGCCGTGACCTCCTTGATCAAATTTACGGGAGTTTGCGGCATGGTAACATGGATGGGCCAGTTTATCAAGGGCCTGTTCGGCAAAACTCGAAAAAGAATCCGGAGGTGTTTGATTGGAGGTACGCATCAACAAAGAAGTCCGGGATTACCAGGAGAGTGTTTTTTTTGGACTGTCCCTGCGGCAGTTCCTGTTCGCCCTGCTGGCGGTCATCGTGGCGGTGGTCGTCTACTTCGCGCTTCGCCCGGTACTGGGAAATGGAGAGGTCGGCTGGGCGTGTGTCCTGGCGGCCTTCCCCTTTGCGATGGGCGGTTTTTTTCAGTATAACGGCATGACCTTAGAGCAATTTCTGCTGGCGGTTCTCCGCACGGAAGTCCTTACGCCCAAACATCTCGCATTCCGGTCAGAGAACCTGTATGCGAAACTGATGGAGCATACATCGATAAAGGAGGCATTGAAACTTGATTAAGACCCTGCAGACCACATTGAAGCAGGACAAGGAGTCCTTCCGGATCCCAAGCTCTGTGCAGGACATGCTCCCCATCCGCCGCCTATGGCCGGATGGGGTCTTTCAATTTGGAAGCAAGTATTCCAAGACCCTGCGCTTCAGCGACATCAATTACGCCATTGCTTCCAAGGAAGACAAGACAGCGATGTTTCTTGGCTACTCGGAGCTGCTGAATGCGCTGGATACCGGCTCCACCACCAAGATTACCATCAACAATAAGCGTCTCAACCGCGGCAATTTTGAGCGGGACATCCTGCTCCCGCTCCGGGGGGATCGCCTGGATGGGGAACGGGCAGAGTACAATGCCATGCTGCTGGGTAAGGTGACGGATTCCTCCAACAGCGTGGTGCAGGAGCGCTACATCACCCTGTCCGTCCACAAGAAAAATGTAGAGGAGGCCCGCGCATTTTTTGACCGCACGGTC
>OLQV01002132.1_pt1 | contig 13471 bp, 6 predicted proteins | sample 1672371 | NCBI WGS metagenome assembly OLQV01 (sample SAMEA3136676, study PRJEB25190) | human gut metagenome
GCGGTGGAATCCCAGCTGGCCATATTCTGCATGTCAGCGGTGATGGTCACGGTCTCGGAGGCACCGGGCGCAAGCTCGGCGGTCTTGCCGTAGTCCAGCAGCTGGATGGCAGCCTTCTCAACACCGTGCTCCTTGTCATAATCGGTGTAGGGCAGGCTGACATAGAGCTGCACAACATCCTTACCGGCGACGCTGCCGGTGTTCTTGACGGTCACGTTCGCGGTGACGGTCTCGTTTTCAAGGTCAACATTCAGGTTATCGAGGGTCTGCTCAAACGTGGTGTAGGACAGACCGTAGCCGAACGGGTAAGTAACCTCGTCGTCGTAGTTCCATGCGCTGCCGGTGGAGGAACCGACGGTGGAGGCGGCGTTGCCCTGCCCCATGACGGTGTCAAAATAGCGGGTCTCGTAGTATTTGTAGCCGATGTAGATGTTCTCGGCCTCGACAATGGCATCGTTCATGCTGATGTCGGGGTTGGCGTTGGCCCACTGCAGATCGCCGAAATTCTGGGCGCTGGGGGCGCTGGCGTTCTTGACGGCATAGGTATCGGTCAGATGACCGGAGGGGCTGACCGCACCGGAGAGAATGTCGGCCACACCGTAGAAGCCGTAGCCGCCCGGTAGGCCGACCTGCAGGATGGCGTCAACACCGACGTTGTCCTCGATCTCCTGCACCTCCATGGCGCTGGCATTATTCAACAGAACGATGACCTTGCCGCCGTTGGCCGCCTTGGCAGTGACGGCGGCATTGATGAGGTCGCGCTCGTCGTCGGACAGGCCTAAGGGGTCAGTCTGGTTCAGGTTTTGGGTCGGGTCTACACCGGCCGTGCCGGGCTGGTAGGTGCCGTTCTCAGAGGCGGAGCGGGCAATCGTGACGATCATCACGTTGTTGTCGTTCATGCTGTCTTTCCAAGTGGCGTTCTGGCCGTCCAGCGCAGCCTGGCTCGGCTCCTTGCTGGAGAAAACGCCGGTCGTGGAGGGAGCCGTGATGTGGTTGTACTCAATCGTACCGCCCCAGCTCTGGACCTCGGATTTGTACATCGGCTTGAGGGCCTCGTACATGTCGGCCACAGTCTGGTTCAGACCGAAGCCCTTTGCCTTGAAGGCACCGACCATATCGACTGTATCGGCATCCGTGCCGGTGTTTGCAATAAAGCTGGAGCCCATATCGCCGCCCTGTACGGGATAGTAGCTCGAGAAGCCCAGAAGGGTGATTTTCTGGGTCTCATCCTGCGTCAGCGGCAGTGCACCGTTGTTCTTCAGCAGGACGCTGCCCTCTTCGCTCATCCGCTCACCCACGTCCTGAATGCCGTGCAGCAGCTCGGTAGTGGAGGTGTAGTCGGATTTGAAAGTATACAGGTCAGTGCCGTCGGAGTCCTCGGTCACGAGCTTGGTGCTCTTGGTGCCCAGGAACTTGTCAATGTCAGTGCGGAATCCGTCCACGACGGTTGAGGCGCAGACACTGAGCGCCAGCAGCGACGCCGTGGCTGTGGTCACGCCGCGCCAGACGCGGCGGCCGGATTTTTTCTTACTCATGTTTTTCCTCCTTATGTATCCTTGTGTATATCGTAATCGCGTGTAGGGCGCGTTACTTCTTGCTGCGTTCCTTGATAGCCTTCTGCTCCTCGGGCAGGTTTTTCTCAACCGTCCAGAACAGGATCAGGATGACGGCGCCGATGATATAGCAGACGGTCTCGACCCAGATATAGCTGACAGAGATCGCGGTCTGCACACTGGCGGTCTGGGCGGCGGTGCCCAGAGCGACGTCGGCGGCTTGGTTATAGCCGCTGCCGTTCAGCATGGCGCTGAAAATGGAGTTGCAGATCGGCGTGGCGGCGACCATAAGGGAGCTGTAGATGCTCATGGTCAGACCGTCGGTGCGGATGCCGGTGCGGTACTCAATGTGGTCGATAACGTCGGCAATCATGGCCAGGATCAGATAGCAGGCCGGGGAAGAACCCAGACACTTGAGGGCCACGCCGATGGCGACTGGCACGATGTTGCCGCCGCCCAGACCTGCGATGATGCCGCCCACGGCACCCAGCAGCATGAAGCCGCCGCAGACCAGACGCTTACCGAACTTATTGGCCAGAGGTACCACAAAGACTGCAGCCACGGCCATCGGGATAGCGCCCATGATGCTGAGCAGGCCCTGGGAGGCACCCCATGCGTCCGCCGTGCCGAAGAAAGTGTTGTCCAGAACCCATTTGCAGAAGTAGCTCATGGAGCCGTTCTTCATTGCGCCGCTCCACTGGAACAGCATATAGAACGCCATGACGATCCACCACATGCGGTCACCGGTAACGGCCTTGAGCTGCTCGCCCAGCGTGGCTGACTTGGCAGGGGTATCGGTGTCGGCGCGGCCTTCCTCGGTGACGCGCTCACGGGTGAAGAGGAACTGCAGGTAGATGGTCAGCGCGCTGAAGATGGCGATGGCCAGCATGGTGAGGAACCACAGGTGCTGGTCCTCCTTCAGTGCGAAGGAAACGAGCATCGGGAATACCATCGAGCCGCAGCCCATAACGCCCAGACCCGCCACGTTGGTGAAGGAAGCCAGCGCACCGCGCTGCTTGCTGTCACGGGTGGAAACGGGGATCATGGTGGAGTTGGCGGTGTTGTAGATGGGGTAAGCGACCGCGTAGTACAGGTTGTACGCGATGGCGATCCAGACCATCTTGGCCATGCCCTCAAACGGCACGATAAACATCAGCACACTGGCGACGGAAAGGGTCAGCGCGGAGAGCAGGATCCACGGGCGTGCCTTGCCGGCCAGAGCCTTGGTGTGCTCAATCAGCTGACCGACGATGAGGTTGGACGCCACGATGAGCACCGTGGAGACCAGCTGCAAGGTCGTCAAAAAGCCAAGATCAAGCTTGAGGACATCGGTGAAGTAGTTCTGCAGGATGCTGGTGAAGATGCCCGAGGAAAGCAGTGCGCCGAAGGGGCCGATAAAATAGCCCAGCAGCATTTCCGGCATCTTGACGTCGTCGCTGGTGATACGGGACTTCGTCAGCGGCGAGGACCAGAAGTTGGATTTCGAGGTTGACATGATAGAAAGTCACTCCTTCTTTGTGTATATAAGCAGTGTATATAAGCAATTTGTTTACGCTATGCTTTTACGCCTTTGCCGTAACGGTATATTCCCCGCTGCCAAGCACCTTTTCTTCCCCGCTCGGCAGCACGACGGTGCATTCGGTGCCGACGGGCACCGCCACGGTCATCGTCATCTCGCCGTCCGCAATCTTCCATGCAGCCTTGATCACGCCGTAGGGCGTGCCCACCGTGCCTTCAGCCTCGGTGATGCCGCCGCCGACCACCGGCGCAAACTTGAACTTGCGGTACCCGGCCTCGGTGGGCTCCACACCCAGCACGCGGCGGTAGAGGAACGCGCCCACCGCGCCGCTGGCGTAGTGGTTGTACGAGATCATCATGTCGGTCCCGTCGTCGCCGATTGGGCACTCGCCGTTCTCGTCCAGACCGTCCCAACGCTCCCAAACCGTGGTTGCGCCCACGCGGACCTCATACAGCCAGCTGGGACACTGTGTGTTCAGCAGCATCTTGTAGGCAGTGTCGGCGTGGCCGTTGTCGGCCAACGCAAACAGGATGTACGGCGTGCCCGGGAAGCCTGTGCCGATCTTGTAGTCGTTCTTCTCAACCAGCTTGACCAGATTCTCGGCAGCCTTCGCCTTGACGTTTTCAGGGAACATATTCAAGTACAGGGGCAGCACATAGGCGGTCTGGAATTCTTCCTTCGTCTTGCCGTTGCCGTCGGTCAGCACACTGCAATAGGCATCGGCCACCTTACGGCTCAGCTCCTTGTACTTGGCGGCGTCCTCGGTCTTGCCAAGGATGCGTGCAATTTTCGCCAGTGTACCGCTGGTGTTGCACAGGGACGCCGTGGCGGTGTACTTGCTGCGGGCCTGCCACTGACTCATCTTCGGCACATCGGGGGCGACCCAGTCGCCAAAATGCAGCACCGACGGCGTGTGCCAGATGTAACGGTGCTTGCCGATGCCGAACCCGGCCCAGAAGCAGCACGCCTTGACGTACTTCTGCATGGTGGGGTACATCATACGCAGCACATCCAGGCTGCCCGTGGCCTCATATAGAGCCCATGGCACCAGCACGCAGGCGTCGCCCCACCAGTCCACGGCCATCTCGGGCATTGTGGCGGGGAAACCGTAGCCCTGCACAGGCACGGTGTTGGGGATGCCGCCGGTGGGCAGCTGCTCGGCCTTGACGTCGCGCAGCCACTTCTCCAAAAAGCGGCTCAGTTCAAAGTTGTACAGCGCGGTGGGCGAGAACACGGCAATGTCTCCGGTCCAGCCCATGCGCTCGTCGCGCTGGGGACAGTCCGTCGGTATATCAACGAAATTCGACTTGGCGCCCCATGTAATGTTGGACTGCAGTTTGTTCAGCATCTCATCGGAGCAGCGGAAGGAACCGCTGTGCTCTACATCGGAGTAGAGCGCCACGGCCTCGATTTCCAGATCCTTCGCGTCGACACCCTTGACCCCCGCATAGCGGAAGCCCATGTAGCTGAACCGCGGGCTGTAGGTCTGCTCGCCGTCGCGGCAGGTGTAGGTCGCCGTGGCCTTGGCCGTGCGCAGGAAGGTCGTGTTTAAGCTGCCATCGGGGTTCAGGATCTCGGCGTGGCGCACAGTCACGACCTGCCCGGCCTTGCCGTTGAATTTGATGCGGACAACACCCGCAAGGTTCTGGCCGAAGTCGTAAATCGTCTCGCCGTCGGGGGCGGTCATCACGGCCACGGGCTTGCGCACCTCGTGGGCCTTGACCGGGGCACCGTAGTCCGCCGTGATGGCGGGGGTGACTTTCAGCGTCTCGGGCGCAGCGTTGTGCCAATCGCTGATTTCCTGCGTGGCATCGTAGGTTTCGCCGTCATACAGATCTGCCATCCGCACGGGGCCGCTCTCGCTGACCTGCCATGTAGCGTCGGTGCCGATGGTCTCCGTCGTGCCGTCCGTGTACTCAATGCGCAGCTCGGCCAGCAGAGCCTGACGGTCAGCAGTCACGCGGTTTTTGCGGGTAAACACAAAGCTGCCCACCGCCCAGCCGCCTGCAACCGTGAAGGTCAGCGTGTCGGCGCCTGTCAAAAGTGCCGTTACATCGTAGGTCTGATACTGCAAATAGGACTTGTAGCTCGTGAAGCCGGGGGCGAAGTATTGCTCGCCCAGCTTTTGGCCGTTCAGTTCGGCCTCGTAGATGCCCATGGCTGTGGCGTAGAGGCGCGCGCGGGCAATGGGTTTGTTCGTTGTGATTTCCTTGCGGAAAACCATCGGCACGGGGCTGACCTTTGCCTCGGTGAAGTGGTAGCTCGGGTCGCTGATCCACCGGCCCTTCCAGGGCGTCTCCATGCGGCCTGTCTCAAAGGTAGTGGTGGCGGTGGCGGTCTCGCCTGCGTCGTCGGTGGCGTTCAGGCGCACGCTGTAGGTGGTGAACGGCAGCAGCGCAGGGCCGACGTAGGCAGCGCTCTGGCCGCTGGTCACATGGGCGGACCAGTCGCCAACGGTCAACTCGGCATCGGCCAACTGTGCGCCCCGGCGGTCACTGCTCAGGGAAAAACCGATGCGGGGTGTGGAGCAGTCGGTCACGCAGCCGGCGGCCAGATGCTCCACCGTCAGGCGTGTGATTTCAAACATGTGTTCTCCTCCTTCGTCGGACGGGCAGCCCGTCCGGAGATTCTTCTTTTTTTCTGTAAGCCTACCATACCACAAGAATCGTGCGGCGGCGCATCATTTGCACGAAATGCGCTCTTTTTCGCACAAACGGTTTTTGGTTTCGTCAGGTTTCACAAGGCTTTGCGCTTGTTTTTTGTACACATTGCCAAACACAGCACCCAAACATAGACTTTTCCGCACAAACAACGCCCCCTGCACGGCGTTTGCCGATGCAGGGGGCGTAAAACTTCATTTTTTATTCTTGCTGCGGCTGCCCCAGCGGAATCAGCACGCGCAGCTCAAACCAACCCTCGCGGGTCGTAATTGTCGCGGTACCGCCGTATTTTGCGGCGGCGTTTTGTATGCTTTTTACACCGAAGCCATGGTACAAGACATCCTTTTTCGTCGTGACGGGCAGGCCCTTCTCAAATTTCAGCTCACCGTCAAAGCAGTTTTCAATGCGGATGGCCGCAAAGCCTTTTTGCCTCGCCACGCTCAGGTGGATGAGCCTGCGCTCCGGGTCTGTGATTTTGTCGGTGCTCTCGATTGCGTTGTCCAGCGCATTGCCGAACAGGTTGCTGATGTCCATCACGTCCATAAAGTCCAGCGCTGTGCCGTCAGCCACGCAGGTCAATTGAATGTTTTTGGTGCGGCAGGTCAGACTTTTGCCTGTCAGCACCGTGTCCAGCACCTTATTGCCGGTGTCGTTCTGCGCCTCGTAGGCTTTGATTTCCTGCTCCATATTGTCCAGCACGGCATTGCGTTTCTCGCCGCTCTCGGCGCGAAGCACCGCGATTTGGTGCTTCAAGTCATGATATTTCTGGTTGATGAGGTCAATGCTCTCCTGCCGGATTTTGTAGTTTTCATACTGGATGTGCAGCATGTTCCGCAAGGCATCCGCCTCGCGCTGTGTCAATAAATCGCGCAGCTGCGATTGATATGCAAACAGCAGCGCCACGCCGCCGAAGTAGACAGCCGTGCGCATTGTGTAAATTTCCATCGTGCCGCGGGCCGAAAACGGCGTGTTCAGCTGCGTATAGCTGATGCTGGACAAAATGTAGATGGCCGCCGCCATGACCGCCGCGATGCAGGTCGTGCGGGGCCGAATGTCAAACTGAATGCTGCCCGTGCTGCCGCCATCCTCCAGAAGCCACATCAGACCGAAGATGATGCCGAACCCCGCCGCAATAAAGAGCACCAACGCAGGCAGGCTTTGCAATGCTGCGATGTAACGCGCAAAATATACATACATCTGCCATGTCAGCGCCCCGGCAAAACCCGCCAGAATAAACGCCCGCGTGCAGAAATACCCCACCTGCCAGCGGTCTGCACGGGTGGCCGCCGCCATAAAAAGCAGCATAAGTGCGACAGAAACCGCGTACAGCACATTGAACCGCCAGCCGTCAAAGCCGTCGGTGGCCACAAGGTAGAGTGCCAATGCCGCCAATGCACCACCGTACAGCGCCGCACGCTTGACCCCGCCGTAGCGCGGAGGCAGAAACCGCAGGTACAAAAGGCAGGCCAGCCAGTCTGCCAGCGCCGTGACAAGGCGCGGAATATCCATCTCATAATAAGGAATTTTCAGCGGCATATCGTCACCCTGCCCCGTTGATATAGTCGTTCAGTGCATCCAGAAATGCCTTGCGCCGCGCTCGGGCCAGCGGCACACGGTCTCCGTGGACGATGGCATCCTCACCGTCCATTCGGTCAACGTGTTCCAGATTCACAAGGCAGCCCTTGTTTACGCGGAAATAACTGTCCTGCGACAATTTTTCCTCTGTCTCCGTCATGGAGCCCGGGGCGGTCACCTCCCCTTCCGCCGTGTGAAAGACCAAGTCATGCCCGCAGTTCTCGATCCAATAAATGGCCGAGGTGTCCAGCTTATGTGCCGTGCCGTGGGCGTTGATCTGCAAAAAGTGCCGTGCGCGGCGCGCCACGCGCTCCACGGCGCGGCCAAGTCTCTGCGAAAACGCATAGTAGCTGACCGGCTTCAGCACATAGTCCAGCGCATCGACGGCATAGCCCTTGATGGCATACTGCGGCGAATTTGTGATGAAGATAATGATAACCTCGGTGTCGACCTTGCGGATCTCCTCGGCAGCCATCATGCCATCCATAAACTTCATCTCGATGTCCATCAGGATGATGTCATAGACAGCCTTATAGCCAAGTGCGATCTCGTCGCCGTCGGAAAATTCTGTCACGGTAAATTTTTCGCCCGACACCGCGCTGTATTTGTCAATATATTCGCGCAGCTGGCTGCGGTAGAGCTCGTCGTCTTCGACAAGGGCCAAACGAATCATACCCGGCACGCCCCCTTTTGTTTTTATACTAAATGTAGCATGTTCGCCGGAAAATTGCAAGGAAAGCCGCGGATTTCCATTCTTATCGGTTTTCCGCTGCCTTCGGCTGACACTTCCTACCGCCGGGCGCACCAATAAAAAAACCGCATTGGTTTTGAATGCCAATGCGGGTTTTGGGTTTTACGGGGCGGCAGACGGCTTTACGCTCTCATCAGCGTTCCCTGCAGGCTCTCCAATGCAGCCATGCGGGCGCTGACAGCAAAGACGCTGGCAACGTGGGTCAGCTCGTCGGACCGGATATCCTCCGGGATCGTGCGCGCCAGCACCGTGCAGTGGTCGATGGCGTCAAAGCGGACACCGGCTTGGCGGCACAGCTCCACCGTGCGGTGGGCACAGCCGGGCATCGTGGCCAGGGCCGCCACAGCGTCCGGTGCTTGGGCAGGGTGAGCTGCACCGGTATCGCGCAGCTCCTTGCCCAGCACAGTGCCAAAATGCTTCACCGCACGGCGGTTCGCGCAGCCCGGCAGCGGATCCTCCGTTGTCAGGTCCAGCTCCACCGGCTGGCGGATAAAGTCCGTGTACTTCCGTGTCAGGCGGCTGTACTCCCGCTGCAATTCCTTTCTTGTCAGGTCCGTATACTGCATACCTTTCCACTCCTCTTTTACTTGCATCGACTATTATACACGTGGGAGTGGTGTATGTAAAAAGTATTTTCTGTATATCTGGTATATAAAATATACATGACAGACTGTTTTAGAAAATTTTTTGGATATGCAGCAAATGACAGCAGCCCTCTCCCCTGCTCTCACAGCTGCGACAGCGCATCGCGCTCCTGCAGGCGGAGGGCGGCGTGGCGGTAGCTGAACACAAAATAGACGATCTCTGCGGCGGCGGTCAGCGCCCAGGAGCAGGGATACAGCAGGTAGAGCGCCGGGATCGTGTGGAAGTGGGCAAAGATCGTGTAGACCCACGCAACGCGGAATACGCAGGACCCCAGAATTACGATGACCGTCGGCCCTACCGTCTTGCCGAGGCCGCGGGAGGCGGCAATCGTGCAGTCCATGAACGCCGAGGTGCAGTAGGCCCAGCCCATGACCATAATGCGCTTCATGCCCGCGTCGATGACAGCGCTCTCGGTCGTGAACAGCGCCAGGAACTGCCGCCCAAAGACGAGCAGCCCGCCGCCCAGCACCGCGCCCAGGCCAAACGAGTAGGCCAGCGCGATGAAGTAGCTTTTCTTGACGCGGTCCAGCTTGCCTGCGCCGTAGTTCTGGCTCATAAAGCTGGCGCAGGCCATGTAAAACGCCGCCATAGCGTCATAAACCATCGCGTCGGCGTTAGCTGCGGCGGAGTTGCCCTTGACCATCAGCGAGTCGAAGGAGTTGACGCCCGCCTGAATGAAGAGGTTGGCAATCGCAAAGATCGCGTTTTGCAGGCCCGCGGGCACGCCCAGCATCAGGATGCGCTTTGTCATGTTGAGGTCCAGCCTTACCTTGCGGAAATCCAGAGCATAGCAGTCGCTGACCTTTGTCAGCGCGTGCAGGATCAGCCCTGCCGAGACGCACTGGGCAATCGTGCTGGCCAGCGCGACACCGGCGACATCGAGCTTGCAGACGATGACGAAAAACAGGTTGAGCAGGATGTTCAGCACGCCCGCAAACGACAGGTAGGCCAGCGGCTTTTTTGTCTCACCGATAGCGCTGAACACTGCGTTGCCGAAGTTGTAGAGCGCCAGCGCCGGCATGCCGAGAAAGTAGACCCGCAGGTACAAAATCGCACCGGGCAGCAGATCCTCCTTGGTGTTCAGCAACTCCAGCAGCGCAGGCGAGCCGAACAGGCCGACGAACAGCAGCAGCACACCGGCGGCCAGGCTGACCAGCAGCGCCGAATGGACGGTCTTGCTGACGTCCTTGGGGTGCCCGGCACCGTAAAAGCGGGCGACCAGCACGTTGACGCCATTGCTCAAGCCGATCAGAAAGCCGGTGAACAGTGTGACAAACGTCGCCGTCGAGCCCACGGAGCCGAGTGCCGTGGAACCGGCGAACCGGCCCACAACGGCAACGTCGGACATGTTAAACAGAATTTGTAAAAGGTTGGATAAAGCCAGCGGCAGGCTGACCAGCAGAATTTGTTTGGCCAGCGGCCCTTCGATCATGGTTTTGGATTTTGAGGTGGTGCTCATGATGGATGGTTTTTGCTCCTGTTTTAATTGTGACTGCACAGTAGGGGCCGGGTATGCCCGGCCCTCGCGCGTAAGGAAGATGGGTTCTTGCGGGAAAGCCGCGGGCCGCACATCTACGGACCCTACAGTTCTGCCTTTCGGTTTGTAAAGGGCGGCGTCCCCGACGCCCCGCGGGCGGATATGCAATCCGCCCTTGCAATTTTCCATTACATCGTGTGATCCGCAAAAATCGGGTCGTCCTGCCACAAAACGACCCGGCCCGCTGCGCGGGTCTTGTTCATGTCAATGATGCGCTGGTTGCTCGACCCGCGGAAGCGCAGACTGATGTCGTACTGGTCCTGCACAAAGTCGCCGTCCACAAGCACATCTATATATTGTAAAAACTCGTCGGTGACCTCGCATCGCCCGGGACCGGGCTGCCAGATCTCGTGCTCCAGATTGTTGCCGGTGTAGCACCAGATCGTCTTGTTGGGGTACAGCACCTTTACATTTTTAATAAAGGGCAGCAGCTCCCGCTGGTTCTCCGGTTCAAACGGCTCGCCGCCCAGCAGCGAAAGCCCATTGATGTAACCGGGGGCCAGACTCTCCAGTATTTCATTGCGAACTTCCTTGGTAAACGGCGCACCGTAGCCGAAATCCCATGCCACGGCATTGAAGCAGTTCGGGCAGTGGCGGCGGCAGCCGGAAACGAACAGGCTCGTGCGCACGCCCTCCCCGTTGGCAATATCACAATATTTAATGGTTGCGTAATTCATGGTGTTCTCCTGCGGGGACATCCCCATATCTTGTGTCGGGCGGGCGTTCCGCCCCCAAACCCTGACATAGTATACCAGTTTTGGGGGCATACTGCAAGGGGGAGCATGATTTTCGAAGAAGATATTTTCACGCTGCATCGTCAAACTGTGTAGAACCACTCAAAATCACCAAAATTTCAGTCTTATTTTTGGCAGGGCTTTTTTGCACGTTAAGGCGACGAAAACAGAACATTTTGTTTTCGCTTGCTCGCTGGACACTATATCTTGTGGTTTTGTGGATTGACTTTTTGCCCCCGGTGCGGTATTATAGTCTTGCTCGCAAAACGGGTAATTTACGAATCGGCATTTCATCTGTATTCTATACAGTTCGTATTGGACGCACTGTATTTATTTTTTTGTAAAGAGGAGTCACCATGAAGATCATCAAGCGCAACGGCAGCGAGGCTGTCTTTGACATTACCAAAATTATTGCGGCCATCACGAAGGCTAACAAGGTCGTACCCGATGCCCAGCGCCTGACGAAGCAGCAGATCATCGAGATCAGCGATCATGTGCAGGAGGTCTGCTATGCCCGCGGCCACGCGATGAACGTCGAGGAGATCCAGGACATCGTCGAGGATGCCATCATGGCCACCGGCGCGTATGAGGTTGCCCGCAGGTACATCACCTATCGCTACGTGCAGAGCCTCAAGCGCACCCACAACACGACGGACGACAAGATTCTCTCCCTCATCGAGTGCAACAACGAGGAAGTCAAGCAGGAGAACTCCAACAAGAACCCTACCGTCAACAGCGTACAGCGTGACTATATGGCCGGCGAGGTCAGCAAGGATCTGACCATGCGTATGCTGCTCCCCCCGGAGATCGTCAAGGCGCATGAGGAGGGCATCATCCACTTCCACGATGCCGACTACTACGCCCAGCACATGCACAACTGCGACCTCGTCAATCTGGACGATATGCTGCAGAACGGCACGGTCATCAGCGGCACTTTGATTGAAAAGCCGCACTCCTTCTCCACGGCCTGCAACATTGCCACACAGATCATTGCGCAGGTCGCGTCCAGCCAGTACGGCGGCCAGAGCATCAGCCTGACCCATCTGGCCCCCTTTGTCGATGTCAGCCGCAAGAAGATCCGCCGCGACGTCGAGGCCGAGATGAAGGATCTGGGCATTGACCCCGGCGAGGAGAAGATCTCCGAGATCGTGGAGAAGCGCCTGCGCGAGGAGATCAAGCGCGGTGTGCAGACCATCCAGTATCAGGTCGTCACCCTGATGACCACCAACGGCCAGGCTCCGTTCATCACGGTCTTTATGTACCTGAACGAGGCCGGTGACAACCAGCGCCTGAAGTCCGACCTGGCCATCGTCATTGAGGAGATGCTGCGCCAGCGCTACCAGGGCGTCAAGAACGAGGCCGGTGTCTGGATCACCCCCGCCTTCCCCAAGCTCATCTACGTGCTGGAGAACGACAACATCTATGAGGGTCAGCCCTACTACTACCTGACCAAGCTCGCCGCCAAGTGCACCGCCAAGCGGATGGTGCCCGACTACATCAGCGAGAAGAAGATGCTGGAATACAAGGTCGACAAGAACGGCGAGGGCCACTGCTTCACCTGCATGGGCTGCCGCAGCTTCCTGACCCCCTATATCGACGAGAACGGCAAGCCGAAGTACTATGGCCGCTTTAACCAGGGCGTTGTCACCATCAATCTGGTGGACGTAGCCCTGTCCAGCGGCGGCGATTTTGATAAGTTCTGGCAGATTTTTGACGAGCGCCTCGAGCTGTGCCACAAGGCCCTGATGTGCCGCCACAACCGCCTGAAGGGCACACTGAGCGACGCCGCGCCCATCCTGTGGCAGTACGGCGCGCTGGCCCGCCTGAAGAAGGGCGAGCCCATCGACAAGCTGCTCTACGGCGGCTATTCCACCATCAGTCTGGGCTACGCGGGCCTGTATGAGTGCTGCAAGTATATGACCGGCAAAAGCCACACCGACCCTGCCGCCAAGCCGTTTGCGCTGAACGTTATGCAGCACATGAACGACGCCTGTACTAAGTGGAAGAACCAGCACAACATTGATTTCAGCCTGTACGGCACGCCGTTGGAGTCCACGACCTACAAGTTTGCCAAGTGCCTGCAGAAGCGTTTTGGGCTTGTGCCGGGCATCACGGACCGCAATTATATCACGAACTCCTACCATGTCCACGTGACCGAGCAGATCGACGCCTTCACGAAGCTGAAGTTCGAGAGCGACTTCCAGAAGCTCTCCCCGGGCGGTGCCATCAGCTATGTGGAGGTGCCCAACATGCAGGACAACCTCGAGGCCGTTATCAAGGTCATGCAGTTCATCTACGAGAACATCATGTACGCCGAGCTGAACACCAAGAGCGACTACTGCCAGGTCTGCGGCTACGACGGCGAGATTCAGATCGTGCCCGAGGACGGCAAGCTGGTCTGGGAATGCCCCAAGTGCCACAACCGCGACCAGAACAAGCTGAACGTCGCCCGCCGCACCTGCGGCTACATCGGCACCCAGTTCTGGAACCAGGGCCG
>OLQV01002139.1_pt1 | contig 13450 bp, 12 predicted proteins | sample 1672371 | NCBI WGS metagenome assembly OLQV01 (sample SAMEA3136676, study PRJEB25190) | human gut metagenome
CAAGAATATGATACAATTGCTGGTGAATATTTAAAATTAAGGAAAAACCATGTATGCTAAATAAAAAAGATTTTCTAAAATATGCATCGAAACTGGCATTTCCGATCATGATCCAAAATCTGATCGGAACACTGGTATACATTGCCGGTACAGTAATGCTTAGATATGTAAGCCAGACTGCTATGTCGGCTTCATCGTGGAAATCTCTCTTGGAATTGCAGAATTTCATCCTAAACCGGATACCGACACACAGGAAATCATCGCTCTTGTCGATAAGGATCTTTATGAAGCCAAGAAGCATCGACGAAAATCCGTTCGCAGACCTGAATCTTAATTTATTACAAAGAAAAGTCCACGACATTCATCTGTTCATGGACTTCTCACCTCGTTACCCAGGAATTAGGGACATGTTTTTTTGCATCTGAATATTGCAATGGAAAGATCATTTACCGTAAAAACAGTAGATGGTCTTTTTTGTACCTTTTTTCTGACGGAGTATAGTATTTTGTAATATCATATTAAATTAAAAAAAGAGAACCGTCCCCACTGTATGTGGACAGGTGGTAGGGAGTTCCGGAATAATTACAAAATATTCAAAACTATAAAACTTTTCGGAGAGTTGGTCTGTCTATATAGTAAGATAGGGGGGAAGACAGAGGTGACAATTCTATGAAAGATAAAATCATGCAGTGGTTTGTCAGACTTATAAGACTTGACATGGGATATTTTATATTTGAAAATAAAGAAAGGAATAGATGCTTTAAAATCTATATAACTAAAACTACTGACAGTGATAAAACAACAGAACAACACAAGCGAGAAAGGAAATAGTCATGAATTACAGTGAGGCAGTAGCCCTCGCACTTGAGGGGAAAGAACAGGGATTTCAGTTTCTGTACGAAGAAAGCTACAAGAGTAAATATTACCTGGCACTTCAGTACATGAAGACCAAAGAAGCAGCAGAAGATGTTCTGCAGGACGCATATATTAAAGCATTTAATAATTTAGGCAAACTGCAGGAACCGGCAGCTTTTGAAAAATGGTTCGGTGTGATCGTTGCTAATACGGCAAAGAATGTACTTGCAAAGAAAAATCCTATATTATTTACAGATGTTGCGGTGGATGATGAAGGCGAAGAATTCACATATGACGTAGAGGATGAGAACCCGGAAAATCAGCCGGAGCTTGCCTATACAAGAGAAGAGACAAAAGAACTGGTGCATGAACTGATGGATTCTCTTTCAGAAGAACAGAGAATGTGCATCCTGATGTTCCATATTGAAGGCGCATCCATCTCAGAGATCGCCGAGGCAATGAACTGCTCTGAGAACACCGTCAAGTCCAGATTGAATTATGGAAGAAAAAATATCAAAGTCAAAGCCGAAGAACTTCAGAAGAAAGGATACAAGCTCTACAGCATTGCACCTGTACTTCTTCTTGTTTACCTGCTTCGTTCCGATGCGGAAACAGTATCTGTAAGTGCCGAGGTTACGGCAGCAGGCAAGGCTCTGGAAGAAAAAATCCTCAGCAACTGGAGAAAACAGCAGATCGTATCCAGACAGCGGCAGGCAGAACATTATGTAGAAAAAGTAAAATCAGAGTCAGAAACTGCCGGAAAAACCAGCAGAACTACATCAAAATCAGCAGGCAGACAGGCAGGAAAAACAGCCGCAAAAGCAGCAAAATCAGGATTTCTGCATACAGTAGCCGGAAAAGCAGTTGCTGCGATCATAGCAGTGGGAGTAGTCGGAGGAGCTTTTTATGGTGGTATGCAGTGGAATAGCCATAACAGCAGTAAATCCGAAGCGACAGAGGCACAGCAGCAGCCGGAAGCTACAGAAGCACTGAAAGTTACAGCAGAACCGACAGCTACACCGGAGTCAACGGCTACACCAGAGCCGACAGCCACATCGGAACCGACACCAACACCTGCCACAAAAGAATATAGCAGTGATTATTCAGAATGGCTCGAAGGCGGACTTACAGAAGAAGAACTGGAATACGTACTGGCATATTTACCGCAAAATATGGAGGAAGGCAGTCTTACAGAAGATATGCTGACACAGACTGTAAATGCTCTGTGTCAGGGAACAGGTAAGAATGGTGAAATCTATATTACAAACCAGGGCTGGGATGATCAGTCAAGAGGAATCTATTCCACAGCAGAAATAAACCGTTTTATTTCCTGTTTTACAGACTATCAGTATCCGGGTGATACAGTTGCGCTTTATATTGCCACTTTAAATCGTGAGGAAAGTGCGGATATCTACACCAGTTTGGCGGCGACAACGATGCTGGAGAAAGAAAATGACATAAACATTTACTACAGACATCGCGAGATAAACTATGATGAGAGTGAAGCAGTATCAGAGACATATAAAGTAGCAGTTATGCGCCCTACAGAATCTGGCAGATATCGTATTGTTAAGATCAGAGATGCCAGTGAAGAGGAATTTCCGGAAAATATCAATGCAACAATTGATAAAGTCCTTGGAAATGATCATCCGGAACCGGCTCCGGGATCTGAGGCAGAATCAGCAGAACCGGCATCGAAAAATACTACAGCAGGAAGCACAGCTACAGGTGGAATCCGCAGTCTCTATGAGGGAGTTCTGACCGATGTACAGAATGGTCAGTACAGCTTCCCGCAGAACAGAAACAGCAGTAAATATGAGTACTTTGTTGCTGATATTAACGGAGACGGAATCCCGGAACTTGCTGTTGGCCCCACACTGGAAGATACTGCATTTATTCAGCACGATATGAAAATTTTTACCTGCACACAGGGAGACGGAGGATACCAGCTTACGGAAGTGCCCGGAGATCAGCTTATAGATAATATTTATATAGCGGCAGATGGAAACGGACTTTATGAGATGATGGTTTCAAGAGGAAACGGAAACTGCGAAGTCCATCGTATTACCATTGGAAGCGGTAGCCTTGATATGGGCGGTGCAGAGCAGACGTTCATTCTGAACGATGCATCTTTTGCAGAATTTACAAGTACCAATTCATTCCCTGAATGGAAATCCGTTTCAGACATAAGTGGTCTGGACGGACTTCAGTAAAAACCAAATAAACATCTATCAAAAAAATAAAACTTTTTTCGTATATCACCTGTCCATGTATTAAAGGAAATAAAAATCCGAAAAAATCCCTTCAGAATATATGGACAGGAGGTATGAAAAATAGGACTGCCATATGAACGACAGATACTTCGGCTTTTGCAGGAACTTTCTCATTATCAGGTAGTGGTAAGGCATTGCAGACAGGAAAAAGCGAAATATACAGAGGAGCTTGAGAAAACATGCAGAGAGATTGAGCAGGCTGTGTATGAAATGGAAGAAAAACAACAGACAGTGCTATCGGAAAATCTGTTCATAGCTGACGGTAGTGATATCATGAGTTATCTGAGGGATCATCAGGAACAAATTCCAGGATATAATATTAAAGAATTGCAAAAAATAAAAAAAGAACACTTATTTGGCACCGAAATCCATGGTATAATAGAATTAGTCGATAAGATAAAATGTTTCGTGCACAGCTTAAAATGGAACAGGTGTGCTGAGATCTGGATATTAATACAAATTCGAACCGCGTGGATATCGGAGTCCGTGTAGAATTAACAGCAAGAAGGTCGTGAGATAATGAAAATTAGTATGTGGAATATTTATGCACGTTTAAAATACGACAATATCGTAGCAATGATTCGAGATGGTTCAGAGACTATTGAAACTGCCCGTTGGATCGTTTCCTCATTTCTGAATGAAAAAACGGTATATGTAGGAGAAGCAAGCGTCTTCTTTTACACAAGTAATGAGGGTACTGTGTTGGTTCATCGTAATGATCTGCTCTTAATTCCTAATAGCGATGCCGAAGAAGTTTTCAATGAGGTATGTTCCATTTTGGAGCAATTCAGAGAGTGGGAAAAAACGCTTAACGCTTTATTGGAGAGTGAAAATGCACTTACAAAGATGCTGGACTGTAGTGATTCTATTTTTGAAAATCCAATATTTGTTTATGCTCCTGACGGAAAGAGTCTGGCGACTTCTTCTCACTATCCTCCTGAAATAAATTGGCATTGGGCAGAGATCTTGAAGAACAATGGACTCTCTGAAGAAAGAATGAAAATTCTTCGCGATCAGAGCAATCTGACTCGAGTTTTCCAAGATTTGACGCCTACGTTTCATGAATCCAAGATAGGATTGACAAATTATATTCATTGTAGCATTCTTGCCAATCATTATATGGCAGGTCATTTTGTTCTGTTTTCTATGAATAAGGCTCTTTCTCAGGAAATCCTGCCTCTCTGCAATATTCTGGTTTCTTATATATCACGATATATGGAGCGATACTACGCCAAGTACAGTTCTACATCTAATTTAGGAAAAATAGCCATTTCTATGTTAAGTAATATTGATTATGACGAAGAAGATTTATCCCTTTTTCTCAGTTCGTTGAAATGGGAATCCACAGATACATACAAAATTTTTGCTGTTCGTGAGAATGTTCCGCAGGAACCGGTAATGCTTAATAGGATGTATATTCGTCTTGCAGAAACTTTTGTGGATTCTATTGTTTTTTGTTATAAAAAACAATTAATTATCTTGGAAAACTGTACTCGAGACAAAAGAATGTTGGACTACAAACAACATCTGGCTCCATTTATCGAGGAGAACTACATTTGTGGTATCAGTCAGATATTTTGTGGTATCAAAAAATGTCGGGAATACTATGATCAGGCATGTAATGAATTAGAACGATGCTTATCCCAAAAAGACAGTTATTCTGATGCAGGTACATGTGGATGGGAATATATACAGAATTTACATCATGCAAATCCATTGTCAGAAACTTATATACATCGGGGAATATTAAAATTATATTATTATGACTTAAATCATAAAACCCCTTATTATGCCACATTACGAGCTTTTGTCTATAGTGGTTTTCAACCCTCTGTCACAGGCGTTATGCTACACACTCATCGAAACAGTGTAAATTATAGATTGGAGAAAATAAAACAACTCATAGATTTCCAGGAATTCTATGAGTTAATGAATACTATGGATATCAAGCAACTCAATTATCTGTATTTTTCCTTTTCCTATATCGATTCCGTACAACCAAGTCCTGTTTGATACCTATATTGTGTACGAATCTGCACAAAACCAATCCTTTTTTATCCGTTTCTGTACATTGTGCTTTCTCTTCAAAAAATATACCATGTATATATAATAACTCTTTGGCCAAAGAGCATACACGATGAAAAATATCTTGGATTATAATACAGCGAGGAGGTATCGCATGAAAAGAGAAGCGTATAACCCAACAAAGGAACGTACTGTTGTAGGAACATATCCGGGCTTTAAGGGAATGGAAGATATTCGTCTTCGTAATGACAGAGGTGAATGTATTGTACCAGATACCGACAGATTTTATCGCCCAATTCCTGTTTACGAAAATTTTAAAATGCTATTTCGTGGTGAAACTCCATACTGGATTCCAAACAATGGCTGGTTTTTCTGTGACACACAAGAATTTCGTCCTCGTCAGGGAAAGGATTGCCGTGCCCATCATCAATGTTTGGATGGAGGCCCATTAATTGATTATACAAAAATACCTAAACTTCAACGAGGATGGTTTAATCTTCCTCTTGAGTGGGAGCCACTCTCCTGTGGTGCAACCGTTCGTCCTGGAAATCCAACACTAGAAGACATGAATGATTGGAAAGAAGTTCTCCAGTGGCCAAGTCTCGAGGAAATTGATTTTGATGAAATGAAACGGATGAATGAAACATACCTGGGTACAGATCGGATTAATCAGTTGGGTATTCACCTTGGATTTTGGGAAAGAATGATGTGTTTAATGGATGTTTCCAATGCGGCAATTGCATTGATGGATGAAGATCAGGAATATGCTGTTCAGTCATTCCTTGATAAACTGTCCGATTTTTATTGCGACTATATAACAAGAGTATCAAAGATCGGACGTATTGACAGTGTCATGATCCATGACGATTGGGGAACCAATAATAGTGCCTTTTTCTCATTAGATACGGCAAGAAAATTCTTTGTTGCTCCAACAAAAAAGGTCGTTGATACCTGTCACTCCTTAAATATTATTTATGAACATCATTGTTGCGGTAAAGCACAGGCTTTGGCTCCGGCAATGGTTGAGTGTGGAACAGATTACTGGTTTCCACAAAGCACAATTAATGATGTAGATAAGCTGATCGAGGATTTCAAAAATGATCATCTGACTTTTGCCGTAGGTAATCCGATTTTGCCACAAGGATCATCTGAGGAGGAAGTTCGTAAAATCGCAAAAGAATTTGTGGATAAATATAAAGACAAAGGAGTACTGTTCTGCGCCGATTCATCCACAACACGTATTCCTGGACATGATCATAGTCTCTTCCCCATTTTCAGAGATGCTGTTTATGAATTCAGCCGTCAAGCTTATCAGAACCTGGATGTTCCAAAAGACATGGAAGAGATGGTACTTCGTCATCAGGCTCAATTTCCACTCTGATTTTTAGAAAACAGAGGGAGGGAAATATAATGAAAAAAAAGGGTCTGATAGGTGTGGTCATTGCTGTGGTAATTATGCTGCTTATGACTGTATTTCCCACAAATGATCATGTAACAAGAGCAGGGCTCTATGCTATGGGTATATTTTTGGCCGCAATAGTTATGTGGATTTGTGACTCCATGCCTATGTGCGTAACTGCTATTCTGGCAATTTTTATGTTGTCTGTATTCAAGGTGTTACCTTTAAGTGGTGATGGATCTGTATATTACCTTTTTGGAGGCACAGCATTTTTCTTTGCAATTGCTACATTTGTGGTATCCATAGCTCTGGAAAATACCTGTATTCCATTACGAATCTGTTCTGCAATGATAAAAATTTCCAAAGGAAATTCAAAACTTCTTGTAGTTGTGCTATTACTGGCCACAGGTATTACTTCTTCCGTAATGTCTAATCTGTCTACTTGCATTATTTATATGAATCTTGGCCTTGCATTGATACATGCCAATAAATGTAAACCTGGAGAATCTGGCCTTGCAAAATGCCTGATGATAGGTATCCCCTGTTGTGCGGGTATTGGAGGTTTGATCACTCCAGCTGGTACACCTGGAAATGTTTTGATCATACAATTACTGAGCGAGAACGCAGGTATCAATATAAGTTTTGCACAATGGATTCTGTTGATGGCTCCTCTGGCTATTGTTTCTATTATTATGTTTGGATTTTGGGAAACACTGGTATTTAAACCAGAAAAAATCAGCACGGAAGCTATGGACGAACTAAAATCAAAACTCGAAGAGCATGGGAAATTAAATAATAAAGAATGGAAAACAATGATAGTTATTGGTGCAATGCTGCTTTGCTGGATTTTGGGTACCTGGATCAAAGTATTTGACACCACTCTTGTTGCCGTATGTGGTATGGCACTTTTATTTGTGCCAGGTATGGATGTTTTGGACTGGAAAGAAACTGCAACTCGAATCAACTGGAATCTTTCATTGACAATTGGATCTGTTGGTGTTCTGGTTGCCGGCCTGAATGTCACTGGCATAATGAATTATATTGTCAATCAGATTTTCTCCAGTCTGACTGGAATGAATATAATGCTTGCTTTCGTCATCATTAGTTTGGTTGTATGTGTCATCAGAGCATTTATTCCGACCGCACCGGCAATTGCTGCATTATTTGGTGCTCCTTTATTAGCACTTGCACCTGTTTTGGGAGTAAGCGCAGTTGCACTCTTGTATATCCCTGCATACTGGGCATGTACACCTACATTGCTTTGGATCGAACCAATTTTTCTCTTCACTTACGGCTATGGTTACTATAAGCCCCAGGATGTTCTGAAATTTGGTTCCATTCCTACACTGATCATAATTGCGCTTATGGCATTTTTGCCAAGGTATGTAGGTATGATTGGTTTTTGATATCAACCAGTAGATCTCAAGTAGCTTTAAATATAATAATACCGTCAAGCAATAAGATAACCTGCTTGATGGTATTATTTTTTTGATTTAAAAAATGGGATGAATTGCACGTTCGAGCATGTCTGCTCAAATTCATAAAAAATCACAAAAACACTTGTTCTGATACAATAAATATATTATAATAAAAAGAACAATATGCTCCTTAATTTTGACCGATCGAAATAAGTGAGTGTACATAATGAGTTCAGATAATAATTCTCATTCAGTATTTTTGTTTGATTTGTGGTGGTCCATCAGGTGAAGCATATGATATTATGCAAAAAGTGCGATATCTTACCTCAAAAACACGATGTATTACAATTCTGAAGAAAAATATTTATAGTTATCTTATAGAAAAGGAATGTGATGACAATGAGTGAATATATTACTACTTATACAGGAAAACATTTCAGACCACTGGAACCTGATCCGCAGTTAATAAAGATTGAAGATATTGCACATGCACTTTCTATGATCTGCAGAGGAAATGGACATGTAAAAACCTTCTGGTCTGTAGGAGAGCATTGTATCTGCTGTGCGAGGGAAGCAGCAGAACGAGGTATGTCTGAAAGAATGATTCTGGCATGTCTTCTTCATGATGCCAGTGAGTGTTATATGTCAGATGTCCCCCGACCGTTCAAAAAAGAATTACCGGAGTATCAAAAATGGGAGGATCATCTTCTGAGCCTGATTTATGAAAAATTTCTTGGTTCTGATCTGACAGAGAAAGAGCAGATTCAGTTAAAAGAAATTGACAATGCCATGCTTTGGTATGATCTGGAGGAGCTTCTGGAAGAGAAGCAATATGGCGAGGCACCGGAGATACATGTAGATCTGAATTATGCAGTTCGAACGTTTTCAGAGGTGGAAGCAGAATATCTGGAGATTTATAACAAATATCAAAAAATATCAGGATAAAAGAACCAGATTGGAGAAAGTTATGGTATATACCTGTACATACAAATCTTTATTGGGCGATATGTTATTGTCTGCTGATGAAACAGGACTTACAGGTGTGTGGTTTGAAGGTCAGAAATATTTTGCCAATACACTTCCAGTTGAGAGAGTTTCACAGGAAACGAAGATTCTTACTGAGGCAAAAAAATGGCTGGATGTATATTTTTCGGGTAAAGAACCAAAGTTTATACCGCCACTTCACCCTGCAGGATCAACATTCAGACAGGCTGTGTGGCAGATTTTATTACAGATTCCTTATGGAGAAACAATTACATATGGAGAAATTGCCAGACAACTAACTGAGATAAGAAATTGTTCTCATATGTCTGCGCAGGCTGTTGGCGGTGCAGTTGGGCATAACGCGATTTCCATTATTATTCCATGTCATCGAGTGGTGGGTACAAATGGCAGCCTGACAGGATATGCAGGAGGAATTGATAAAAAAATTGCCCTGTTGCAACTGGAACATGCTGCAGAGGCTGCCTGGAAAAGTGGCATCATATTCCCCAAGGGCGGGAACTGACTGAAAGAGAATATTTTTATTTGTAAAGGAAGTTATAAGCGTGAAACAATGACGTAGCAAGTAGAGAATAAATTTGAGGGATATTGAAAAATGCTTCAGTCGAATTGTTGTGATTGACTACAGTACAAAATGTGCTATAATGATTGCATAACATATTTTCCGGAGATATGTTTGTTACAATCAGGATAATTTTTACGAAGATACAAAAGATAAAGTTTCCCGGAATGTCGGGAAGGAAGATACATCAGGATAACACTTCGAAGGTACAAAAGATAAATTGGAAAGGAATTCCAAAAAGGAAACAGTTATAAAGCAATGAATACGGAGGATACTGTCGAAGTGGAGAATTATGCAATGGATAATGGAATAAGAATACAGCGAGAGAGGTGTAGAAATATCATACAGGAATTGACTATCATGAGTGATATTTTTATGCGAAATGTGTTGAAGAAAGCAGCCTGTACAGAATTGATTTTGCAGATCATTATGGAAAATAAGGATTTACATATTCTGGAACAGGTCATTCAGCTGGATTATAAGAATCTGCAGGGTCGATCAGTGGAGTTGGATTGTCTGGCGAGAGATTCAGAGGACAGGTGTTATGATATCGAAGTTGAGAATATCAGCAAGCGGGCGAAACCTAAGAGAGCCAGATACCACAGTGGCATGATTGATATGAATACACTGGAATCGGGACAGAATTTTGAGAGATTACCGGAAACCTATGTGATCTGGATCACAGAGAAGGATGTCTTGGATGGGAATCAACCGATTTACCATATCAGCAGAAGAATTCGGGAAACGGAAGAATGTTTTCCGGATGGCGAGCATATTGTGTATGTGAATTCAGAAATACAGGATGACACAGAGCTGGGACGATTGATGCATGATTTTCACTGTAAGAATCCAGATGATATGTATTATGACGTATTGGCAGAGAGGGTACGGGAACTGAAGGAAACACCGAAAGGAGTGACAGAGATGTGTAAAGAGTTGGAAGATTTATGCGAGGAATTGAAGGCTGAAGCAAAATCCGAAGGACGAGCAGAAGGACGAGCAGAAGGACGAGCAGAAGGACGAGTAGAAGGACGGGCAGAAGGACGAGCAGAGGAGAGAGTAAGTTCTATAAGAAACATAATGGAGACTTTGGGTGTATCAGTGGAAAAAGCCATGGATGCACTGAAGATTGCAGCAGAAAGTCGTGAGACTTACCGTAAAATGCTGGAGAAATGATAAACTAAACAAAGAAAAATACACAAATAAGCATTGTCACATTTGGTTACAGTGACAGTAAAGAAATAACCTGATAAGTTTATAAGAAATAATAAAATCCCCTCATTGGAGCCAGGACTCCGGTGGGGGATTTTTAGTGTAAATGTTAAATATTTCTGATTAGCTTAATTCCCGGAATTTATTCTCAGGTAAGGGTTTATAAAAGAGATTGCCCTGGATTTCATCGCATTCTGTCTGGCGAAGGAAGTCAAGCTGACCTTGGGTCTCAATTCCCTGACAAAGGACTGTAAAGCCCAGCCCCTTCAGCAGGTGTATGGTTTCTTTAATAAGGTGGCTTCCCCTGTGACTGTTCTGACATTTATTAATAAAGATCCGATCCAGTTTCACTACATTAAGAGGAAGGTCTGCAATCAGATTCATTACAGAGAATCCGGCACCAAAGTGGCCAAGTGCAGTGGCAACAATGTCGTTGCGGAGGTAGCGGCTGTCAATAAATTCTTCATTTTCAGTTGTTTGTGGTGTTACTTCGAAGAGTTTCAGATTATCACAGAAAACATATCGATTACGACCAGTGGTCTTTGCCTGATAAAGGGCCCAGTCTGCATTTTCAAAAAGCTGATTGTAAGTAAAAACTGCAACATTTTCCGGCAGATAACAGACACCTACGCTGCAGGTGATGGAAACGCCTTTTTGAGAAAACTGGATTTTTCGTACCATATGGACAAAGTTCATGGATTTTTTGATCAGGTTCTGGTGACTGATGTCTTTCAGAAAAATTACAAATTCATCCCCGCCTGCACGTACCAGAACATCTTTGGAACGGAAAAAACCTTGAAGAAATTCTGCGAACTTTGTAAGGACTTCATCTCCAAAAAGATGTCCGTAATTGTCGTTGATATTTTTGAATAACTGTGTGTCGCATTCTCGTTACTTCAGCGATGAGTTAGACGCACTATTTTTTTGAAAAAAAAGAAGAACAAATGTTTGTAAAATGTTCTTGCATATGGTATAATAAAAACATGGAGAAAAATATGTTTAATATCAATAATAATGAACTTTCATATGGTAGAGGATATGTGTATTCCCTGCAGTATCATCTGGTATGGTGTACAAAATATCGGAAAAAAGTTTTAAAAGATGGTATTGATGCAGAATGCAAAGAAATGCTCTGTGACCTTGCAGAAGAATATAAATTTCAGATTCTGGCAATGGAGGTTATGCCGGATCATATCCATCTGCTTGTAGATTGCAGACCACAGTTTTATATCTCGGATATGATCAAGATCATGAAGGGGAACATTGCCAGGCAGATGTTTCTTGCGCATCCGGAACTGAAGAAGGAACTTTGGGGAGGGCATCTGTGGAATCCATCTTATTGTGCAGTAACGGTGAGTGACAAGAGCAGGGAACAGGTATGTTCTTATATCGAAGGGCAAAAAGAAAAATAGTAATCAAAGCCTCCGCTTTTTATATTTGTGAGAAAGAGGAAAAAAGATGAGGACAGTATCCAGTTATGGCGTAGAACTGCGAAAACAGAATATCCCGATCCGCCAGACACTGGATATTTATCGTTCTGCGGTCAGCTGCCTGATTGAGATCTATGCCCAGGCATGGGATGAACTGGCAGTGATCACGGAACCTAAAAAACGTTTCAATACTGCAGAACATCTGGTGCATACCACAAAAAAGAATCAGGCAAGGTTTGATTTTGACCTGCGATTTCCAAAGATGCCTTCTTATCTCAGAAGGGCAGCTATCCAGCATGCCTTGGGAAGCGTATCCTCATATAAGACGAGGCTGGAACTGTGGAAAAAAATGGATAAGAAAGGCGGCACGCCGAAGCTGGTGTGTGGTAATCATGCTATGCCGGTATTTTACCGTGATGTGATGTACCGTGAAGATACGGAGGAAAAAGATGGAGCGTACCTGAAACTTTATGACGGCCATGACTGGAAATGGTTCCGGGTCAGTCTCAGCCATACAGATATGGAATATCTGAGGAAATACTGGGCGGGAAAAAGAACAGCAGCTCCCGTGCTGGAAAAAAGGCATCGTAAATACTTCCTGCGTTTTTCTTATACAGAAGAGGTGCCGCTTACAAAGGCACCTGTAAAAGAACAGATCATCTGCAGTGTGGATTTAGGGATCAATACGGATGCAGTCTGCACTATTATGCGGTCAGATGGAACTGTCCTGGGAAGAAAATTTATTGATTTTTCCAGTGAAAAAGACCGGATGTACCGTGTGCTGGGACGGATACGCAGGTTCCAGCGGGAACATGGTCCTGTACAGGTGAAAAGCAGATGGGCTTATGCGAAGCGTCTTAACACAGAACTTGGAAGAAAGATCGCAGGAGCAGTTGCAGGATATGCGGAAGAAAACCACGCGGATGTGATCGTGTTTGAGTATCTGGAAACAAAAGGAAAGATATCCGGAAGAAAGAAACAGAAGCTGCATTTGTGGAGAAAAAGGGATATCCAGATAAGATGTGAACATCAGGCGCATCGTAGAGGGATGCGGATATCCAGGATCTGTGCATGGAATACCAGCAGGCTTGCCTGTGATGGGTCGGGAACAGTTGTCCGTGATCCAGGCAATCACAGTTTATGTACATTCCAGAATGGAAAAAGATATAATTGTGATCTTTCGGCGTCCTATAATATTGGAGCAAGATATTTTATCCGGGAACTCTTAAAACCCCTTCCGGCAACGGAAAGGTCTTTGCTGGAGGCAAAAGTCC
>OLQV01002144.1_pt1 | contig 13422 bp, 6 predicted proteins | sample 1672371 | NCBI WGS metagenome assembly OLQV01 (sample SAMEA3136676, study PRJEB25190) | human gut metagenome
GTGAAGAAGAATTTGGTGTATCCGCAGCAGCAGGTGTTGTTGTAGCAGCAGCAGGTGCAGCAGAAGCAGCAGAAGAGAAAGATGAGTTTGACGTAGAGCTGACAGAAGTTGGTCCTAACAAAGTTAAAGTTATCAAAGTTGTTCGTGAAGCAACAGGTCTGGGACTGAAAGAAGCTAAAGAAGTAGTAGACGGTGCTCCGAAAGTAATCAAAGAAGCAGCTGCAAAAGCAGAAGCTGAAGAAATCAAAACAAAACTGGAAGCTGAAGGCGCTAAAGTAACTCTGAAATAATCAGATTACAGCATTTAGTTGAAAGATGGAGAACCCGGAAGAGCTACAATGCTCTTCCGGGTTTTTGTAATGAAAAAATAAAAAAGATTAGAAAATTGGGTTGACACTCTTGACAAACTGTGATATTGTAAAAAATGCACTATTATGGCAAGATATGCCTACTAGTCTAATCTTAAAAGCACGAAAAAGGCATGAGCAGTAATAAATCAAATACACAAGGGGTGAAACGGTCAATGGAAAAAAACAGAATACGTCCTATTACAAACGGTAAAAGTATGCGGATGAGCTACCAGAGACAAAAAGAAGTTTTGGAAATGCCCAACTTGATTGAGGTTCAGAAAGATTCCTATAACTGGTTCCTTGAGGAAGGTTTAAAGGAAGTATTTGCTGATATCTCTCCGATCACTGATTACAGTGGCAAGTTGAGCTTGGAATTTGTGGACTTTACTTTGTGCGAGGATGATGTGAAATATTCCATCGAGGAGTGCAAAGAAAGAGACGCAACTTATGCAGCACCTTTAAAAGTAAAGGTGAGATTGTACAATAAGGAAAACGACGAAATTAAAGAGCATGAGATTTTCATGGGAGATTTGCCGTTGATGACAGCAACCGGTACCTTCGTAATTAATGGTGCAGAACGAGTTATTGTCAGTCAGTTAGTACGTTCCCCTGGTATTTACTATGCGATTGCTCATGACAAACTTGGTAAAAGACTGTTTTCTTCTACCGTAATCCCGAACAGAGGAGCATGGCTGGAATATGAAACAGATTCCAATGATGTCTTCTGGGTACGTGTAGACAGAACAAGAAAGGTTCCGATTTCTGTTCTGATTCGTGCTTTGGGAAAAGGAACCAACGCAGAGATCACAGAACTGTTTGGTGAGGAGCCGAAGATTCTGGCAAGCTTTACCAAAGATACAGCAACCTGCTATGAAGAAGGTCTGTTAGAGCTGTATAAAAAAATTCGTCCGGGTGAACCGCTGGCAGTAGACAGCGCAAGAAGCCTGATCACAAGCATGTTCTTTGATCCGAAACGGTATGATCTGGCTAAAGTAGGTAGATATAAATTCAATAAAAAACTGCATCTGAAAAACCGTATCAGCGGTCATGTACTGGCTGAAGACGTAGTGGATACTACCACAGGTGAGATCCTGGCAGAAGCAGGTACAGAAGTAACAAAAGAACTGGCAACTTCTATCCAGAATGCGGCAGTTCCGTTTGTGTGGATTCAGACAGAAGAAAGAAATGTAAAAGTTCTGTCCAACCTGATGGTAGATCTGACCGCACATGTAGACTGTAATCCGGAAGAACTGGGTGTTACAGAGCTGGTATATTACCCTGCACTGGAACAGCTGATGGAAGAATATGAAGATGCTGATGAACTGAAAGAAGCCATCAAACATCATATTCATGATCTGATTCCGAAACACATTACAGAAGAAGATATTTTTGCTTCTATTAACTATAACTTACATCTGGAATATGGTCTGGGAACCGACGATGATATCGACCACTTAGGAAACCGTCGTATCCGTGCGGTCGGAGAATTGCTGCAGAACCAGTACCGTATCGGTATGTCAAGACTGGAGCGTGTTGTTCGTGAAAGAATGACAACACAGGATCCGGAGGGTATTTCTCCACAGTCTCTGATCAACATCAAACCGGTAACCGCTGCTGTAAAAGAATTCTTCGGTTCTTCTCAGCTGTCTCAGTTCATGGATCAGAACAACCCGCTGGGTGAGCTGACTCATAAGAGACGTCTGTCCGCACTGGGACCTGGTGGTCTGTCCAGAGACCGTGCCGGATTCGAGGTTCGAGATGTACACTATTCCCATTACGGAAGAATGTGTCCGGTAGAGACTCCTGAGGGACCTAACATCGGTCTGATCAACTCTCTGGCATCTTATGCAAGAATTAATGAATACGGATTTGTGGAAGCTCCATATCGTAAGATCGACAAAACAGATCCGAAGAATCCTCGTGTTACAGACGAAGTTGTTTATATGACAGCTGATGAGGAAGATAATTATCATGTAGCACAGGCGAACGAACCTCTGGATGAAGAAGGACATTTCCTTCATAAGAATGTATCCGGTCGTTACCGTGAAGAGACACAGGAATACGAAAGAAGAATGTTCGATTACATGGATGTATCTCCTAAGATGGTATTCTCTGTAGCTACAGCCCTGATCCCGTTCCTGCAGAACGATGATGCGAACCGTGCGCTGATGGGATCCAACATGCAGCGTCAGGCCGTACCGCTGATGATTACAGAAGCTCCTGTAGTCGGAACCGGTATCGAAGCCAAAGCTGCCGTAGACTCCGGTGTTTGTGTGGTTGCCAAGAAGGCAGGTACCATTACCAAGTCTACATCCAAAGAAATTACAATGAAAAACGATGACGGTACCACGGATGTATACCGTCTGACCAAGTTCCTGAGAAGTAACCAGTCCAACTGCTACAATCAGAAACCAATCGTATTCAAGAACGAACATGTAGAAGCAGGTCAGGTAATCGCTGACGGTCCTTCTACTTACAATGGTGAACTTGCTCTTGGTAAGAACCCGCTGATCGGTTTCATGACCTGGGAAGGTTATAACTACGAGGATGCGGTTCTGCTGAGTGAGAGACTGGTACAGGAAGATGTATATACTTCTATTCATATCGAAGAATATGAAGCAGAGTCCAGAGATACCAAGCTGGGACCGGAAGAGATCACAAAAGATGTTCCGGGTGTCGGTGATGATGCTCTGAAAGATCTGGATGAACGTGGTATTATCCGTATCGGTGCTGAGGTTCGTGCGGGAGATATTCTGGTTGGTAAGGTAACTCCGAAGGGAGAGACTGAACTGACAGCTGAGGAACGTCTGTTACGTGCTATTTTCGGTGAGAAAGCAAGAGAAGTACGTGATACTTCCCTGAAGGTACCACATGGTGAATACGGTATTGTTGTGGATGCGAAAGTATTTACAAGAGAAAATGGCGACGAACTGTCACCTGGTGTAAATCAGGCTGTTCGTATCTACATTGCACAGAAGAGAAAGATTTCTATCGGTGATAAGATGGCCGGTCGTCACGGTAACAAGGGTGTTGTTTCCCGTGTTCTGCCTGTAGAAGATATGCCATTCCTGCCAAACGGTCGTCCTCTGGATATCGTGCTGAATCCTCTGGGTGTACCTTCCCGTATGAATATCGGACAGGTCCTGGAGATTCATCTGAGTCTGGCCGCAAAGGCTCTTGGATTCAACATTGCCACTCCTGTATTCGATGGCGCAAGTGAGAACGACATCATGGATACTCTGGAACTGGCAAATGATTATGTAAATCTGTCCTGGGAAGAGTTTTCTGAGAAACATAAAGAAGAGCTGCTTCCGGAAGTTATGGATTATCTGTATGAGAACAGAGATCACAGAAATCTGTGGAAAGGTGTTCCAATCTCACGAGATGGTAAAGTAAGACTTCGTGACGGTCGTACCGGTGAATATTTCGACAGTCCGGTAACCATTGGTCACATGCATTATCTGAAGCTGCATCACCTGGTTGATGATAAGATCCATGCACGTTCTACCGGACCATACTCCCTGGTAACGCAGCAGCCTCTGGGTGGTAAAGCTCAGTTCGGTGGCCAGCGTTTCGGAGAGATGGAGGTATGGGCACTGGAAGCATACGGTGCATCTTATACTCTGCAGGAGATCCTGACAGTCAAATCCGATGATGTGATCGGTCGTGTGAAGACATACGAAGCGATCATCAAAGGTGACAATATCCCTGAACCGGGTATTCCGGAGTCTTTCAAGGTATTGCTCAAAGAGCTGCAGTCTCTGGGACTGGATGTAAGAGTCCTGAAAGATGATAATACAGAAGTGGAAATCATGGAAAATATCGACTATGGCGATACTGATCTGCGTTCCATCATCGAGGGTGACAAGCGATACAACCGCGATGAAGAAGAGTCCTACGGAAACTATGGTTTCAGCAAACAGGAATTCGAAGGCGAAGAACTGGTGGATGTAGAAGAAGACGCAGCTGATGAATCAGCTGACGAAGAATTAGATTTCTAAGAGAAAACATTCTCTGATGCGATAGAAAAAGTCCTGTGGCCGCGTAACAGCGGCCGTGGGAATGAATCCTAGAAAGGAGCAACCAAATGGCTGAAACAACCAATAAAGAAGTATATCAACCAATGACGTTCGATGCGATTAAAATTGGTCTGGCATCTCCGGAAAAGATCCGTGAATGGTCTCATGGTGAAGTTAAAAAACCAGAAACCATCAACTACCGTACATTAAAACCGGAAAAAGATGGTCTGTTTTGCGAGAGAATCTTCGGACCAAGCAAAGACTGGGAGTGTCATTGTGGTAAATATAAAAAGATCCGTTATAAAGGGGTTGTCTGCGACCGCTGTGGTGTAGAAGTTACAAAATCAAGCGTTCGTAGAGAGCGTATGGGACATATTGAACTGGCAGCGCCGGTATCTCATATCTGGTACTTCAAGGGAATTCCGTCCCGTATGGGTCTGATCCTGGATCTGTCTCCGAGAACACTGGAGAGAGTTCTGTATTTTGCGAATTATATTGTCCTCGATCCGGGTGATACCAATCTGCAGCTGAAACAGGTGCTGACAGAGAGAGAATACCAGGAAGCAAGAGAACAGTTTGGAGACACCTTCCGTGTAGGTATGGGCGCAGAATCTATCAAAGAGCTGCTGCAATCCATAGACCTGGAAGCAGAATCCGTAGAACTGAAAGCCGGACTGAAAGATGCAACCGGACAGAAACGTGCCCGTATCATCAAACGTCTGGAAGTTGTAGAAGCATTCCGGGAATCCGGTAACAGACCGGAGTGGATGATCATGGATGTTGTACCGGTTATTCCGCCGGATCTGCGTCCTATGGTACAGCTGGACGGTGGACGTTTTGCTACATCTGACCTGAATGATCTGTACCGTCGTATCATCAACCGTAACAACCGTCTGAAAAGACTGCTGGAGCTGGGAGCCCCGGATATTATCGTAAGAAATGAAAAACGTATGCTGCAGGAAGCTGTAGATGCGCTGATCGATAACGGTCGCCGTGGCCGTCCGGTAACCGGACCTGGTAACAGAGCTCTGAAATCTCTGTCCGATATGCTGAAAGGTAAATCCGGACGTTTCCGTCAGAACCTGCTGGGTAAACGAGTTGACTACTCCGGACGTTCCGTAATCGTCGTTGGACCGGAACTGAAGATTTATCAGTGTGGTCTGCCGAAAGAGATGGCAATCGAGCTGTTTAAACCGTTCGTTATGAAAGAACTGGTTGCAAACGGAACCGCTCATAACATTAAAAATGCAAAGAAAATGGTCGAGAAAGTACAGCCGGAAGTATGGGATGTACTGGAAGACGTTATCAAAGAGCATCCGGTTATGCTGAACCGTGCTCCTACACTGCATCGTCTGGGTATTCAGGCATTTGAACCGATCCTGGTAGAAGGTAAAGCGATCAAGCTGCATCCTCTGGTTTGTACCGCGTTCAATGCCGATTTCGATGGTGACCAGATGGCTGTCCATCTTCCACTGTCCGTAGAAGCACAGGCAGAATGCCGTTTCCTGCTGTTGTCTCCGAACAACCTGTTGAAACCGTCCGATGGTGGTCCGGTAGCCGTTCCTTCACAGGATATGGTTCTGGGTATTTATTACCTGACACAGGAAAGACCGGGAAGCAAGGGAGAAGGCGGATACTACAAGAGCCTGAACGAAGCTATCCTGGCTTACGAAAACGGATACCTGACACTGCAGACAAGAATTCACGTTCGCCGTGAAAAAACTCTGCCGACAGGAGAAGTCCTGGAAGGAACAGTAGAATCCACTCTGGGTAGATTCCTGTTCAACGAGATCCTGCCACAGGATCTGGGATTTGTAGACAGAAGTGTTCCGGGTAACGAACTGCTTCTGGAAGTTGATTTCCATGTAGGAAAGAAACAGCTGAAACAGATCCTTGAAAAAGTTATCAATACCCACGGACAGACAAAGACTGCGGAAGTACTGGATGATATCAAAGCTACCGGTTACAAATACTCTACGAGAGCTGCTATGACCGTATCCATTTCCGATATGACTGTGCCGCCTCAGAAACCACAGATGATCGAACAGGCGCAGGAAACTGTAGATAAAATCACCAGAAACTTCAAACGTGGTCTGATCACAGAAGAAGAGCGTTACAAAGAAGTCGTAGAAACCTGGAAACAGACCGATGATGAGCTGACAAAAGCCCTGCTGAATGGTCTGGATAAATATAACAACATCTTCATGATGGCCGATTCCGGAGCCCGTGGATCTGATAAACAGATCAAACAGCTGGCCGGTATGCGAGGATTGATGGCCGATACAACCGGTCACACCATCGAGCTGCCTATCAAGTCAAACTTCCGTGAAGGTCTTGATGTACTGGAATATTTCATGTCCGCCCATGGAGCTCGAAAAGGTATGTCCGATACCGCTCTTCGTACCGCCGATTCCGGTTACTTGACCAGACGTCTGGTAGATGTATCTCAGGAGCTGGTTGTTCGTGAGATGGATTGTGCGGAAGGCAGAGATGAGATTCCGGGTATGTATGTGAAGGAATTCACAGACGGAAAAGAAGAAATCGAAAGTCTGCAGGAACGTATCACAGGACGTTTCTCCTGCGAGACAATCAAAGATAAAGATGGTAATGTGCTTGTAAAAGCAAACCACATGATCACACCGAAACGTGCAGCTAAGATCATGAGCGAAGGTGTCAATGCAGAAGGCAAACCTTACGACAAGATCAAGATCCGTACGATTCTGAGCTGTAAATGTAAAGTTGGTATCTGTGCAAAATGTTATGGTGCCAACATGGCAACAGGAGAAGCTGTTCAGGTTGGTGAGTCTGTAGGTATCATCGCCGCACAGTCCATTGGTGAGCCTGGTACACAGCTGACCATGCGTACTTTCCATAGTGGTGGTGTTGCCGGTGGCGATATCACACAGGGTCTTCCTCGTGTCGAGGAGCTGTTCGAGGCAAGAAAGCCGAAAGGACTTGCCATTATCACAGAGATTCCTGGTGAAGTTGCAATCAAAGATACCAAGAAGAAACGAGAAATCGTAATTACCGATAAAGAAAGCGGAGAAACCAAGACATACCTGATCCCTTACGGATCCAGAATCAAGGTTACAGACGGACAGATGCTGGAAGCCGGTGATGAACTGACAGAAGGTTCTGTTAACCCACACGACATTCTGAAAATCAAAGGTGTACGTGCCGTACAGGATTATATGATCCGTGAAGTACAGAGAGTATACCGTCTGCAGGGTGTAGAAATCAACGATAAACATATCGAGGTTATCGTTCGTCAGATGCTGAAAAAGATCCGTATCGAAGACAACGGAGATACAGAACTTCTTACGGGTACGATGGTTGATTTCCTTGAATATGAAGATATCAATGAAAAGATGGAAGCAGAAGGAAAAGCTCCGGCGGAAGGAAAACAGGTTCTGCTGGGTATTACCAAAGCTTCTCTGGCAACCGATTCCTTTATGTCAGCAGCATCCTTCCAGGAGACAACAAAAGTCCTGACAGAAGCTGCTATCAAAGGAAAAGTTGACCACCTGGTAGGTCTGAAAGAAAACGTTATCATCGGTAAACTGATTCCGGCCGGTACTGGTCTGAAGCGTTACAGCAACATCAAACTTTCCACAGATGATATGCTGAAGGAAGAAGAGGACGATATCCTGCTGGACGATGAAGATCTGGAACTTGTACCGGAAGATATCACAGTAGAGGAAGAAGCTTCCGAAACTGCTGAGACAGATGAAGAAACAGATGAAATCGCTGAAGAACTGGTAACTCTTGAGGATAGCGAAGAGTAAAGGTCACTGATATCAGGGAATAATGAGTAAATAAGTAAAAAGTCAGGGGAAACTGATAAAAATCAGTAATACTCCCTTGACTTTTTATTTTTTCGATGCTATGATACTACAGGTGCGCATGGAAATGCAGTTATTTTAATGTGCGCAAAATTACCTTATAAAAGGTAAGACGGCTGCATAGTCGTATGATTTAGAAATAGCAACCGCAGAACCAGAAAAGGAATAATTACAGGAGGTGAAATGGAATGCCAACATTTAACCAGTTAGTAAGAAAAGGACGTCAGACTTCTGTTAAGAAATCTACCGCTCCTGCTCTGCAGAAAAGCTTTAACTCTTTAAGAAAAAAATCCAGCGATCTGTCTTCTCCACAGAAGAGAGGTGTGTGTACAGCTGTTAAAACTGCTACACCTAAAAAACCTAACTCAGCTCTTCGTAAGATTGCCAGAGTACGTCTGTCAAACGGAATCGAAGTAACAAGCTACATTCCAGGAGAAGGTCATAACCTTCAGGAACATAGCGTTGTTCTGATCCGTGGAGGCCGTGTTAAAGACTTACCTGGTACAAGATACCATATCATCAGAGGTACTCTTGATACCGCAGGTGTCGCTAACAGAAAACAGGCTCGTTCCAAATACGGAGCTAAAAGACCTAAAAAATAAGATGAAAAGCTACGCTACGGCTGCTTAGCGGCATAGCGAAACAAAATTGATAATATCACAATACTATGTACGGTCATTCCATTTATACCCTGATGGTTGCGGGTGAAATAGAGGAATTTACCAGTGCGAACACATAGTCGACAGTACCTGTTTAACTGCTCAGGCTGTCATGTGAGTACCTAAGAGATAATCTATTGATTAAGGAGGGAAGTAACGTGCCACGTAAAGGACATACTCAGAAAAGAGACGTTCTGGCTGACCCGATGTACAATAACAAAGTGGTTACCAAACTTATCAATAACATCATGTTAGACGGTAAGAAAGGTGTAGCACAGAAGATTGTATACGGCGCTTTCGCTAAAATTGAAGAAAAAGCTGGAAAACCAGCTATCGAAGTTTTTGAAGAAGCTATGAACAACATCATGCCTGTACTGGAAGTAAAGGCTAGACGTATCGGTGGAGCTACCTATCAGGTACCTATCGAGGTTCGTCCGGAAAGACGTCAGGCTTTGGCTCTTCGTTGGTTAACTCTGTATTCTCGTAAAAGAGGAGAGAAGACCATGGAAGACAGACTGGCAAATGAGCTTCTGGATGCTATGAACAACACCGGTGCATCTGTTAAGAAGAAAGAAGACATGCATAAAATGGCAGAAGCTAATAAGGCATTTGCTCATTACAGATTCTAAAGGAGGAAATCCAATTGGCTGGAAGAGAATATCCATTAGAGAGAACCAGAAATATTGGTATTATGGCGCATATCGATGCTGGTAAGACCACTCTGACAGAGCGTATCTTATATTACACCGGTGTAAACTATAAAATCGGAGATACACATGAAGGTACTGCTACCATGGACTGGATGGAACAGGAGCAGGAAAGAGGTATCACCATTACTTCCGCAGCTACCACATGTCACTGGACTCTGGAAGAACAGACAAAACCGAAAAAAGGTGCTCTGGAACATCGTATCAACATCATTGATACCCCAGGTCACGTAGACTTTACTGTAGAGGTAGAGCGTTCCCTGCGTGTACTGGATGGTGCTGTTGGTGTGTTCTGTGCAAAAGGTGGTGTAGAACCACAGTCTGAAAACGTATGGCGTCAGGCTGACACATACAATGTACCTCGTATGGCATTCATCAACAAGATGGATATCCTGGGTGCAGATTTCTACAACGCTGTAGATCAGATTAAAACAAGATTAGGAAAAAATGCAATTTGTCTTCAGCTGCCAATCGGTAAAGAAGATGAATTCCAGGGAATCATTGACCTGTTCGAGATGAAAGCTTACATCTACAACGATGATAAGGGTGATGATATCTCTGTAGTAGATATTCCGGAAGATATGCAGGACGAAGCAGAACTGTATCATACAGAACTGGTAGAGAAAATCTGCGAGTTGGATGATGATCTGATGATGGAATATCTGGAAGGTGAAGAACCTTCTATAGAAGCAATGAAAGCAGCACTGAGAAAAGGTACCTGCGAGTGTACAGCTGTTCCGGTTTGCTGCGGATCTGCTTACAAAAACAAAGGAGTTCAGAAACTTCTGGATGCTATCCTGGAGTTCATGCCGGCTCCTACAGACATTCCGCCTATCAACGGAACTGATCTGGATGGAAACGAAGTAGTTCGTCATTCTTCTGATGATGAACCGTTCTCCGCACTGGTATTTAAAATCATGACTGACCCGTTCGTTGGTAAACTGGCATACTTCCGTGTATACTCAGGAACCATGAACTCCGGTTCTTATGTATTAAATGCTACAAAAGATAAAAAAGAACGTGTAGGACGTATCCTGCAGATGCACGCTAACAAACGTCAGGAGCTGGACAAAGTTTACTCCGGAGATATCGCAGCAGCGATCGGATTCAAGTTCAGTACTACCGGTGATACCATCTGTGATGATCAGCATCCGGTAATCCTGGAGTCCATGGAATTCCCGGAACCGGTTATCGAGCTGGCTATCGAGCCTAAGACAAAAGCCGGACAGGGTAAACTGGGTGAAGCTCTGGCAAAACTGGCAGAGGAAGATCCTACTTTCCGTGCTCATACCGATCAGGAAACTGGTCAGACAATCATCGCAGGTATGGGTGAGCTGCATCTGGATATCATCGTTGACCGTCTGCTGAGAGAATTCAAGGTAGAGGCTAACGTTGGTGCTCCTCAGGTTGCATACAAAGAGACCATCACAAAACCGGTTGACGTTGAGCATAAATATGCAAAACAGTCCGGTGGACGTGGACAGTATGGTCACTGTAAAGTTAAATTTGAGCCAATGGATGCAAACGCAGAAGAAACTTACAAATTCGAATCTACTGTAGTTGGTGGTGCTATTCCGAAGGAATACATTCCGGCAGTAGGCGAAGGTATCGAAGAAGCTATGAAATCCGGTATTCTGGGTGGCTTCCCGGTAGTAGGTGTTCATGCAAACGTATACGATGGTTCTTATCATGAAGTCGATTCTTCTGAAATGGCATTCCACATTGCCGGATCTATGGCATTCAAGGAAGCAATGCAGAAAGCATCTCCTGTACTGCTGGAGCCTATCATGAAAGTCGAAGTTACTACTCCGGAAGATTACATGGGTGATGTTATCGGTGATATCAACTCCCGTCGTGGTCGTATCGAAGGTATGGATGATATCGGCGGAGGTAAGATGATCCGTGGATTCGTTCCGCTTTCTGAAATGTTCGGATACGCAACAGACCTTCGTTCCAGAACTCAGGGACGTGGTAACTACTCCATGTTCTTTGAAAAATATGAACCGGTTCCGAAGTCCGTTCAGGAAAAAGTTCTGTCTTCAAAGGCTAAATAATAACGCCTTACTATCAGGCGCCCGTAATTGCTGAAATTATGGAAATATGACTTGCAAATATCCTTGATTTGCAATATAATCAAGGATAGCAGGTCTAATAATATAGTAAATTAAAATTTTGCCGTAAGGCGCAAGTTTTAAGGAGGAAAATTAATAATGGCTAAAGCTAAATTTGAAAGAAGCAAACCACATTGTAACATTGGTACCATTGGACACGTTGACCATGGTAAAACTACTCTGACTGCAGCTATTACAAAAACTCTGCATGAAAGACTGGGTACAGGTGAAGCTGTAGCATTCGAAAATATCGATAAAGCTCCAGAAGAAAGAGAACGTGGAATCACAATCTCTACTGCTCACGTTGAGTATGAAACAAAAAAACGTCACTACGCACACGTTGACTGCCCAGGCCATGCTGACTACGTTAAAAACATGATCACTGGTGCTGCTCAGATGGATGGTGCTATCCTGGTTGTAGCTGCTACCGATGGTGTTATGGCTCAGACAAAAGAGCACATCCTGCTGTCTCGTCAGGTAGGTGTTCCTTACATCGTTGTATTCATGAACAAATGTGATATGGTAGACGATGAAGAACTTCTGGAACTGGTAGACATGGAAATCCGTGAGCTGCTGAACGAGTACGAATTCCCGGGAGATGACACTCCGATTATCCAGGGATCTGCTCTGAAAGCTCTGGAAGATCCGAACAGCGAATGGGGAGACAAAATCCTGGAACTGATGGATGCTGTAGACAGCTACATTCCGGATCCTCAGCGTGACACTGACAAACCGTTCCTGATGCCTGTAGAGGACGTATTCACAATCACTGGTCGTGGTACTGTTGCTACTGGTAGAGTAGAGCGTGGTGTTCTGCATCTGAACGATGAAGTTGAAATCCTGGGTGTTAAAGAAGATGTTAAGAAAACAGTTGTAACTGGTATCGAAATGTTCCGTAAACTGCTGGATGAAGCACAGGCTGGTGATAACATCGGTGCTCTGCTGCGTGGTGTTCAGAGATCAGAAATCGTTCGTGGACAGGTTCTGGCTAAACCAGGTTCTGTAACATGCCACAGAAAATTCACAGCTCAGGTTTACGTTCTGACAAAAGATGAAGGTGGACGTCATACTCCGTTCTTCAACAACTATCGTCCGCAGTTCTACTTCAGAACAACTGACGTAACAGGTGTTATCAGCCTGCCAGAAGGTACAGAAATGTGCATGCCTGGTGATAACGTAGAAATGACAATCGAACTGATCCATCCGATCGCTATGGAACAGGGTCTGACTTTCGCTATCCGTGAAGGTGGACGTACTGTAGGATCAGGCCGTGTTGCTTCTATCATCGAGTAATCACTGATAAGCAGATAAAATTATATATATGGTTATCGCAAGATAACATTGTGTCCAAACGTAAGATACCCCGGAACCGCAAGGTTTCCGGGGTTTTTCTGTACTCTAAGAAAAGAATTGTTCGTAAATTTATCAGATTAGAAACAGTGAAATGTTTATCAGCAAGATGAAATACGGATAAATTTAAAATTGAAAAATAAGGCTTGCGGTGCCAAAAAGAAACTCCTGCGAATGTTTGCTATTATGGCAAGTTACAATTATATGATGAGTGCTGATGAAGTGGCACAGGATCGTTCATTTACACTTTTGTATATATTGGAATAGCACTTTAGAAAACACTATGGTAAAATAAAGTGAAGAAAAATCGGAATTGACAGAGGTAATGAACTAGAGCGTGTCTGAAAAATCATTTCCGCAATCTGCAAGCCCCACTTTGCGGTA
>OLQV01002147.1_pt1 | contig 13413 bp, 9 predicted proteins | sample 1672371 | NCBI WGS metagenome assembly OLQV01 (sample SAMEA3136676, study PRJEB25190) | human gut metagenome
GGTGTAGAAGTCGTGGTCGGCCACCCCTTCCACTTCGCCGAACTTCTCGTGGTCCATACGGTTGAAGCGGTCGGTGAGGGATTCGGCCGGCGTGGAGTACACGGAATAGTGGTAGCCTTCCGCATCGCTCCATTCCTTGCACAGCTCGTTCATGCGCTTGACGATGGACAGTGCAAATTCCTTGCCTTGCGGATCCCAGCCGTGGTCGCGCATCCAGTTCTTGCCGTAGAACACGCTGGTCGCCTCATACAGGCCAATGTAGCCCAGGGAAACGGTGGCACGTTCGTTGCGGAACAGCTGGTCGACGCTGTCGTTGGCGCCGAGACGACCGAAGGCTCCGAAACGGAACAGGGTCGGAGCATTGACCGGCGCGGCCTGCTTGCAACGCATGATACGGAATTGCAATGCCTGATGAGCCACGGCCATACGCTCGTCGAAGATCTTCCAGAAGCGATCCTTGTCGCCGTGGGATTCCAGTGCGATACGCGGAACGTTCACGGTAACGACGCCAAGGTTCATGCGTCCGTCTTCCACATCCTTGCCGGTCGCCGGATCAATCCAACCCTGCAAGAAGGAACGGCAGCCCATCGGAGCTTTGAAGGAGCCGGTGATCTTCACGATGTTCTCGTAGAAGATCACGTCCGGATACATGCGCTTGGTGGCGCATTCAAGGGCGAGCTGCTTCAGATCGTAGTTCGGATCGCCCGGATCGGCGTTCACACCATGCTTGATGGTGAACACGAGCTTCGGGAAAATGGCGGTGTGGTGTTCGGAACCGAGGCCGCGGATACGGTTCAGGAAGATGGCACGCTGAATCTCGCGGGCGAACCAGTCGGTACCCAAACCGAAGCCAACGGTCACGAACGGGGTCTGGCCGTTCGACACACGATTGGAGTTGATCTGGTATTCCATGGTCTGCATGGCGTCGTAGATGGCCTTGCGGGTCTGGATTTTCGCCCACACCTCACGCAGCTGCTGCAAACGGCTGGCATCCTTGTTGAACGGCTCGTCCATCGGCAGGGCCGGACGGTCCTTTTCGAAATGCAGACGCTTCGGTTCGACATCCTTGGCCAAGCGCACCTGACGTTCGGCGATTTCGATCGGCAGGTCGTCAGGCATGATCTCATGGGCCTGCTCAAGGAATTTATCGTAATCTTTCCTGGCATATTCAACGAAGTGCTCGTCGGCACGGTTGGCGGTCTGGCCGCCGTATTGGCTGGAAGCCACGTCCTTCATGATCTGGGTGATCTGCGTGGCGGCGATGGAGATACTGTTCGGCGATCCCATCGGCGCGTTGCCGAGGGTGAAGCCGTTGGCGAGCATATCCCAGTAGTTCGGCAGAGAGCAGTTGGATTGTGCGGTGAACGGCGAGTAATCGGCGTCGTGGAAGTGGATGTCACCCTTCATATGGGCGTTGGAGACCGCATCCGGCAGCATGGAGAAGGCGGACGCCTTGGACACCGCGCCCGCCAGCAGATCGCGCTGGGTGGAGTAGACGTTGGAATCCTTGTTGGCGTTCTCGCGCACCAGAGCCTCGTCACGGTTCACCAGACGCTTGACGGCTTCGTTGATGTCGGTGGCCTTGGCACGTTCGATGTCTTTGTTCAGACGGTAGTTGGTGTACGTGCGCGCCACATCATACAGGTGATCTTCGATCAGGCCGTGTTCAACGAGATTCTGGATGTCTTCGATCTTGGCGGGACCGTTGTAACGATCCTTGATTTCGGCTTCGACCTGATTGGCGATGTCACGGATCAGCTGCTCCTCCTGCGGCCCAATCTTCTTATCAAGGTCAGCGAAGGCTGACTTCACCGCGCTGATGATGTTGATCGGATCGAAGTCGACCACACGACCGTCGCGCTTCTCGACGAGTACCTTACCGGTTCCCGTTTTAACGGTTGCGGAGACGGCATTCAGAGCCTGCGTTTCCATTCATCATCCTTTCCGGGTCGGACCCCATCCGACCAGGTTTTCATGCTTTGTTTCGCATGCCATATGTTTTCTACGTCCATAGACTCTACGCCATAGCCAGCACTAAATGTAGTAGAGGCACGCCGACGTTAAGACTATATATTCCATTTTTGGCTTGATTCCGCCATTCCTTAACCTGTGTGACAAAGGTAACGATTTTGCCACGGAGTGTCGCCTGAGTGTCGATTTGACGCAGGCTCCGAAGAGGGACTATACAAGGCGGGGTACCCTCACACGATTCGAACATGTGTTTCATTTGTCCGCAAGATGATGGAATCTTGAACTATGACTTGGAACCAGGATTACACACCCCCGGCAGCGCAGCCGAACAGCAAACCGCTGCCTCGACTGGCCGGCGAAACCACCGCTGACAACCCCTGGCCGGTAAGTCTGCTCAGCGAGAAATTCCATACGGCCGTTGAACGGTGGCCATCGGTTTGGGTGGCCGGGCAGATCACGCAGATCAATACCAGACGTCAGGGCAGTGCCTACATCACGTTGCGCGATGATTATCAGGACATTGCGTTGGAGGTCAACGGTTTCGGACAGTTCGCCGCAGCCGCCACGCCTTTTGTGCAGGGCGATCGTGTCATCATCCACGGCAAACCGAATCTGTGGATGAAACGCACCTCCCTGTCTTTACGCGGTGACGCCATCATCGCCGCAGGCGCGGGCGGCAGCCTGAAAGCCATGATCGACGAATTACGCAAGAAGCTTAAAGGCGAAGGATTGTTCGACGCCGACCGCAAGCAGCCACTACCAGAGTTTCCGCATTGCATCGGCCTGATTTGCGCCCCGCAGGCTCGTGCCGAAGGCGATGTCATTACCAATGTGAGATTGCGTTGGCCTGTTGTTGACTTCAAAGTAACGCATGTGCATGTGCAGGGTGAGCAGTGTCCTTCCGATGTGACCAAAGCGATCGCGCAGATGGACGCCGATCCCGACGTCGATGTAATCATCGTGGCCCGTGGCGGCGGTGCCTTCGAGGATCTGATCGGATTTTCCGACGAAGGCGTGGTACGTGCCGCGGCAGCCGCTCATACGCCGTTGATTTCCGCGATCGGTCATGAAGATGATTGGACATTGCTTGATTTGGTCGCCGACTTGCGCGCATCCACTCCAACGGATGCGGCAAAGAAAGTCGTGCCAGACGTTCGCGAGCAGATGCAACTCATCAATGTGAACATCGAACGCATGCGCATGCGCATCGACGCCACCGTCAACAATGAAACAAGACTGATCGAAGGCTATGCGAACCGTCCAAGCCTCACGCAGCCGCTCACCATGCTGGAACCGCATCAACGTCTCATCGACGACGCAAGAACCCGCATGAGAATCGGCCTGACACGTATTCTTGACGATGCAAGTCTCACCATCGAAAAAGCGCACGCCTCACTGACTGCGCTCAGCCCGCAATCCGCCCTCAACCGAGGCTATGCCGTGGTGCAGGGAGCGGACGGTCATGTAATCGACGATGCGAACGCCGTGAACACCGGCGACCAGCTCACCATGACATTGAAGCACGGCGTGATCGTGTCCGAAGTCACCACCGTAACGAAGGAGTAGCAATGACCAACGAAACCACCCCCGCATCCAGCCTGACCGACAAGGAACGCGAAGCCATCGCACAAATGCCTTATGAAGAGGCTCGAGATCAGCTTATTCAGGCCGTGCAGGCACTTGAAGCCGGCGGACTCAACCTTGACCAATCCATGCGCCAGTGGGAGCTTGGCGAAGCCCTCGCCAAGCGCGCCCAAAGCCTGCTCGGCGAAGTGCGTGCCAAGCTTGACGCAGCACAGGCGGAACAGGCCACTGCGGCCAATACCGCTGGAACGCAAGATAATCTGGCCTGAGCATCCCAAAATACCGTCAATATAGCATTTTCATGACTGTGCGCCACACGTTTTTACAAGGCGTTATGTGGCGTACAGTCATACCGAAATTCCGGATTTCTTCGTTTCGGCACCACACTCGTCCGGAATGTGTGTAGAATGAAGATTCGTTGCCTCAGTAGCTCAGTGGATAGAGCACTTCTCTCCTAAAGAAGGTGTCGTAGGTTCGATTCCTATCTGGGGCACTTTATTTTATGCGGATACGCAGCCGATACGTAGTTGCGCCGACACTCTTCTCACACGTCGAATTGCACGGTTGCCAGCAACGCCTTGTGATCACTTCCATCGATTTTCAACGATTTGACCCGACCGGCCAACATGCCGGAATCCAATACGATATGGTCAATGCCCGCAAACGTTGGCACATAATCGATATTCGCAGGCCACGTGAACACCAATCCCCCAGCCGCCTGCTTGGCCGCATCCGTAAACCGCGCTCCCAAGAAATTACGGAACGGCGTATGATCGTCGGTCGCATTGAAATCACCCATGAACACGTACCTGCGAGACGTATCATATCGAAGCCGTCCAAGCTCATCCAACGAACGCTTCCACTGCTGCCAATACCCATCGGTCGGAGACGTGGTATGCACTGAAACGAAACGAATCTGCGTCTGACCATCATTGAACGCAACCGTGGCCCCTGGCATGAACGACGCGCTCGAATCAACATCATCATCAGCCGGATCACCAAGCGGGCTTGCCGACCACAAACCATTGCCATACACGCCGTCTGAACTTGCCACCTGCGCATACGGCAGCAAATCGCCAATACCAGCCTTGTTCAACTCATCCACGAAAGCATCGGTCGTTTCCTGCAATGCCAACACTTCCACGCGCTCGCTACGTACCACATCAACGATTTCCTGAGCGTCGGCATACCCTTTAAATACGTTGCACGTCATCAAACGGGCGTAATCATCCTGAGTATTGGCGGACGCTCCTGAAACCGCCGCGATCGCAGCACGCGGAAGCTTCGTCTCATTGTAGAAAAACGGATACTGCCACCATACTTGCAACGCGATCGCTGCAATCGCAAGCAATACCGACATTGTTCGTTTCGAAACAATACCGCAAACCAACGCGATTACTGCAAGAATCGCAAACCAAGGTACCAATGAAACGATAATGGGAACATACGGCCACGCCTGAATCTCAGCAGGCAGTATGTGCGAAACCGTGCCCAGCAAAGCCGCAATCGACAGAATACCAGCCAGAAAACCGCATATGACATTACGTACGCGATGCGACTTAGCTTTCTTCAACGTGCGAATAGGCTTAACAGCCTTCGCCTGCGCTGTACGCGGTTTCGCTGGCGCACCCGACCGTGCCATACTTCCTCCAATATGGGCATTGCGTTCAAACAGTCGTCAAGGCCAAGCCCATGGACGAACGCCATCGATGATAATGCGTTTTTGATAGCACCATGCCCATGAGCGCTCTCTCGTAACAGCATCTCCAAATCCGACGGCATTGTTCTGTTGGTGGTTTTCCCTGCCTGAGCGCCGCAATCAGTGATCGCCGAGTTCGCCTTCGCACATAACCGGACCATAATTGGACTTGGGCGAATCGCGTAATGAAAAAATCCCGAGGAGCGACGCTCAACTCGGGATTCAAAAAAGTTTAAGTGCGGCGACGTGCTACTCTCCCACACCCTCTCGAGTGCAGTACCATCGCCGTGCTAGGCCTTAGCTTCCGGGTTCGGAATGGGACCGGGCGTCTCACCTAGGCTCTGATCACCGCAAGATGAAATAATACGCACACATGCCTCAATCACCAAATCACGGCGTGTCGCAGATTGCAATCGGCTATCGCAGCCGCACGGCATGGCGCACGGGTCCTTCCGGCGTACGCTTGCGCCGATACGCCATCCCACTTGCGTCGCGGATGTCGGATCGGTGGTGGCGGCACGCGTGCAGTCGACGCCGTTGGCCGCGCAGGAGGCGAATTTGGGTGTTCCCCGACCGTCGACCGGATCGCCGCAACCGGCTTTGACCAAAGAGGCGACTTGCACACTGGAGGTGCGGGCTTGACGAACGATCCGCCGATACCGGTTCCCGCGGTGGCCGAAAAAATGCATTCTTTTGCTCAATATATGGAGACATCATCCACGCGCAGTTTTATAGATTCCCACCAGTCACATACCGACGCGCCGTTATCAAAATTTGCGGCTCTTGCGACTACTGTTGCCCCAATAACCGATATGAAAGCACGAAAGAAGGCCAGCAATGACGATCGCCTCCTGCGGTTCCGTTTCCGCACTCACATTGGGTCTGCCGAACTCCTCTGCGATTCCCGCAGAAAAGGCAACGTTGCCGAAAGGCCTGTTCGTGGCGAGAATACCGGTTTCAGCCAAAACAAAACAACGATTGGCGAACGACATCGAGACGATCACCATGTTATCTCTGCTGCGGCCAAGCAATACACGGCTTGCCGTCGGAACACGCATTCCGGAAGTACTGGCAATCGGATTGCGCCTGCATGCCAAGAACGCTGCCATACCGACGGATATCGTCGAGCTGATTGCCATGCAACGCAAGTCGGGAATCGTATTCGTATGTGTGCGCGACGCCGACTTCGAAGGTACGAAGCGGCAGGAGTGCGCGTTCGCCGTGCGACGCGCGCTGCCGGGACGCGCCGGCCACACACCCACATTCAAAGTGTTCGTCTCAGATTGGAAACCGGCCGGCGAAGCGATGCTGGACATCGGCGATCCTGCGGTCGATTCCATCGACGCGCTGTGGGAGTCGTTGTGCTCGCAGGTGATGCTCGGCAGCACCTCTCCCACGGCACTGGACGCGCGCATGACACGGCGTATGCAGGCCGCACAGCTTGCCGAGCAGATCGATAAGCTCACGCGCGATCACCAACGGGCAAAGAATCCCGAACAGCGCAACGAAATCTTCACCAAGCTGCACAAGGCGAAGAACCAGTTGGAGGAACTGAGGAAGCTGGAAGCCTAGGAACCGCTAGAAACCAAGGCTCGTGCGGCCAAACTGGTCGAGCCAGCGCAGAATAGCCCCTTCCCGCAACGCCCATGGGCAGATTTCCACTTCCTTGACGTCAAGCGCCTTCATGATCTCGTCGATCACCAAGCCGCCACCGACGATCTGATACGTGCGCTCCGGCGTGACGCCCGGCAATGCTGTACGCTGGTCCGGCGAGATGGCCGCAAGACGGGGAAGCCAATCCTCAAGCTGGTCAATCGTCATGATCGAAGTGTCCACGCGGCCGGGCTGACGCACCACGGCACCGGCGAGACGAGCCAGGGAACGAATGGTCTTCGATGTGCCGACGGCATGCATCGGGTGCTTCGATTTCGGGAACGCCTTGACCATCGGCTCAAGAATCTTACGGATGTTCCTGCGCGCGTCTTCCAAATCCCTATCATTCGCAATACCGTTTTCCGGTAGGAATTCACGGGTCACACGACCGGCACCTGCCGGCACGGACAGCGCCACTGTGGGATCCTCATCCGAACCCATGGCCACCTCGAGAGAACCACCACCGATATCGATGACCAGCAGCCGACCGGCATCCCAACCATACCAGCGGCGAGCTGCAAGGAAGGTGAGTCTGGCCTCATCCACACCGGACAGCACCGTGACCGGCTGGCCGACGACGTTTTCGATTCGTTTGAGGATCCTGCTGCCATTCGGAGCCTCACGCAATGCGGATGTGGCCAGCACGAGCAGTTGGGTAATCTCATATTCTTTGACCAGCCCCATGGCCTTTTCCACAGCTGCGACCACAGCTTCGACTCCGGCCTTTTTGATTGTGCCATCGGCCTTGAGATATTGCATCAATCGAACAGTGCTTTTCGTGCTGGCCTCAGGTTCCGGACGGGCGCCAGGCGCCGCATCGACGATGAGCATGTGAACGGTATTGGATCCAATGTCAAGCACGCCAAGACGAGTGACATGCGAATGTAAACTAACCATGCTTTCAAGCATAGTGACATCACACTCCCCCTTTCACCTGACATTACATTGACAACCTTTGCAAATATTCGAGTGGCCATCCTATTCACCCAGGATGGCCACGCAACATTCACAGCGCCGACAACGATTGCAAAGCGCTCACAAACATCATCCGTGCAGTTCGGCTACGAAATCTCCGATTCGCCTCAGACCCTCACGAAGCGCCTCACGGGAGGCCGCATACGAAAGCCGCACATGGGTGTCGGCAGTGGCCTCGCCGAAATCACGGCCCGGCGTCAACGCCACGTGCGCTTCCTTTAACGCACGTTCGCAGAACGTCCACGCGTCGAGACCGGTGCCGGAAATGTTGAAGTACGCGTAGAACGCGCCATTCGGCTCAACCTCCAACGGCAGACCGATTTCAGCCAGACCGTCTACCACGATGCGGCGGCGTTCCAGTAGTTCCTGACGGCGTTCCTCACACACTGCAAGCGTTTCCGGCGTGAAGCAGGCAAGCGCCGCATGCTGGGTCGGCGTGTGCGCGCACAGGAAGAAGTTGGTAGCCAGATCGTCCATGGCTTCAAGCGCGTATTCAGGCACGACCATCCAACCGAGGCGCCAGCCGGTCATGCCGAAGAACTTGGAGAAGCTGGAGCAGACGATGGCGTCCGGATCGCAGGCGAGCACGGATTTCACATCGGAGCCGTCTGGTTCACGGTCGGCCAGGTCAAGGTAGGTTTCGTCGACGATGCGCCATGCGCCGCGTTCTTTCGCCAGGTCGCACACGGATTTCAGGGTGTCGAAGGCGATGGTGGTACCGGTCGGGTTCGACGGCGAGGTGATCATCACCGCTTTGGTGCGGTCCGACCAGTATTCGCGGCACAGTTCCGGCGTGAGATGGAAGCGGGTGGCCGCAGAGGTCGGCACGTCCACGACTTTGCCGCCGAACGCGCGGACCAGTTCGCGATTGCACGGGTACGACGGGTCGGCGATCAGCACCTCGTCACCCTCGTTCACCGTCAATGCGGCAGCAAGCAGCAGTGCCGTGGAACCTCCGGCCGTGATTGCAATACGTTTCGGATCGACGTCCACATAGTGGCGTTCCTTGTAGAAATCGGAAATCGCCTGACGTAATTCCGGCAAGCCCATTGCAGCGGTATATGGCAATGGACGGCCATCATACTGTTCGCGCATTGCATCACGCACTGCGGGCGGAGCACCGAAATCCGGCTCCCCCAAGCTCAACTTGACCACATCGATGCCTGCGGCGATCATCTCGTCGGCCATCGCACCAAACACCATGGCACGGAACGGATTAGCAATCTGGGCGCGGTGCGACATCTGTGGCAGCGCGCTGTTCTCAGCATTTCCCATAGTTCGTTTGTATTCTTCAGACGCGACAAATCGCGGACACCGTCCCACTGCCGTTACACCTCGTTTCGAAAACAGAAAATCACATGTCACGTAAAGCTGGAACCACGCGCATCATGCGCCAGCGGTAAGAGTCACGATTCGACGATTTCGCAGTACAGTCTCTCCAACCGTTTCTCACGCACTTTTTTGGCGAGCTCACATTCCCACACCACAATCACTTTCCAGCCCATCGCTTCAAGTTCGGCATGCTGTCTGACATCTCGTTCATGGTTGCGCAGCAGTTTCGCACTCCAGAATTCCACATTCGATTTCGGTACATGTGTGGCTTTCGGGCAGTTTTCATGCATATGCCAGAAACATCCGTTGATGAACACCATCGTGCGGTATTTCGGCAACACCACATCGGGATGCCCCGGATACCGCTTGTCGTTTTTACGGAATCGTAGGCCTTTCGAAAAAAGAAAACTGCGTACCATCATTTCGATGGATGTGTCTTTGCCTCGGATATGCGACATGATGTAGCTTCTCGTACCACGCTCGTATTTCTCTATTTTTGCGGATTTCCGAGGTTTTCCGGTCTTCTTAACGTGTTCCTGCGCTGCCACAGCACACCATTATGGCAAGATCCGGCAAAATACGGCAAATCGGAAAAACATCCGGACAAATGCGATGCAAGTGCGATACGGATCAACGCGCGTTGCAATCACGCATGGCGTACGCTGGAACTTGCAACACAGCAATATAAATGGATAACACTATTCAGACAGTTTACGAAAGATGGGGTTTGATATGGCTCGTATTCGTGTCGCGATTCTCGGCGCAGGCCGGATCGCACAACATATGGCTGACACGTTGGTGAAAATGGCCGCGGACAGCCGTTATGCGGATTTGGTTGAACCGTATGCTGTCGCCGCACGAGATGCGGGGCGTGCAGCTGATTTCGCCACGAAATACGGCTTTCCGGTTTCATACGGTTCATATGAGGAACTTGTGGCCGATCCGAACGTGGACTTGGTGTACATCGCTACGCCGCACAATCTGCATGCGGAACAGGCGACATTGTGCATGAAAGCCGGCAAAGGCGTGCTGGTGGAGAAGGCGTTCGGCGCGAATGCGGCGCAATCGCGGGACATGCTGGACATATCAAACGAAACCGGCATGTTGTGCACGGAGGCGATTTGGACTCGTTACATGCCATCGCGCGGCATGATCGACGACATCATCGCTTCCGGCATCATCGGCGATGTGCAGGCTATCGACGCGAATCTGTGTTACCCCACCACCGCAAAGGCGCGTATCACCGATCCCGCGCTTGCCGGTGGCGCATTGTTGGATGTTGGCGTATATCCAATCAATTTCATCGACATGATCATGCATAATGCGCCGATCGCCCGCATTGAATCGTCGATGCGGCCATACGAAACCGGTGTGGATGCGCATAATTCCATGACGTTCTATTACGAGAACGGTGTAATGGCGACCGCGCAAAGTTCGATTCTGTGCCATAGCGACCGCATGGGATCCGTGTGGGGAACCAATGGTTATATGGTGTGCCAGAACATTAATAATGTTGAGGCGATTGACGTGTATGACGGCAAGCATACGATTGTTGCACATTACGATGTTCCCGCCCAGCTCACCGGCTACGAATATGAAGTGGCGTCGGCCGCAAAGGCTCTGCTTGAAGGACATACCGAATGCGCGGAGATGCCGCATGCCGATACGATGCGCATTATGGAACTCATGGATTCCCTACGACGCGACTGGAACCTCACCTACCCCTTCGAACGTTGAGCTCCAATATTAGTTTCAGCGTCGGTGGATTGCGATTCCGTTCAAACAGCCGACGCTGAAGCATTCATTGGCAGCACATATAATTTCTCCTTGCACTGGTTGAGGAGGAGCATTATGGGATTGCTGAGCAAGTTCATGAACGCACTTGGTGGAGAACCACCTGTCTCCAAACCGGCGACTCAGCCCGTCCTCAGGACCGCGCAGCAAAACGTTCCCAAGCCCACGCAACAGCAGACGACGCAACACAAGTCCACCGCACAATCACGTCCAGCGCAACAGCCTACGCAGCCATCCCAATCATCACAATTGGCGCGATCGTCATACCGCGCGCAAACACAAACCACAGCTCGCAATACTTCCGTCACAACGAATCGTTCGCGAGCGCAATCTCATGCCAATTCACAACCGGCGCAGAAGCTTATGCCGCAACCGTTGCTTCCCGCCGATCAGATTGAGCGGACGCAGAATATCATCGGCAAAATCGAAAAGCATGATTTGAGCGACGAGCAAATCAGTGCAATCGCAGGAGCGGGCCACAATACCCTCGTGCTCGCGGGCGCGGGAACAGGCAAAACCACCACCATTATCGGATATATCGCATGGCTGCTCGCCACGAAGCGTGCCGCCCCTGAAGAAATTCTCGTACTGTCGTTCACCAAGGCGTCCGCGGGCGACATGTCGCAACGTATCATGGCAAGCACCGGCAAAACGATCCGCGCATGCACGTTCCACAGTCTCGGCTTGGAAATCTGCCGCGCGGCCACCATCGCCAACCGTCCCATCATCGACGGGCACACGTCGAACACGGTGGTCCGCAACACATTCGAGCAACTGCTTTCGAAAAACATCGGCTACCGTCTGCTGGCATTCAAACTCATGTCGAAGGAACTGCTCGGCAAATACGGCAAAGCCGCGAAAAGCGAGGATTTCCAGCTGCCGACGGATGATTACGGCTTCAACCAGTACAAGCAGAATCTCATCGAAAACGCGCAGACCATCATCCAGCATATGCGCCAGAACAGCATCGGTATCGACGGTATGCGCGAGCTCAACGAACGCAGCGGCGGCAAAAACGTCGGCCGCAATCGCGAGATGTTGCAACTCATCGAGCCCCTCTACAACGCGTACATCAGCAATTTCCGCACGACGCATGGCATTGATTTTCCCGGCATGATCACCGACGCCATCCGCTGCATACAGCGCGGTGCCTACCGTCACCCATACAAGTACGTGCTCATCGACGAATACCAGGACATGTCGCGACCGCGCTACGAACTGATCCGCGCATTGCGCGAGCAGAGCGATTTCACGCTGTTCTGCGTGGGCGACGACTGGCAGTCAATCTACCGTTTCGCCGGCAGCGACATTCATCTCATCCTTGATTTCGCCGAAATTTGGCGCACTTGGGGCCCGACGCGCATGTTCCAGATCACCACCACGCGACGATTCCGACAGAGTCTCATCGACGCGAGCGGCGCGTTCGTCATGCAGGACAAAAGCCTGTATGTCAAGCATTTGCACAATCCATCCGATAAGAAGGATTATTCGCTGAAGGCGCTTGGCGGCGCCACGCAGGAGGAGCGCTTCGACGCGATCATTGAGCAGTTACGCAAGCTGCCGAAAACCGCGTCGGTACTTATGCTGGGACGTTACAAAAGCGATCTGAATCTGCTGTCACGCAACGATCGCGATGGATTGTTCCAGATTGACGAGCACACTGGTGGCATTGTGTTCCTTGAGAAGCCAAAGATGGATATCGAGTTCATGACCGCGCATAAATCCAAGGGTCTGCAACGCGACTTCGTTTTTCTGCTGTGCTGTTCCGGCGGTTTGAAAGGCTTCCCGAGCGCGATTCCCGAAGAGCCGCTGCTCGGTCTGCTGCTGCCGGAAGTGGAACGGATGCCGCATGCGGAGGAACGTCGCCTATTTTATGTGGCGATGACGCGCTGCAGGAAGAAACTGTTTTTCGTGGTCGACCAGTCGCGTCCATCGCGGTTTATGTACGAATTGCATGACAGGATCTGCCCGAACATCTTCCGTGGCGTGAAACTGCCACCGCAGTGCCCGAATTGCGGAGAAGCCTTGCGATTGCGGCATGCCGGCTCCGACCCGTCGCGCAAGTTCTACGGTTGCACCGGTTTTCCAAATTGCCGGTTCACGCAGCAGTGCAAGTAGGAGTAACGACAATTCCAGCGAAATCATACCCCTCTTTCGAAATACGCCATGTTTTATGGCCATGTGGTCGTTTTCGTCAACCCGATACCCCCTGTCGTTTTTTGTCCTAGTTTCGCACCCCTCTTCCTTGAGACGCGTTGTATCCTGGATCTGATTCACCAATCAGGAGAAAGCCATGACAGTAGTTGACCAGCCCCGCCAGCGATCCTCGCATCAAACGCCGAAACGCATCTTGACACTCCCGTGGTTGAAACCACGGGATTCCTGCGAACTGGGCTTGCTTGGAT
>OLQV01002162.1_pt1 | contig 13345 bp, 10 predicted proteins | sample 1672371 | NCBI WGS metagenome assembly OLQV01 (sample SAMEA3136676, study PRJEB25190) | human gut metagenome
CGCTATCCGCGCAATTCAACTCTTTGCTTCCATCATCGCAGACGCAGTCATCGAAGCAAAACAAGGCGAATCCTTCGTTGCTCCTCAAAAGGACGAAGAAGTCGTTGAAGCTGCTCCCGTAGTCGAAGAGACTGTCGTGGTCGAAGAGAAAGCTCTTTCTCCCGAAGAAGCTCTTGAAAAAGCAATCGCCGAAAAAGAAGCACAGGAATAATCAATAAAAATATCCCGCACGTAGTAAAACTGCGTGCGGTTTCAAAAAAATAACAGGAGAATATATATGGCATTCACAAGCAAAGATGTTATGGAACTTCGTCAACGCACAGGCGTCTGCAAAAAAGCGCTCGTCGCAACCGACGGTGACATGGAAGCGGCAATCGATTTCTTGAGAGAAAAGGGTATGGCTACCGCTGCAAAGAAAGAAGCTCGTATCGCAGCCGAAGGTATCGTTTATGCTGCAAGCAAAAACGGCAAATCCGTTCTTTTGGAAGTCAACTGCGAATCCGACTTCGTTGCAGGCGGCCCCGTGTTCAAAGAGTACGTCGGCAAAGTTGCGGAATATATCCTCGACAATGCTCCCGCATCCGTTGAAGACGTCGTTGCGGCTATGCAATCCGTCACCAACGAGTACGTTATGAAGATGGGCGAAAAACTCTCCATCCGTCGTTACACGGTTTACGAAGCAAACGACACCGTCGTTGACACTTACATCCACATGGGCGGCAAAATCGGCGTTATGGTCGAAGCAAGCAAAGGCGCAAGCAGTGAAGTTGTTCACGACGTCGCTTTGCAAATCGCAGCTGCAAACTCTCAATACGTAACTCGCGACGAAGTGCCCCAAGCAGAAGTCGAGCACGAAAAAGAAATCCTCAAAGCTCAAGCTATGAACGAAGGTAAACCAGCAGAGATAGCTGAAAAAGTTGTAATGGGTAGAATTGGTAAATTCTATGGAGAAATTTGTTTAGTAGAGCAAGACTTCGTAAAAGATCCAGACCAAAAAGTTGGAAAATTAGTTGAATCTAAAGGAGCTAAAGTAGTTAGATTTGCTAGATTTGAAAAAGGTGAAGGACTACAAAAAAGAGAAGAAAACTTTGCAGAAGAAGTTGCAAAACAAATCAATGGATAGAGTATAAGAGGTGATTGAAAAAATCACTTCTTTTTTATAGTTTACTTGTTTATATACGGTAAATTTGATATAATGCGAATATATAAAAAAGGTTGGTGGTAAAATGATTTTAAAAATTATTACTTTCAATGTTGCACATGGAAGAGGAATGGATGGAAAAGTTGATTTGCAAAGACAAGCAGAAGTGATTAAAGAATATAAACCAGATATTGTGTTTTTGCAAGAAGTAGATATGTACACCAAAAGAGCAGGAGATATGAACCAAATTAGAGAATTTAGCAAAGCTATTGGTTTATATTATTGTTCAATGGAAAGCAATATAACTTTAGAAGATGGCTATTATGGAGATGGAATAATTAGTAGATTTCCAATTTCATTTTCAACAAATTACTTAATGCCACTTACAGATATGAATCATGAGCAAAGAGGAATTTTGTGTAATAGAATATCATTTGGAACAACCAAAATAAATTTATTCTCAGTGCATTTATCTACATATCAAGATGAGAGAATATTAGCAGCAAAAGAAATAAATAGAATAATGAAAAAAATAGATCCAAATGAATTAATTATAATGGGTGGAGATTTTAATGTTGGTGTTACAAGACTTGGCAAAGGACAATATACCTTTGAAGAAGCAGAAACCTATGAAGAATATGAGATATTAAAAAAACAATTAGAACAATTACCAAATAAAAAAGACACATGGTTTTCAGAACTTGGAAAAGGCTGTATTGATACTATTTTTTATTCAAAAGGAATTAGATTAAATAAGTATGAAACAATAAATGTAAATGGAGTATCTGATCATGATGCTGTTTTTGCAGAATTTGATATTTAAAAGTGAGGAGATTTAAATAAATGAAGGACAAGTTAAAAATGAAATTTAATGTATTGGCTGTATTTTGCATTTTAATATTTTGTTTTGCTTTAACACCAATTACATTTCAAAATGATACATATTATACTATAAAAATAGGTGAGCACATTGTACAAACAGGGGAAATAGACATGCAAGACCCATTTTCATGGCATGAAGACCTACCATATACATATAATCACTGGTTATATGATGTTAGTACTTACTTAGTGTATGATTTTGGCGAGAATATAGGAATTGGTGGATTCTGTTCTCTATATATTGCAACTATTATACTTTGTATGATACTTGGGTTAGTAATTTATTTTGCATCATGTAAATTGTGCAAAAATCAATTTGTATCATTTTTTGTTACAATGGCAACGATGTATCTGTTAAAAAATTTCATTGCTGCTAGAGCACAGTTAGTAACATTTATATTATTTGCATTAACCATATTATTTATAGAACAATTTATAAGCACAAAAAAGAAAAGATATGCTGTTTATTTAGTTATAATTCCAATATTAATAGCTAACTTACATTGCGCAGTATGGCCATTTTACTTTGTATTGTATTTACCATATGTTGTAGAATATTTATTAGCAGTTTTAGTAGAAGTACAATTATATTACTGGTTTGCTATTAAATGGAATGAATTTAAAATAAAGAAATTAACTAAAAAAGGTAAACTTGATGAAATTGGACAATATCAAGAGAAAATTGCGCATTTGCAATTAGATAAAGAAAATGCAGCACAAGCTAGAAAAGAAAGAGAGAAAAAATCATATAAGGTTATCTTCAAAAAAGAGCCTATGGTAAAATGGCTTATACTTATTATGATTATTTGCGCATTTACAGGCTTGTTAACACCAATAGGTGATACACCATATACTTTGTTACCAAAATTAATGCAAGGAAATACGACACAAAATATTAGTGAACATCAACCATTAACTTTAATAAATAACAAAGAAATGTTAACTGTATTTGCTGTGTTTATAATATTCTTAATATTTACAGATACCAAAGCTACCTTAAGAGACTTTTTTATGTTAGCAGGACTTACTCTGTTAACCCTTATGACGAGAAGACAAGCATCAATGTTTGTTATAATATGTGGCTTTATATTTGCTAAGATGGTTGCAAGCTTTTTTGCCAAATATGATAAAGATGGAACCAAAAAGATTATGCAAGGTATGACATCATTACTAGGAAAAGTATTTACAATTTTGCTTGTTATACTTGTAAGTTTTATGATATATAAAGGCAAAATGGGTGATAAATTTGTAAATGAAAAAACATATCCAGTAGAAGCAGCAAATTATATTTTAGAAAATCTAGACCTAGAAAATATGCATCTATTTAACGAATATAATTATGGAAGTTACTTACTATATAGAGGAATACCAGTATTTATAGATTCAAGAGCAGACTTATATGCACCTGAGTTTAATGGAACAAAAAATAAAGATGGAAAATATGAAGGAAGAGATATTTTTACTGATTATATAAATACTTCAAATGGCAGTAAATACTATGAAGATACATTTGAAAAATATGATGTAACACATGTAATCTTGAGAAAAAATACAAAATTAAAAATGCTTTTATCAAAAGATAAAAATTATAACGAAATATATCAAGATGATAATTTTATAATATATGAAAGACTATCAAAATAAAAGGAGAAAACATTGAAAATTATTGTACAAGGAGAAGCAGAAAGACTAGATAAATATATTAGTAAACAAAAAGTAGAAATATCTAGAGCGATGATACAAAAGCTTATTGAGGATAATCAAATATTAGTAAATGATAAACCTCAAAAAGCTTCATATAAAGTACAAGCTGGAGATGAAATTATAATAAACATACCTGAGGTTAAAGAAACTGATTTAAAATCACAAGACATCCCACTTGATGTCATATATGAAGATGATGACATTTTAGTAGTAAATAAACCAAAAGGTATGGTGGTACATCCAGCAGTGGGAAATCCAGATGGGACATTAGTAAATGCTGTTATGGCACATTGCAAAGGCAAACTATCTGGAATTGGTGGAGAGTTTAGACCAGGAATTGTACACAGACTTGATAAAGATACCTCAGGATTGATAATTGTTGCAAAAAATGATAAAGCTCATATAAATTTGAGCGAACAAATTCAAAATAGAGAAGTGAAAAAAGTTTATTTAGCATTAGTTCGAGGAGTTATTCCAGAGAATGAGGCGACTATAAATATGCCAATAGCAAGAAGCACAAAGGATAGAAAGAAAATGGCAGTTGATAAAAAAGGAAAAGTAGCTATTACGCATTTTAAAGTATTAGAAAGATTTGAAAAATATACATACCTAGAAGTTGCCATAGAGACAGGGAGAACACATCAAATTAGAGTGCATATGGCAGAGATAGGACATCCTGTGGTAGGTGATTATACATATTCAAATGGTAAGAATGAATTTAATATTCAAGGCCAAATGCTACACGCTAAAAGCCTAGAATTTAAACACCCTATAACAGGAAAACAAATGCATTTGGAAGCACCATTGCCAGAATACTTTACGGAAATTTTAAATAGATTAAAACAGGAGTAAAAATGGAAGAAAGATTACAAAAATTTTTGGCGAATCAAGGAATTTGCTCTAGAAGAAAAGCAGAAGAATATATTTTAGCAGGTAAAGTAAAAGTAAATGGACAAGTTGTAACAGAGCTTGGAACTAAAATAAATCCTGAAAAAGATAAAATAAAATATAATGACAAACTAGTTGAAACTGATGTAAAAAAGGTATATATATTACTTAATAAGCCTATAGGGTATGTTAGTACAGTAAAAGATCAATTTAATAGGCCAACAGTAATGGAACTTTTAAAAAGGATTAAAGAAAGTGTAGTACCTGTTGGAAGACTTGATATGTATACCTCGGGAGCTTTGATATTAAGCAATGATGGAGATTTTATATATCAAGTTACACATCCAAAACATGAAATAAATAAAACATATCAAGTAACTGTAAAAGGAAAAATTACTAACGAAGAAGTAGAAAATTTAAGAAATGGTGTAGATATAGGAGGCTATATAACAAAGCCTGCACAAGTTAGAATAATGAAAGTAGATGAAGAAAAAAATATTTCCAGAATAGAAATTACAATACATGAGGGAAAGAATAGACAAGTAAGAAGAATGTGTGAAGCAATAGGAAAAAAAGTACTAGCTTTACATAGAAGCAAAATTGGAGATATTGAAGTAAAAGATTTAAAATTAGGAGAGTTTAGATATTTAACTAATAAAGAAGTAAAACAAATATTAACATAATTTTGACTAAATTTAAAATATGTGTTAATATATTAACAGTTGTTGATACTGGTTGTATGAACAATTATATAGCAAACTACTATGCGTATACCTATTGGCTATGCTTAATAAAATTTTTTAATCTTTATTAAAGATTAGAAGGAGGAGTAAAATGGTAAAAGATAATGAGATAAAGGCAACTGTATCGCCTTTTGCAATTAGAGAAGGAGAATTAAAGGTATTTGATGGTAAAGATGGATATGTTTCTATGAACCAAATTATACATAGAATAAACATAGGACATATTTCAGATATACACTTTGCCATTATTGAATTAGTAAACGAATTTGAATTTATGACATCAAGACAATTGCTACAAATGTTAGAATGGAAAGGAATAGAAGTAGGATCACAAGACAAGCTAAACAATAAGTTAGAACAATTGGTAAAAACTAAAATATTAACTAGATATTATTTTAATTCAGAAGATGGAAAGGGAATTTATAGAATTTATTGCTTAGAGAAAATGGGAAAATATTTATTGAATTCTCGTGGAACTGAATGTAAATGGCAACCAACAGACAACACAAAACCAGTTGCAATGATAAAGAAAAGACTGGCAGGAAATCAAACTTTAATAGCATATTTAAGAAAGGTAAAAGCTTTTGAGTCATATATACCAAAGCCAAGTTTTACTGCTAAACAAGCAGGAAAAGTATTTAAGGCAAGTGGTGGAAGTGTAAAATTAACTAAGAACAATAAATCTTTAGAATTTGTATTTGAAGTAATTAGAAGAGAAGATGACTGGGAGAAAAAGTTAGTTGATAAAATGAAATTATATAAAGACTTTTACGAAAACTTCCAGGCAGGTGATTCAGGATATATGAATTTACCACAATTAATAATAATATGTGAAGATGATAAACATATGGCAGAAACATTTAAAGCAATAGTTATGAATAAAGTAGAAATTTCTAATATAAGATTATACTTCACTACGGATTTAAGACAAAATGAAGAGACTCTAGAAAAAACATTAGTACAATTTGTAGTAGACTCAGAAACAAAAAAATATAAGATGGAAAATATTGAAGTCAAATTATTAGGAATATAATAAAAAAAATAACACTCTATAAAAAGAGTGTTATTTTTTTTAATTTGTTTTCTTTTTGTTTTTGAAGTTAACTACAATTGCCTCTTCATTATCAAATAAATATTTAGAATCTGAAGTATCTGTTTGAATTGGATCAACTTCACGGTCTACATCATAATTATCATTGCTTGCAGTAACAGCTGCATAATCAACTTTTTTCTTATTTAGAGCTTTTCTAGCAGCAGATTCTGGGTCTAGCAAGCTACCTCCAAATTTTGTAAAGTTATATGTTTTAACCTTTTGAACATCCTTATACTTAGCTTCCATAAAATCAACTTTACCTTTATTGACAGCGCTTTTTCCACCTAAGTCTTTAACCTTGTAAATAACTTGCTTTCCTTTCAATGCCATTATTTTACCTTTTGCAAAATTAGCTTTCCACTTGTATTCGATATTACCTTTCTTAGAGTCATACTCAGTCTTATCAGCCAAATAAGTATTGCTAAATGTCCATTCTCTCTTATCTTGCATTGCTGTTTCCCACCATGCAACATCTTCTGGAGTTGCATTACCAAAGATTAATTTATTAACTGTATTTGATAAAATTAAGTTTTTGTAATAATCTCCTCTAGGGTCAGCAGATAAGTCACCTTTTAATTGTGTTAAGTTTTGAGAATCTAACACGGTTGCAACATTGTATTTTCTATATAATGTATAAATAGGTTCTGTTGCTTTACAAATGTATGCAGGGAAGTCATCTATATATAAGAAATGAGGAATACGAGTACTGTCATTTCCTGGTCTAGCAAGAATTGCTTGTTGCATTAACAATAAGAAAAATAAACCAAAAGCTTTATGAGCAGTTTCGCCTAAGTCTCCTCTACGAGTACATAGTAAAGTAACTTGACCTTCTGATAATATTTTTTCATAATCCAAGTTATTTGAACGATTACACAATATTGTTTTTACACCAGGATAACGTAGTAAGTTATCAATCTCAGCAGAAGCAGTTGTTGTAGAACGTTTTGCATTTAATAAGTTTGAACTATCTGGGTAAAAATTATTTTCAAAATATCTAATTAAAATACGATATTTTTCAGCAAATTCTGGAATTTGTTTCATTTTTTCTACATAGTCTACTACTAAGTCGAAGTCTGTAAGTAAATCTAATACATCTTCTAAGTTAGGTAACAAGCCTTCATGTTCTAATGGATACATTTCTTTTAACAAAATAGATATATTTTCAATTACTTGGACAGCTTCATTTTCTCTAAATGCAAGTTCTGTATCTGGTCTACTGTGTAAGTATAAACCTTTTAAAACTGAAGAAACTGCAAGTCCTGTTTTGATAGGATCCTTATATACGAATGGGTTTAAGCCAGGTGAGTCTGCACGATTTGGATCTACTATATTAACAGGAATATGGAAGTTTTCAGCAACTTTAGCAATTTTTGATACTGACTCAATTTCAGCTGAAACATAAGTAATACCCATATTACGATAAATAATTTTACTACCTGAACTTGAAATTATCATTTTCTTCATATAGTTTTTATATGTATCTAATTTTTCCTCTTTTGGAATTAACATATCCAATGAGAAATTTTCGTTTATATAATCGTTATCATATGGACAGTTTAAACTAGCCAACCCAGTTCTTAATGCTGTAAATCCCATTTCTTTAGATACTTCTTTAAAAAATGATTTTCTTTCAATATCTCTTGCAAGCATTGGTTCATAAACCATTGTTGTTTTACCAGAACCAGAAACACCAACTACTAATAAAGATTCATAACGTTTCTTTTCCGGTATGCAAACATCTTCACCACTTTCACTATCTACACATACTTTTACTTCACAAGTATAAACACCATGAGCTTCTTTATCAGATGTTAATTTAATTCCACCATAATCAAAGATTGAATCACGAATATCTTTAACATCATTAATACTAAAGATAAGCCATTTAAGTACTTTATAAAAAGTAACAAGTGGAATATATACTCCTAATGCTGTAAATGCTGGTTTAAACAAATAAAAGAAATCTCTTGCAAGTTCTGGATAATTTGGTAGTGATAATAAATTAATCCAAATTATCTGATTTAACCATTGTACTACAGCAGATACAACTAAAATATAAAAGCTAACTATAAATGCATGGAAAAATCTTAATTTGTTAACATCAGCTTTAGCAAATTTTGAAGAACCTGAGAAGAAGAATGCAAATGCTAAGCAAGCAAATGCGAAAAAGTACTTAATAGGTCCCCAATAACTAAAACCAACACCCGTAAAAATTATAAATAATAATTCCATTATTCTGTCCACTAATATATATGCAGATATAAGTGTTAGAATATATGTCATAAATGTGTTTCTATCTGTTTTTAAAACTTTTAAAAATTTATCAAAGAGTTTCAAAAAATTCACCACTTTCATTTTCAAATCTATACTACTATATTATCCTATAAAATCGCGAAAATTACAAGAGCTTTTGCGAAAAATGTAGAAAAAATCGCAGATTTTCTTCATAATATATATTCATAAATACCAAATCTTTTTCGTATGTATTAAAGAGAAAAAAAGGAGTTTATATGAAAAAGAAAAAAGAAGGATTTATGAAGGGTGTTTTATTCTTAATGATTTCACAAATTTTAATCAAAGCACTTGGCCTTATATATAAATTATATTTAACAAATAGAGATGGATTTGGAGACAAAGGAAATGGTATATACAGCAGCGGATTTCAAGTATATGCTTTATTTTTAACAATATCTTCAGTTGGTATACCGGGAGCTTTATCAAAACTTGTTTCAGAAAGAGTTGCTGTAGGAGATACTAAGGGTGCACATAGAATTTTCAAAATAGCCTTTGTAACCTTTGGTTTGATAGGATTTTTAAGTAGTGCAATATTGTTTTGTGGAGCAGAATATATATCAAAGGTTATTTTACAAATTCCAGAAGCAGAGCTTACTCTTGTGGCACTATCGCCATCAATATTCTTTGTAGCAATATCTTGTGTAATTAAAGGATATTTTACAGGAAGACAAAATTTAAAAGTTACAGCAGATGCACACACTTTAGAGCAATTTTTTAAAACAGTGCTTTCTGTAATAATTGTAGAATTTATTGCTATGACTACAGGTACAGACACAGTTATAATGGCAGCTGGAGCCAATTTGGCTACTACTTTGGCTACAATTTTATGTTTCTTCTATTTATATAAGTATTATGCAAAAATGAGAAAGGAAATTGCGTGGGAATTAAAGAGAGGTCAAAAATACAAAAGAACTAGAATAATAAAAACTATAAAACAAATATTATCAGTTTCTATACCTATGTCAATGAGTGCAATTCTAGTGTCAGTGAATAAAAATATTGATTCATTAACAGTTGTGAGAGGACTAAAAAAGTTTTTAACAGAAGAGCAAGCAAAAATTCAATATGGTATTTTAAGTGGAAAAGTAGATACCTTAGTCACTTTGCCAATGTCGCTAAATATGGCGTTTGCAACAGCTTTGGTTCCATCAATTTCATCATCTAAAGCAATAGGAAATATGGAAACAGTTAAAAATAGAATATCATTTTCTTTGTTGGTATCTATTTTAATTGGAATGCCTTGCATGATAGCAATGATTATATTTGCCAAACCAATTTTAGAATTGCTATTTCCAAATGCCACTTCTGGAGCATTTATATATCAAATAAGTTGTTTAAGCATAATATTTATTGTAATAGAACAAATAATTAGTGGAGCTTTGCATGGATTAGGCAAAGTACTTGCACCAGCAATGGCTTTGTCAGTAGGAGTTGTAATTAAATTCATATTAAACTTATATCTAATACCAATAGATACAAAAGATTTTTTTCTTGGGGGAACAGCAGGAGCAGCAATTTCAACAGTAATATGCCATATGATTGCAGTAATTATAGAACTTAAAATATTAAATAAAAATATAGACTTAAAGCTAGATAAGAAAAAATTTGTATTTAAACCTATGTTAGCAAGTATAATTATGAGTGTATTTGCATATACTTTTTATTTAGTAATGATAACAAGAATTAATGATAAAATTGTAACAGTATTATCACTATTAATGTGTGCAATAATATATATAGTTGTCCTAGCTATATTAAAAATATTTTCTAAAGAAGAACTTTTTATGATACCATTCGGACAGAAAATATATTATTTTTTGAAAAAGTTGGGGCTGTATGGAAACGGCTTAAATGCCGATAAAATGTATACTTACAAGAGATAAAGAAGAGCAAAGCACTGAAAAATACAACTTTTTTAAATAAAAAAGAAGGATTTTTGAAAAAAATGACGAATAATGATAGTAGTAGGCTATGAACTACAGATTTTAAAATCTTATAGGAGGTAATTTAAAATGAACAAATCAGAATTAATCGCAGCTATGGCAGCAAAAACAGGAGAAACAAAGAAAGACGCAGAAGCAGCATTAAATGCATTCGTTAGCGTTGTAACAGAAGCTTTAGTTAAAGGAGACAAAGTTCAATTAGTTGGATTTGGTTCTTTTGAAGTAAGAAAAAGAGCTGCTAGAAAAGGTAGAAACCCACAAACTAAAGAAGAAATCAAAATACCAGCATCTAAAGCACCTGTATTCAAAGCAGGAAAAGCTTTAAAAGAATTAGTAAACAAAAAATAATTTGAAATTTATATAGAATATATGAATTCATATCAAAAGATGTAGTAAAAACTACATCTTTTTTTATAAAATTATTCAAAATAAGTTACTATTGTGGTATAATTCAAAAAAACATATAAGGAGGGCATATATGTATAGAAATACTTATGCTGAAATAAATATCGACAATTTGCAGAATAATGTTAAACAAATTATAAAAAAATATCCAGAATATGACTATTATTTTGGAGTAGTTAAGGGAAATGCATATGGACATAGCGATAAAATATGTAAATATCTAGTAGAAAGTGGCATAAATTATTTTGCGATTTCTTCGTTAGAAGAAGCAATTAGCCTACGTAATGATGAAGTAAAAATTCCAATTTTATGTTTAGAACCAATTGACTTAAAATACATTGAAAAATGTATTGAAAATAATATTACAATAACAGTACATGATTATGAATATTTTAAAGAATTAGAGAAAATAGATATAAAAAGTCCTTTGAAAGTTCATATAAAAATAGATAGTGGACTTTGTAGATTGGGATTGTATGATAAAGACCAAGTAAAAGAAGTGGTAGAAGGATTAATGAAAAAAGAAAATGTTCAAGTGGAAGGAATTTTTACACATTTTGCTACAGATGGAGTTTATGATGTTTCATGGGATAATCAATATAAAAGATTTATAGAATTAACCTCTGAAATTGACTTAACAAAAATTCCAATTATTCATTTAGGAAGAAGTCAAACATTACTAAATCATGAAAAAATTTCTTTTGCAAATGGAATTAGGTTAGGAATTATAATGTATGGATATAATACAAGTCCAAGGCCGTTACCAAACGATTTTATAAATAGATTAAGAAAAATAAAAAGAGAATGGTATAATAAAAAACATCATATTAGTAAAACAACTATAGATAATAAAATAGATGTAAAAACTGCTTTTTCTTTATATAGTGAAGTAATGCAAACAAAAAAAATAAAAAAAGGTAGCTTTGTTGGATATGGTAGAATTTATGAGGCAAATGAAGATATTTATGTATCTATAATACCTATAGGATATGCAGATGGATTTAGTACAAGAAACAAGGGAAGAGAAATAGTTATAAATAATAAAAGATATCCATTAATTGGTGCAATAAATATGGGAATGGTTATTGCTAAAGTGGATGAAACAGTTAAACAAGGAGATAAGGTTACATTAATAGGTGAACAAATACCAATGCTAGAAGCAGCGAGATATATGGGTACTAGCGTATATGAAGGCTCATGTATGATAAATGACTGGGTACCAAGAGTACTTGTAAAAGACGGAAAAATAATAGAAATAGACGAGAAAAAATAGAAAATATAGAACCATTATCTATTGCCTACTTTTCAAAAAAAGAACCATACAAAACATTGATTTTTCAATACTTGTATGGTTTTTCGTTTCTGGTGCAGATGGCCGGAATCGAACCGGCACGAGAGTTAAGTCTCGCAGGATTTTAAGAATTTTACGCCATCTGCTTTTTACCATTAGATAACCTATTTTAGTTGTAGTTATTAACCTCTCTAGTCTGCTTGTTTGTAAGAAAATTATAACACAAGCATTGATAAATATGCAAGAAAAACAAAAATCTTCTTTTCTAAAATTTTGAATTAAGTGTTAGAACTATGTTAGAACTTTTGATAGAATAACAGTCTGACTTATTATTGATATTTGTATTAAAATGTAGAAAAAAATTAAAAAAGGTGCTATAATGAGGCTAATTATTTGATACATGGGGGTTTTTATGGGAAATATTGAAAAAGGTCATATTGTTAATTTTGATATGAAAAAACAATTTAAATATGTTGACTCTTTAGGAAAGGGAGGAACAGGTAGAGCTTTACTATTTAAGGATGAAACTACTGATATGTTATTTGCTATTAAAAAATATGAAACAGAAGACAATGAACACAAAGAAGAATTTTATGACAGGTTTGTTGATGAAATAAAAATACTATTTAAACTTTCACACCCTAATATTGTAAGAGTATATAACTATTATTTATATCCTGAAGAAAAAGTAGGATATTTACAGATGGAATATGTTAAAGGAACTCCTATTGATGAATATGTTGCGTTTCCTTGGGATAATGACTGGAAATCATGGGAAGATATTTTCAAAGAAACTATATTGGCTTTTGAATATCTAGAGAAAAGCCATATATTACATAGAGATATAAGACCACAAAATATTTTAATTGATATTAATGGAAATGTAAAAATAATAGATTTTGGTTTTGGTAAGATATTAAATACAGAGTCTAAAGAGGGAGATAATAATAGTATTATTCT
>OLQV01002172.1_pt1 | contig 13294 bp, 14 predicted proteins | sample 1672371 | NCBI WGS metagenome assembly OLQV01 (sample SAMEA3136676, study PRJEB25190) | human gut metagenome
CCGAAGGTCTGGAATTTCACCGAGGGCCCGGTCACACTGGGACTGTTGCCCGCGGCTTATCGCCATACGCGCATCGCCGAGCTGAAGGCGGGAAGCGACTTCGCCCGGAAGCTGGGCGTGACGCAGCTGGCCACCCACGCGGGGTTCATTCCCGAAAATCCCCACGATCCGGAGTTCGCGGGTATGATGGACGCGCTGCGGGAGGTGGCGCAGCATTGCCGGAACAACGGCCAGAAGTTCCTGTTCGAAACCGGTCAGGAGACGCCGGTGGCGCTGCTGCGCGCCATGCACTTCTTTGAAGAGGACGAGCGCGTGGTTCGTCAGGTGGCGGCGCTTGACCGCAACGACCTGTTTGCGTTCCTGTGGGAAATCATCTGTTCCGGTCGGTCGTCGTATATGTATTTGCAAAACGTCTATGCGAACCCGAAGGATCAGAGCCTGTCGCTTGCGCTGGCGATGGCGGAACACATGATGCTGGACAAGGACGGCGCGTGGCGCGTGCACGGCGGCGGATTTGCTGGTACGACGCTGAACTTCGTGCCGGGCAAGCTGCTGAGTCAGTTCATCGAGATGATGGAGGGCACGTTTGGGGAGCATTGCTGCAATGTGCTGGATATTCGTCCGGAAGGCGCGGCCGTGCTGCGGCTGGAATAATGAAATAATTTCGGCAAAATCTTGACAAGGACTGCCGCCTGTGCTATCATAACGATGGCGCGGGCGGCAGATTTTGCTGAAACGCGCGAAACAACTGCACAAGCCACTTGGAGCTTCTTCGGGGCAGGGTGAAATTCCCTACCGGCGGTAAAGCCCGCGAGCCGAAAGGTATGATCTGGTGAGATTCCGGAGCCGACAGTACAGTCTGGATGAGAGAAGATGATGGTACAGTTAATTTTTAGATAAATGAATGTAGTATCGTTGCTCTGGAATGGTAACCCATTTCAGAGCTTTTTTGCTATTTAAGTATGTAAAAGAAACATTTATCAAATCTATAGAAACGATCGTACCCCCCCCTGTAGATATTCTACAGGGGATTTTTTGTACAAAAAATTGCATAAAAAGAAGGAAGAAGGAATAGAAGTGACAGATCAGGAATATATGCTCCGGGCAATTTGTCTGGCAAAAAAAGGAGAAGGATGGACAAATCCGAATCCAATGGTAGGAGCAGTCATCGTAAAAGATGGACAGATCATCGGAGAAGGTTATCATAAGAAATGTGGAGAACTTCATGCTGAACGTAATGCATTTGCTTCCCTTACGGAATCAGCAGAAGGTGCGACAATATATGTTACGTTGGAACCTTGCTGTCATTATGGTAAGACTCCGCCGTGTACAGAAATAATTATCGAACAGAAGATAAAAAAAGTAGTGATCGGTTCCAGAGACCCCAATCCGAAGGTGGCAGGAAAAGGAGCACAGATATTGCGGGAGGCGGGCATTACAGTAGTAGAGGATTTCATGAGAGAAGAATGTGACCGCCTGAATCCGGTATTTTTTCATTATATTACAACAAAGACCCCTTATGTGGTAATGAAGTATGCCATGACACTGGATGGGAAGATTTCAACGAAGACAGGCGCGTCCAAATGGATCACTGGAGAAGCTGCAAGAGCAGAAGTGCAGCATATGCGTCATCGGTATATGGGAATTATGGTTGGTATCGGAACCGTGCTTGCGGACAATCCGATGTTAAATGTCCGATTAGAAGGATTAAAAAGCCCAGTCAGAATCGTGTGTGATAGTAAGCTTAGAATTCCTCTGGATAGTCAGATTGTAAAAAGTGCAGAAACATACCGGACAATCGTGGCATATGCAGAGAATGCAGAAGACAAAGAGAAAAAAGAAGACAAAATAAGAATATTACATACCATGGGAGTAGAAACCATCTGTTGTCCGGATGAAAATCATCAGATAGATCTTAAGAAACTAATGAAATACCTTGGAGATGAGGGAATTGACAGTATTCTTCTGGAAGGTGGTGGCACGTTAAATGACAGTGCCCTGCAGTCAGGAATTGTAAAAGAAGTACAGGCTTTCATAGCACCAAAGATATTTGGTGGTATGAAAAGTAAGACACCGGTAGAAGGCATCGGAATCAATATTCCTTCAGAAGCAGTGAAATTAGAATGTACAGAGATCTGCCAGATTGGTAAAGACATTAAGATTACTTGTCATGTGTGTGAAAAAGAACAGGAGGATCCATGTTTACAGGAATCATAGAAGAGAAAGGAAAAGTCCGGTATATGCAGCTTGGCGGAGAATCAGGAGTCCTGGCAGTGAAAGCAAAGAAAGTATTACAGGGGACGAAGATTGGTGACAGCATTGCAGTAAATGGTGTGTGTCTGACCGTTACATCGCTTCAGCCAGATGGATTCACCGCAGATGTGATGACAGAGACAATCAGAAGGAGCAGTCTTGGAAGCTGCAAAGCAGGAAGTCAGGTAAATCTGGAACGTGCAATGGCAACAGATGGAAGATTTGGAGGGCATATTGTAAGTGGCCATATTGACGGAACCGGTGTAGTACGATCTATGGTCCGGGAAGAGAATGCTATCTGGGTATCAATCGAGACATCACCACAGATATTACGTCTGATTGTAGAAAAAGGATCTATCTGTATTGACGGAATCAGCCTGACAGTGGCGAAAGTAGACGAAGCAGGTTTTCAGGTGTCAGTCATCCCACATACAGGAGAAGAGACTACGCTTCTGGAAAAAGTTCCAGGGAATCTGGTGAACCTGGAGAATGATGTGATCGGAAAATATGTAGAGAAGTTGCTGGGTCTTAACGAAAAAGAGAAAAAAGAACCCGGCATCACGATGGAGTTTCTGGAAAAATTTGGATTTTAAAACAGGAGGATATATATTATGTCACAAAAGTATCAGTACAATACGATTGAAGAGGCATTGAGAAACTTACGGGAAGGAAAAGTCATTCTGGTTACAGATGATCCGGAACGAGAGAATGAAGGAGATCTGATCTGTGCGGCAGAATTTGCAACACAGGAAAATATCAATTTCATGGCGACTTATGCAAAGGGGCTTATCTGTACACCGATGAGTGCAGAGATTGCAGCAAAACTGAATTTCCCGCCAATGGTTGCTGAGAATACAGATAATCACAGCACAGCATTTACTGTGGCAGTGGATCATATAGATACAACGACCGGTATTTCAGCAGAAGAACGTTCTTATACTATTAGAAAATGTGTGGATGAAGACGCAAAACCGGAAGATTTCAGGAGACCGGGACATGTATTCCCTCTAATTGCCAGAAAAGGCGGGATCCTGGTACGTAATGGTCATACGGAAGCAACAATAGATCTTGTGAGACTTGCCGGCTTAAAAGAATGCGGCGTGTGTTGTGAAATCATGAAAGAAGACGGAACCATGATGCGGACACCGCAGTTATGGGAATTTGCCAAAGAACATGGTCTTACATTTATCACAATTCGTGATTTGCAGGATTATCTGAGAATACATGAAAAACATGTAAAAGAAGAGGCGGTTGCAGACCTTCCGACACAGTACGGTGATTTTAAAATCCATGGATATATCAATGATATTACAGGAGAACATCATCTTGCACTGGTAAAAGGAGAAATCGGGGACGGCGAAGATGTACTTTGCCGGGTACATTCGGAGTGTCTGACCGGAGATGCATTTGGGTCACTCAGGTGTGACTGCGGACTGCAGCTTCAGACGGCGATGCGTCAGGTAGAGGCAGAAGGAAGGGGGATTATCCTCTACATGAGACAGGAAGGAAGAGGCATTGGTCTGATTAATAAGATCAAAGCATATGCACTTCAGGAACAGGGATATGATACGGTGGAAGCTAATGTAAAGTTAGGATTCGCACCGGATCTCAGAGAGTACTGGATCGGGGCACAGATATTATCAGATCTTGGCGTGAAATCATTGAGATTATTGACTAATAATCCGGATAAGGTCTATGGACTTGGCGATTTCGGGCTGAAAATCAACGAGAGAGTATCGCTGGAGATCCCACCACAGAAGTATGATCTGAAATACATGAAGACAAAGCAGGAAAAGATGGGACATATTTTCAAAGAGATAGATTTATGGTAAATAAAGGATTGCGGAAGTAGTATAGCTGCGGAGTACTGAACAGTTACAAAATAAGTAAAAGAACAGGAGAAAAAGATCATGAGACAGATTAATGTAGTAGAAGGAAAAGTAGTAGCACCAGAGGGAATGAAAGTCGGTATTGTAGCTGCAAGATTCAATGAAATTATTGTAAATAAATTATTAGGTGGAGCAGTTGACGGACTGGTAAGACATGGAGTGGAAGAAGAAAATATTACTGCAGCATGGGTACCGGGAGCATTTGAGATTCCACTGGTCGCACAGAAGATGGCAAAGTCAGGAAGATATGACGCAGTTATCTGTGTAGGTGCTGTTATCCGTGGTGATACATCACACTATGATCTGGTATGCAACGAGTCAGCAAAAGGAATTGCGCAGGTGGAACTTGCAACAGGAATTCCGGTATTATTCGGAGTTATCACAACCGAGAATATTGAGCAGGCGATTGCACGTGCAGGAAGTAAGGCAGGAAATAAAGGATATGACTGTGCATTGTCTGCAATCGAGATGGTCAATCTGATGAAGCAGATTTAACGGAACTGGAGTGAAGATATAAAGATCTGGCAAGTGGTAACACTCTTCCAATTTTTAAATAGAATAAATAAATATGTAAATGGAAATGAAAGCTTTATGGCGGATCAGAAAATAGATAACCTGCTCAATCTTGTAATGGATGCTACACCACAGGAACGGACGAAATCAAAAAATTTAAATGTTGGATATGATTCAGACACAAAAGTATGGGATGTTATTGTAAAATACAGCGGATCAGAAAATGTACTTGACGGAGACAGAATTCAGGCAGTGCCGCTTCTTGGAGGATATGCGGTGGTAACGTTGCCTGAGGCAGAAATTAATGCATTCTCAGATCGTGAACAGGTGGAGTTTATAGAAAAGCCCAAAAGACTTTATTTTGAGACATTTCAGGCGAGAGAGGCGAGCTGCATAACAGAATTACAGAGAGAATCCGCCGCAGGAACTCAGATGGGACTTACAGGAAAGGGAGTTCTTGTAGGTGTAGTGGATTCTGGTGTGGATATTTTTCATCCGGATTTCAGAAATGAAGATGGCAGCAGCAGGATTTTGCGGTTGTGGGACCAAAGTCTGGATGGAAGTCCACCAGAAGGATATACAACAGGAACAGAATACACAAAAGAAAAAATTGATAAGGCGCTTGCACTTGGAGAAACTGAGGGCAGGCGCCTTGTTCCGTCCAGAGATTTCAGTGGACATGGAACAGCTGTGCTTGGAATTGCGGCAGGAAATGGAAGAGCATCGGACGGAATAAATCGTGGAGTGGCTTATGAAAGTGAATTATTGATTGTAAAGATGGGAAATATCAGGAAAAACTCCTTTCCAAAGACAACAGAACTAATGGAAGGAATTGATTATCTGATACGGCAGTCATTGAAGATGAGGAAACCGATTGCCATAAATATCAGTTTTGGAAATAATTATGGATCTCATGAGCCTTGTAATTAGGGGAAGAATAAAGAAAACATTGATGTTTCCTGCATTTGCGGACATTCAGTGTTTTACTTTTTTTCATCATTGGTTGTAATTTTAGTCTTATAATACTCTGTCAGAATCATATTGATCTGCTGAGAACGTGTACGGAAGTTTTCTTTCGCATCTTTATCAATCTCAGCGACAAGTTCTTTGGAGAGAGTAGTATAGACTTGGACATTGTTGGAACTGATAGCCATGTGGCACCTCCGGTTTAATATAATAGCCTTATTCTACCATACATCTTTGGGATGGGCAATTTTAAGTAATAGAAAGAGAGTTCAAGACATAACATGATTGAGATAAGAAGAGCAGGATGCGGAGAAGAACATACGATTTTAGAATTTTATGATCAATTGATTGATCATATGCAGGATACAGAGTATCCTCTCAGATGGAAAAAGGGTGTATATCCTGTATTGTCGGATATTGCTGATGCTTTGAATATGGGGGCATTATATGTAGCAGAGGAGGATGGTAACATAGCAGGAGCGTTTATTGTGAACCACATCCAGGGAGAGGGATATCAGTTAGTAGACTGGAATATAAAGGGTAGTGACACAGAGATTGCAGTGATTCATCTTCTGGCGACCGCTCCGGAATGTCAGGGAAAAGGAATCGGAAGAAAAATGTTGGAGAAAGCAGTGGAAATCTGCAAAAGTGAAAATGTTAGTTCCATTCGTCTGGATACACTCCCATGGAATCTGCCCGGAAAGAGACTGTATGAAAGTTTTGGATTTCAGTATAAAGGAGATATCAAACTGGACTATCCGTCTACCGGAAAAATATCTTTTAGTATGTATGAATTTGATTTGTAATAATATTATGAGAAAGATGAATCATATCAAAAAGGCGTCTCCATAAAACCGTGGAGGTGCCTTTTCTTTCGGGAAATATGGCAAACGGGTTTACAGAAAGTGTTTCTGTTTCCGGTATTCTGTTGGGGTTAACTTGTAGCGTTTTTTGAATAATCTGCAGAAATAGTCAACGTTATGAAATCCTGTCTCAGAAGAAATGAGACTGACTTTTTTCTCGGTTTTTGAAAGCAACTGACCGGCCTGTTTTAAACGGTAATTAATGAGATAGTTAACCGGCGTTATATGTAAATATTTCCGAAACAGATTCAAAGCGGTACTCTTACTGACCATTGCCTGTTTTGCAATGTCATCCAATGAGATATTCCGTGAGTAATTCAGGTGGATAAATTGCATCATGAGCTGTAAACGGGCTTGAGAAGCAGTGGAATACTCCTGGTGTTCTTTCGGGTATGAAATGTCGGTATTTTCAGATATCTCCAGCCATAGATTCTGAAGGAGAGAACTGGTAAGGAGTTCTTTGGTTGAAACGGAATCCTGTGCAGAAATAATTTGCCGCATGACAGATAAAACCTTTGCCTGCCAGCATATTTCTTTATGAAATATGAGAAATGGCAGTGGGGAAGAAATAATCGGAAGAATATATTTCTGATAAATCAGGCTGTCGCGAGGGGCAATAAAAGAAGGCATAAATACGAAATTGGGAATGATGGCTTTTGATGGAGAATAAAGGCGATGGAGTACCTTTGTATTAATGAAGATCCCATTTCCTTCGGTTAAATTAAATCGGTCTTCTCCAATCCATAAAGTAACGGTTCCGGATTCAATAAAAATAAATTCCAATTCTGTATGCCAGTGCCATTCGATACAGTTGAAATCAAAAACTGACAGATCTTCATAATAAAACTGGAAAGGATAGCTATTGCTTCCGTGCAAAGTTGCCTCCATCAGATCTTCATCTGTAATGATTTTCGTATAGGTTGTATTTATATTCATAGAAACTTCCTTCTTTGAAACATACTTTACGATATTATACAATAAATATCAGAAATAATTCAATGAAAACAATAGAATTATAATATATAATTCAATAAGAAATGAGGTGAAAGGGCATGATGTTCAAATGGTTACATAAAAGTAAAATAAGGATGGTGAGTCCTGATATTTTATGAAAACAAGGGTGAAGATAGAGAATTCTGTATCTGGAAAGAGTCTTTCTATGTATGTAGACAGTACGAATAAAGTAAATGAATTAATGCTCGATCTGATAGAGGCAGGATTTACCGTTAACTATGAGCCTCGTTATATATCGGGAAATTATGAAGGATGCTTTCTGTGTGAGGATGGAAATGTGATTAAAATATGTTGTAGAAAACAAAAGGAGTGATGACTATGCCAAATTATCAGAAAACAAAAAGAGCCTGTTATATGGGATTTATTACACAGGCAATTGCAGCTAATTTTGCGCCATTGTTATTTTTAAAATTTCATCATGATTATCAGATTACACTTGGAAAAATCGCATTGATTTCTACCTGCTTTTTCCTTACACAGTTGTTGGTAGACCTGTTTTGTGCAAAGTTTGTGGACAAAATAGGGTATCGTATCTGTATTGTTGTTTCTGAGGTATGTTCCGCAGCAGGATTGGTGAGTATGGCTTTTATGCCGGATCTTTTGCCGGAACCGTTTGTCGGAATTATCCTGAGTGTGATTGTATATGCAGTCGGAAGTGGTCTGATTGAAGTGCTTTGCAGCCCGATCGTGGAGGCGTGTCCATTTGATAACAAAGAGGCAACGATGAGTCTGCTTCACTCTTTTTATTGTTGGGGAGCAGTGGGTACGATTGTGATCTCCACACTGTTTTTTGCAGTGTTTGGCATGGACAACTGGAAATGGCTGGCTGTCTTATGGGCACTTGTTCCGGCCATAAATATCTATAATTTTGCAACCTGCCCGATTGAGCATTTTGTAGATGAGGGGCAAGGGATGGGAATAAAGGAACTGTTTCGCAAATCTTTTTTCTGGATTTCTATATGCTTAATGATCTGCTCCGGTGCATCAGAACTAGCTATGGCACAATGGGCATCTGCTTATGCAGAGGCTGCCCTGGGACTGTCAAAGACAATTGGCGATCTGGCCGGTCCCTGCATGTTTGCTGTTACAATGGGAATCAGTCGTGTGATTTTCGGAAAATATGGTGCGAAAATGGACCTGATGAAATTTATGACCGGATCCGGAATTTTATGTGTGATATGCTACCTGCTGGCTTCTGTTTCGTCGAATCCGATAACAGGTTTGATTGGATGTATTATCTGTGGCTTTTCTGTTGGGATTATGTGGCCCGGCACAATCAGTATTTCATCAGAAAGATTTCCGGCAGGTGGAACGGCTATGTTTGCTTTGCTTGCTATGGCGGGGGATCTGGGTGGAAGCATAGGTCCGGGGATTGTTGGACGTGTTACACAAAGTGCTGGAGACAATATTCGTGCGGGTATGGGGGTTGGACTTTTGTTCCCGGTTACTTTATTAATCATGCTTTTTATTTTTGCAAGGCAAAAGAATCATAAATGAAATCTTTTTCCCAAAAGTGGGAAAAAGGCTGAGAATAGTCAACGGCAGATCGTCAGTGAAATCCATATCTGTAACTGACTGATGTAAATCTCCGGTATATTCGACATAAAGGATGTTGGTATAATATTTTTTGTATTGTTTCAGCCAGTTTTTCCTGCTTACTTGGTTTGGCATAGTAAGTAGAGATTTTAGGGCTGATCTTCGCCTATCCTGTCATCCACCGGCAGACAAGCCCATTATCAAAAGAAAAATCTTTGCTTTCTGGGCTGTCCATAAAATCCTCAAATACTTCATATAAAAATTCAGGCTGGCTCACCTGGTTACTTTCGCTGATATGATTTTTTAAACATGTCATTATAGAGCTAAAATCGCATCGATCCAATTGCAATTCCACCTTTCGTATCATTTCTTCTTTTATCTGGTACTACATTTCTTTTATCATAGCGCAAACATATGTTCCGTACGATGGTATTTCAATATTGTGAACAAAAGTAACAGGGAAACAGTCAATCTGCTCTCAATTTCCATTCAATGCATTTTGTTTAATAAATAGTTAGAATCGAGTCAGGCTTTCGAAAGCTGAATTCAATTCATACAGATCTTTTGTACAATCCTGACGGCATAGGATGTAAAGAGGACTGTATGCTGAAGGAGGCATATAGCATGAAAACGTTATTCGTTCCCGCAGAGCAGACAGTAACATCAATGGAAACTCGGTGTGCAGACAACAGCTATGAAGAATCTGACAAGATTCAAAATGAAATGGTAAGTTATGAGCATGATGGGTATCAGGTTCGTGTACATTTCAATGGTAATAAAACATTAATGCAGTGTATACAGAACCTGGTGGAACGAAGAATTGGAGGTTGATTTTATCCAACTTTTATTGCAAGATAAAGACAATTAAAGGCAATGACCATACAAGACCAAAGAAAAGAGGGATAGGATGTATCAGGCCGGTATTTATTGTCGCATTTCCATAGAGGAGCAGAAAAAGGAGGGTGAATACAGCAACAGTATTCACTCTCAGATTCAAATGGCAAGGGATTATATTGCTGATCATGGAGATATTGTGGAAGTAAAAGTCTATGTAGATGACGGAGCTTCAGGAAGTAATTTTGACAGAACGGAATTTCGAAGAATGCTTGCAGATATTGAGCTGGGTGTCATCAATATGGTAATTCTGAAAGATGTATCGAGGCTAGGAAGAGAACATATTGATACCAATTATTATCTGGGCAAATATTTCCCGGAGAAACGGATTCGGGTCGTATCACTTCTGGATCATTATGATTCTTCTGTTGCTGCTTATGATGAACTGCTGGAAATTAAGACATTGTTAAATGATATGTATCTGAGAGATACGTCAAAAAAAATCAAGACCACGATTCAGGCAAAAAGAAGCATGGGGGAATACACTCCCAAAGAGCCGCCATTTGGTTATGTGAAAAGCAAAACAATTCGTAATCATCTGGAAGTCGATACTTATGCAGCGCAGATTGTTGGCAGGATTTACAGAATGTATCTGGACGGTTCCGGCTGTACGGTAATTTGCAGAGTTCTGAATGAAGATCATATTCCATCTCCGGCAAAGTATAAAAAAGAGGTTTTGAAAAGTGGATACGCATGGGATGTGGGAAAAGGCGTATGGACACCTGCAACTGTGAGAAGTATCTTGAAAAATCCGGTGTACATGGGTGCGGTCGTCATCAGAAAATATGATAAGCCTTCGTATAAGCTGAGTTATCGAAAGGCAATTCAGCTGGAAGAACTGGAACTGATACCGGATGCACATGAAGCAATTATCTCAAAAGAAGATTTTGAGCAGGCTCAACAAATTAGAAAAGAACATCGGGTTCCTTATTTTGATAAAAATAAGGAACCGCACAAGTATGTTGGAATGCTTTTTTGCGGAAAATGTAAAACAGCTATGCGCAAGCGGTATCTGGCTTCACATGATAGGTATGACGGATATATGTGTGGATTTCATCAAAAGATGGGTCAGAATTATTGCGAACTGAATCATATTACATTTGAAAAGTTGGATGAACTGGTGGTATTTGCAATTAATCAGCAGTTAAAACAAATGAGGAGTGACCTGAAAGATCTGGAATTTCACCTCGAACAGCAGAAACCGGAAATGGATAGTAAAATTGCTCGTTTAGAGGCAAAAATGGAGAGAAATACAAGATATCGGAAAAAGGCTTATGAACAGTTTATGGACGATGTTCTTTCCAAAGAGGAGTATCTGGAACTAAAACAGATGTATGAAAATGAAAATAAACAATATCAAAAAGAACTGCAGAAGCTGAAAAACACGGAGCAAGAGCAAATGGCAGCTGTAAAGGATACAGAAAAATGGTTGGAGAATTTCAGCCGTAGAAAATTGACGGTGAAACATCTGACGAGAGAAGTTCTTGTTGAGTTAATAGACAGGATTTATGTGTATCCGAATCAGAAAATAGATATTTACTTTAAATTCGCTTCTGAGGATGGCTCCGTAGAAAAGATAATACAGAAAGACGGGGTGGTATGATGTATCAAATGGCAGCGTACTGTCGTCTCTCAAAGGACGATGGAGAGAATAAAATCAGTGAAAGTATTGAAAACCAGATGAAACTGATCCGTGAATATGTGAGTAAATCGGATGATCTGGAGATTGCAGAGATTTATATTGACGATGGTTATTCTGGGCTTTATTTTGCAAACAGACCGGAATTTCAGAGGATGATGGAGGATATTTACAAAGGAAAAATTCAGGGAGTGATTACAAAAGATATTTCCCGTCTTGGGCGTGAGCATATTGAAACCAGTAATTACATAGAGCGAGTGTTTCCTTCTCTCGGTATTCGTTATATAGCAATTCTGGATGGGGTGGACTCTGTTTCTCACAGCAATGAAGAACTGGCACAGTTTAAGACCTTATTTAACGATATGTACAGCCGAGACATATCCAAGAAAATCAGAGGTGCGCTTTCCGCACAGAAAAAACGAGGTCAGTTCATGTCTGGCTTTGCGCCATATGGATATATCAAAGATCCGAAAGATAAACATCATTTCCTTGTGGATGAAGAAGCGGCAAAGGTGGTACGGAAAATATTTTACATGTATCTGGAAGGCTATTCCAGAGATGGAATTGCGAAAAAACTGAATGAAGAAGGAATCCTGACACCATCTGAGTATAAAAGAAAAGTTCAGGGGCTCAAGTATTCTAATGCAAAGGAAAAGTCAGGTGCAAAAGGCTGGGCATACCCAACCATCAATGTGATTTTAAGAAACCGGGTCTACACAGGAGCTATGGTACAGCATAAGTCAGAAAAGATTTCCTACAAAGTGGAGAAATATCATTATATTCCAGAAGAACAACAGTATATTGTGGATGGAATGCATGACCCTATCATCAGCAAGGATACTTTTGATCAGGCACAGGAAATAATGAAAAGACGAACACGGGCATCGGGATTTCATAGTGAAGTGAAAAAAGTCAATCCGTATGCGGGTATTTTTGTCTGCGGTGACTGTGGATATAATCTCCAGAGAGTAACCTGCCGGGATGGTTATGAGTGTGGTTCCTATCATAAAAAGGGAAATACGATCTGTTATTCTCATTTTATTAAGAAAGAAGTTCTGGATTCCATTGTGAAAAATGAAATTCAAAGACAAGCGAAACTAGCACTGAAAGAAAGTGATAAGGATGAAATACTAAAAGCGGCAGATCGCAGGAAGGAGGTGCAAAGAAGGTGTGAAGAAGCGGATCAGCGGATAGAACGCCTGCAGATGGAATTGGCAGGGGTTCAGAAATATAAAAAGAAAACTTATGAAAATTATGTGGATGGCGTTCTGGATAAAGAAGAATATCTCTCCTATAAGGCAGAATATGAAAAACAGGATCAGGATATTCGAGAGAAAATCCAACAGGCAGAACAGGAAAAAGACAGTTTTGGAGAAGCCGAGGGGGCTTACGAAAACTGGATAGAAAAATTTATCAAATACGGAACGTTATCAGAGGTAACACGAGAAATTGTGACAGAGTTGATTGACAAAATTATAGTGAATGGGGATATGAGCATTGATATTGTATTTAAATATCAGTTACCTTATCCGGGAGAAAAAATGGCAGTGTAACCGAATAAGCGGCGGAGCAGCTATTCGGTTATGAGCAAGTAACGAAGTGGATTGCGAATATCCGCTTTACAAACTGCAATTTTTTTTTAATAGTATCTTTCCCCTAGTTACAATGAACACATCAGGGAGACTCATTGTTGGAAACTTATATCAGCAACGTAGTGAATGTGGGAC
>OLQV01002183.1_pt1 | contig 13245 bp, 9 predicted proteins | sample 1672371 | NCBI WGS metagenome assembly OLQV01 (sample SAMEA3136676, study PRJEB25190) | human gut metagenome
CAGCCGCCGAAGCGGTGCTTAAGCCGCTAGGCGGGAATTGTGCGGTGTTGCCTTAACGCTTTTGCTGCAAAGTCTGCTCTGTCCGCATTCCCGTTTCCCGGTAAAATTCATCCAATTCTCCCTGCTTTTTTGATCACACGCACTTCCTCGGGTACTGCGCAAAAACCTGGCGATTTTTTCAGTTTGCCTGCGGGTACGGCTGTCCGCTTTTTTTCCAGCGGGCGTACCTGCCTGCCCAGTATATGCTGTACGCAGTCAAGCTGCAAGGCATTTACACCGCGTATTCCTACCTCAGCGTCCGCGCCACTGTGGACTTGCCGCTGCCAGAAAATTCGATCCATGCAATTTTATTTCAGCTTCGCCTCCTTGCCCAGCGCCTTCTTTTTGCACTCACTTCAAAACCGCAAAAGGACATTTATTATATCAGCTACAAGGGGAAGTTGTCAAAAAAATTGCCAAAGAGATACAAATAGGCTATAATATAAAATAAAAAATTGTGTATTGAACGGTTTTTACCCCATTTGCACCCGGAAGGAGGTGGCAAGCACGGATACTTTACAGACAAATAGTACAACACAAACTGCTGAGATGCTCAAATTAGAGGGCGTTGTTGAGCATGTGATATACGAAAACCCGGATACCGGTTATGCCGTGTTTGAAGTGGATGCCGGTGGCACCGATATTGTGGTGGCAGGCAACGTGGGCAGTGTGGATAACGGTATGTCCATTACGGCGTATGGCTATATGGTCAACCACCCCAGCTATGGCGAACAGTTCCGTGCCGAAACCTGTGAGGCCAGCCTGCCGCAGGATACCGCGGCTTTGCTGAGCTACCTTTCCAGTGGGGTATTGCCCTATATCGGGCCTTCCACAGCAAAAAAGATTGTGGCAAAATTTGGGGCGCATACATTGAACGTCATCTCCGAAACGCCGGATAAACTCTGTGAGCTAAAAGGTATCACCCCGCAAAAGGCCGCCGCCATCTCCAACGAGTTCCGACGTATGTACGGTGTGCGGGAAGTGGTTGCCTGGATGGCCAAGTTTGGGCTTTCCGCCCAGATGGCTGTTACAGCCTACCGCGCGTTTGGCCCCGCCACGGTAGAAGCACTGAAAAAGAACCCCTACATGCTGTGCGGAGAGCCGCTGAACCTGAAATTCAGCCAGGTCGATGGTATCGCCGCCCAGCTGCAGGTAGGACAGGGCAGCGACCTGCGCATTGCCGCCGGGCTTTTGTACGCTTTGCGCCACAACGCCAACAACGGCCACACCTGCCTGCCCGCAGATAAGCTGATCGAAAGCACTGCGCGCTTTATTCGGGTGGAGCTGGATGCCGTAAAGGCCGGGCTGCAAAGCCTGTTGGAGCATGACGAAATGCGCGCCTGCACCTTTGACGAAACGAAATATATTTACCTGCCAGATCTGCTCAGCGCAGAGCAGGATATTGCTGCGCGGCTGGGGGAGCTTGCCACATTCCCGACAGAAAGCCCCAAAACGCTGGAAAGCGATATCCGCGTTTTGGAATTGACCCAAGGTTTTGAATATGCCCCTTTGCAGCGGGAAGCAATCCGCTTAGCACTCTCTTCCCGCGTAATGGTTTTGACCGGCGGTCCCGGTACCGGCAAAACCACAACGGTCAAAGCGATTCTAAATTTGTATGAAGGTATTTATGACCGGGTTGCCCTGTGTGCCCCCACCGGCCGCGCCGCCAAGCGGCTGACCGAGCTGACCGGCCACAGCGCTTCCACCATCCACCGATTGCTGGAAGTGGACTATTCTACCGGCAGCGTGCGTTTTATTCATAATGAAAAGAATCTTCTCCCGTTTGACGTTATCATTCTGGATGAGATGAGTATGGTAGATGCCAAGCTGTTCCAGGCGTTGTTGGCCGCCGCGCGTTACCACTGCCGCATTATTATGGTAGGTGATGCCGACCAGCTGCCCAGCGTTGGCCCCGGCAGTGTGCTGGGGGAGATCTTGCAGGCAGACGTTCTGCCCACCGTACGGCTGAATGAGATCTTCCGCCAGGCGCAGAAAAGCATGATTGTACAGAACGCCCACCGCATTGTGGAAGGGCAGATGCCCATAAAAGGCGGGCGGGATGATGACTTTTTCATGATCGAATCCACCGGTCTTGCCTGCCAGAGGCTGATCTGCGACCTGGTCAGTACCCGGCTGCCCAAAAGTTATGGCTATGACCCCGTGCGGGACATCCAGGTGCTTTGCCCCACCAAGGTTGGCCCCACCGGGAGCGTAGAACTGAACCGCCGCCTGCAGGCCATTTTGAACCCGCCTGCACCGGATAAGCCGCAGATCATTTGGGAGCAAAGCGGCCGTGTGCTGCGCTGTGGCGACAAGGTAATGCAGATCAAAAACGATTATGACATTCCCTATGAGCGGGACGGTGCCGAAGCCGGTGTGGGTGCCTATAACGGGGATATGGGTATTATTACTGCCGTTGACCCCGAAAGCCGTGCTGTGACGGTACAGATGGATGACCGAAAGTATATTTACGGTGCTGACCAGCTTGCCGAGCTGGAACCCGCTTACGCTGTAACAGTGCACAAAAGCCAGGGTTCTGAATTTCCGGCCGTCATTATGCCTGTGGCAGATGTACCCGCGCGCCTTTGTTACCGCAACTTGTTGTACACCGGGGTTACCCGCGCACGCCGCCTGTGCATTCTGGCGGGAACCCGGCGCACCGAACAGGCCATGGTGGATAATGTGCGCCAGAACATGCGTTACAGCGGGCTGCGCTACCTGCTGCGTGAGGCAGTCACTCCGGCTGAAAAACGCAGATGAAACAGAGAAAACGCATATCTCTGGATTGGCTGGACCGTGGACGAACGGCTCTGGAACCGCTGCTGGCCCTTGCCTATCCGCGGCACTGCCCGCTGTGCGGCACGGTACTTGAGCAAAGCGCCTGGAAAGCCGCCGTGTGCCGTTCCTGTATACCGGAAGCCGAGCGTCTGCGGCATCTTCCACCGCGTCTGCCTGTAACGGAGCACGCCTTTTACGCTGTCAACACCTGCGCAGCTGCCTTTTACTATGCAGACAGTGTGCGCCATGCTATCCTGCTTTGCAAGGAGAACGGCAACCCCTGGTATGCGCGAGAACTGGCGGATTTGATGGCTGTGCTGATTTTTGGCGCACAGCCCGCCCGTGCCCCAGGGTACCGCCCGGTATACGAGAATCTATCCGGCATTTTGCTGTACAGCGCCATTGTTCCGGTGCCGCCGCGCGTAAAGAAGAACCGCGCGGAAAATATGCCCCTTTTGCTGGCGCAGCGCCTTGGGCGCATCCTGCACATTCCGGTCATCCAGCCGCTGTGCCTGACCCGGCAGGTTTTACCGCAAAAATCGCTGGACCAGCAAAAGCGCTTTACCAATGTCAAGGATGCTTACGCCTGCCGTACTGGGGTTGACCTTTCCGGAATGCGGCTGCTGTTGCTGGATGATGTGATCACCACTGGTGCCACCATCTCTGCCTGCGCCAAAGCGCTATTGGAGGGTGGCGCTGTGAGTGTGGACGGCGTGTGTGTTGCAGCGACGGAACTGATGCCCAAAAGCCACGGTGCCGCCGGAACACCAAAAGAAAGCAAATAACTTTTATCTGCCGGACGGTTGATGGCAATTCACAATAGATAACAAAGTGCTGCTTCTGGCAGCAAGGAGTACCAGATAAACATGAAGCAATATGATATCGGCCTTGATCTTGGCACAACTTCCATTATCATTGCCACACAGGAACAGGGAGTTGTGTTCCATCAGCCCAGCATTGGTGCTGTTGATACCCGCAGCAGCACCATTCTGGCAGTGGGGGACAAAGCCCTGCGCATGGTGGGGCGTGTGCCTTCTTATATTGATATCATCCGCCCTTTGCGGGACGGTATTATTCAGGACCACCGCATGACAAACGAACTAATCGTGCGGTTTATCAATGAGGTATGCCGTTCGCGCATCATCAAGCCGCGCGTATCGGTCTGCGTTCCGGCAGCCATTACCGGCATTGAAGCTGACGCCGTGGTAGAAGCCGTCATGGCAGCCGGGGCACGGCAGGTTTTCCTTGTGGATGAGCCTGTCGCCGCCGCCCTTGGCGCAGGGCTGGATATCCGCAAACCCATGGGCTGCATGGTGATTGATATCGGCGGCGGCTCCACGGATATCGCCGTGATCAGCATGGGTGGGCGGGTGCGCGCCGCCAGCTTGCCGGTCGCCGGCAACGCTTTTGACCAGTGCATTGCCCAGTATGTTCAGGAAAAATTCAACATTGCCATCGGCCCTCTAACCGCCGAAGCGCTGAAAAAGCAGGTTGCCTGCTGCACCAAAAGCGAGTTTGAGGGCGTAATGGAGATCCGTGGTCATTCCTGGGAGACCAACCTGCCCGCCCGCCGCCTTGTCTATACGCGGGACCTATACCTGCCCGTGCAGGAACTGGCCGCCCGCATTGCCGCCACTGCCCGCAATGTATTGGAAAGCACCCCGCCGGAACTGGCCGCTGATGTTGCCAAGAACGGCATTCTGCTGACTGGCGGCGGCTCCATGCTGCGTGGCCTGGCTGGTTATATTGCCGGGGAGCTGCATGTGGATGTTGCCATCGCACCAGACCCCATCAACTGTGTGGCACGCGGAACCGCAGCCAGCTTAACGCTGGGCCAATACCTGACAGCCGGTTTCCGCGATGCCACCCCCAGAGCGTGGCATAACCGACTGCAATCCCCAGAAGGTTTTTCCGATTAAAGCGCAGCTTTTGTGCAGGTTGTAAAAAGTATGATTTTCTGCGGATACCTCCGCCAGCCTACTTTTCTATCCGGCAAAAGTGTGCTATACTATACAGCGTTTGCCAAAATTCCCAGCCCTGCATGGTTCCGGGCTGGTTCTGCCATATAATATAAGGACAGGTTCATTATGCCCGATACCATTACCACTGAATTTCTGGCCCTGCGGGACCGCTATATTGCTTCCTGCTTTACTAAGCTGAACCCGGTGCAGCAGCAGGCTGTGTTTACCACCGAAGGCCCGCTGCTGATCCTGGCAGGTGCAGGCTCCGGCAAAACCACCGTTCTGGTCAACCGCATTGCCAATATCATCCGTTTTGGCCGCGCCTATGGCTCCAAAGAGGTCAGCCGCCCGGTTGCGCAGAGTGATCTGGAGCAGCTGCGCACCGCCATCATGTGCGGCCAGCCGGTTCCGCAGTCCCTGATGCCGCTGATGAGCGTTGCCCCGGCCCGCCCGTGGAATGTGCTGGCCATTACCTTTACCAATAAAGCCGCCGGAGAGCTGAAAGAACGCCTGAAAACCATGCTGGGCGATACCATGGGCGGGGATGTATTTGCCTCCACTTTCCACTCTGCCTGTGTACGGATCCTGCGCCGCGATGCCGAACGCATTGGCTTCCCCAAAAGCTTTACGATTTACGATTCCGACGACCAGCAGCGTGTCATCAAGCAGATCTACAAAGAACTGATGATTGATGACAAGTTCCTGCCGGTCAAATCAGCCATCTCCCAGATCAGCGGTTACAAAGATAAACTTCTTTCCGCCAAAGATGTCGCCGCCGAAGCGCCGCGCGATACCAAGGCTGCTTTGATTTCCAAAATCTATACCGCCTATTCCAACCGGCTGCGCACGGCTGGTGCCATGGACTTTGACGATCTGATTTTCCATACCGTGCAGATGCTGAAAACCGATGCCGAAGCGCGAGAATACTACCAGCAGAAGTTCCGCTATGTCGTGGTGGACGAATACCAGGATACCAGCGTGGCCCAGTTCCACCTGGTGCGCCTGCTGGCCGGTGGTTCCAACAATGTATGCGTTGTTGGCGATGACGATCAGAGCATTTATAAGTTCCGCGGTGCTACCATTGAAAATATCCTGAACTTTGAAAAAGTTTTTGCCGGGGCCAAAACCATCCGCCTGGAGCAGAACTACCGTTCCACCTCCAACATTCTGAATGCGGCCAATAGCGTTATCAAGAACAACAACGGCCGCAAGGGCAAGACCCTGTGGACCCAGAACGGCGATGGTGACAAAGTTCACCATTATACGGCGGCTTCGGAACAGGATGAGGCCAGCCATGTGGCCGAGGTTATTGGCCAGAACCTGAAAAATGGTGCATCCTTAAAAGACCATGCCGTTTTGTACCGCATGAATGCGCAGTCCAACCCCATCGAAACTTATTTTGCCCGTGCCGGTATCCCGTACCGCATTGTGGGTGGCCAACGCTTCTTTGACCGCAAGGAAGTCAAGGATATCAACTCTTACATGGCCGTTGTGGTCAACCCGCGGGACGACGTGCGCCTGCGCCGCATCATCAATGAACCTGCACGAAAGATTGGTGCCACTACCATTGATAAGATCGGGGAACTGGCCGCCGCCAACGGCGTGCCGATGATGGAGATCATCCGGGAGGCTTCTTCTTATCCCGCACTGGGCCGTGCCGCCAGCGCGCTGAACGCGTTTTACTCCATGTACCGTGAACTGTGTGATCTTTCCGTCACCCTTCCGTTGGATGAATTTGCCGGTGAAGTGATCCGCAAGACCGGATACGAAGCCATGCTGAAAGCGCAGAAAGAAGAGGGCGAGACCCGGCTGGAAAACTTGGGCCAGTTGATTTCTTCCGTAAAGACTTATGCGGAGCAGAACGGGGAAGACGCAACCCTTTCCGGTTTCTTGGAAGAAGTTGCCCTGATTGCAGACCTTGATTCCTATGATGAAGATGCTGATTCCGTTACCCTGATGACGATGCACAGCGCCAAGGGCCTTGAATTCCCGTATGTGTTTATCATTGGTATGGAGGATGGCGTTTTCCCCGGTGACCTTGCTCGCTACAGCGAGGAAGAAATGGAAGAGGAGCGCCGCCTGTGCTATGTCGGTATTACCCGCGCCAAGAAAGAGCTGTATCTTTCTTCCTCCCGCAGCCGTATGATTTTCGGCCAGACGCGCCGCAACCCGCCTTCCTGCTTTTTGGATGAGATTGACCCCAATGTGATGGACGAAACCGAAAGCCCAGAGCTTGCTTACAGCGGCGGTTTTGGCGCCGGGTACGGCAGCTACAGCACCAATGTTCCCGGCGGGCGCAGCGGATACTCCGGGGCTTCCCGCGGGTATCTGAACAGTGAATACAACCGCGGCGGCTTTGGCAGCAAGTATGCCGGCGGCTTCCAAAGTGGGTTTGCTTCCGGCGGGCACGAAAGCCCGAACTACCCCGGCGGCCGCCACACGGTCCAAAGCAGTAGCTTTGGCGCCGGGTATGGCAGTAGCCGCGTCAACCATCATTCCGGTGCTCCGGTTGCTCCGGCGGGCGGTGGCGTTACCACTGCGCCCGCCGCACCCGCACGCAAAAAGGCCACCAACTTTGCAGCCGGGGACCTTGTGGACCACAAGGTGTTTGGCCGCGGCAAGGTGCTGAAAGTAACGCCGGTTGCGGGGGACTGTATTGTAGAAATCCAGTTTGACCGCGTTGGCATCAAAAAAACAATGGCCAATTACGCCCCGCTGACCAAGCTGACCAGCGAAGAATAAACCACTGATAAAAAAGGAAAAGAGGGAACGGGTCCATGCTTGTAACATTGATCGCCCACACCAATGACCCCGAAAAGACCATTGCCGCAGCCGCCAAGCTGTGCTATTCTGATGCACATATCGAAACCCTGCTGGATGGCCTAACACCGGAAAAGACCGCAGCCTTTTTGCAAAAGCTGAATGACTTCGGCCACGCCAGCCCCATTGAACATGCCAGCTTTACCTTTGGCATTGAGGGCGTTTCCCGCACCTTTCTGGCACAGGTCACCCGCCACCGCATTGCAAGTTTCAGTGTGCAGAGCCAGCGCTATGTGCGGCTGGAAGATTTCCGTTATGTGATTCCCCCGGAAATTGAGGCTGACCCTGCGGCCAAAGCGGCTTTTATTGATGCAATGAACGCCGATGCCAAACACTACCTGGAGCTGGTCAAAGCACTGGAAGAAAAGCATACCCACACCTTGATGGAGCAGGGCATGCCGGAAAAGACCGCCCGCGCCAAAGCCAGCAAAATGGCAAACGAGGACGCCCGCTTTGTGTTGCCCAACGCCTGCGAGACAAAAATGGTAATGACCATGAACTGCCGCAGCCTGAACAACTTTTTCAACCTGCGCTGCTGCAACCGCGCCCAGTGGGAGATCCGCGCCGTTGCCGATGAAATACTGCGCCTTGTATACCCGCTTGCGCCGCATGTTTTTGCCGCAGCTGGTCCCCGCTGCCTGGCGGGTCCCTGCCCGGAGGGCGGTATGTGCTGCGGCAAGCAGAACGCCGTGCGTGATAAATATGCAACACTGAAACAGGAGGCTGAAAACCATGGGTAAACTGATTATTTTTGAAGGCCTGGATGGTTCCGGCAAGGGCACACAGGCAGAACTTGCCTGCCAGAATTTGCATAGCAAAGGGTATGACCCGCTGAAAATCAGCTTCCCAGATTATGACAGTCCGTCCTCCGCACTGGTCAAGATGTATCTTTCCGGCGAGTTCGGCCAGCGCCCGGATGACGTGAATGCTTATGCAGCTTCAACGTTTTATGCTGTTGACCGCTTTGCCAGCTACAAAACCAGGTGGGGCAATGTCTACCGCCAGAATGGGCTAATCATCTCTGACCGTTACACCACCTCCAACGCTGTTCACCAATGTTCCAAACTGCCGCCGATGCACTGGGATGGTTTTCTGGAGTGGCTGTTTGAGTTCGAGTACAAAAAGCTCGGCCTGCCTGCGCCGGATGCGGTTGTATACCTTGCGGTTGATCCCGATGTCAGCCAGCGCCTGATTGCGCAGCGCTACCACGGCGATGAAAGCAAAAAAGATATTCAGGAACGCGATACCGAATACCTGGCCCGTTCCCGCGCCGCCGCTGAATACTGCGCACGCAAGCTGGGCTGGCACCGCATTGAGTGTACCACAACGGTAGACGGCCAGAAAACCATCCGCACGCCGGAGGATATTCAGTCCGAAGTGATGGCATACCTGGAGCGGATTTTGAGCTAAAACCGTTGGCAGCAAAAGCCCACACGTTGAATACGGCAAGGAGGGGATAGAACATGCTTTGCAAAGCAACGGAAGCTGATTTGGAGCAGATGGTTGCGTTCCGCCGCAAAACGTATGGCGGAACCCGCCAGGATGCTTTGGACTGGCTTTGTGGAATTGTGGGGTTGGATAATATCCTGATCCTTGCCCGGGACCCGGCCCCCGGTGCAAAGCCCATCCCGGCCGCCATGATTGGTGCGGTTCCAGTGGAATGCGGGCACCACCACGGCGTATGGCTCTGCTGCATGGCAACGGACCCGTCCCTGCAGGGGCGCGGGCTGATGCCCAAACTGCTGGCAACCTGCCTGCGCGCCTTTTCCGCCAAAGGGTGTGATTTCGCTGTGGCGGCACCGCAAAGCACGCGGGCCGCAAAGGCGTTTTCCCAGCTGAATTTTCAGGGGCGCTTCCCGCTGCGCATCATCCGCAAGCCCATTGAACACAATTTGTGGGCACGAGCAGAGTTTGATAACCTGACAGTCCGCAAATTGATCGACACCCGCATGCGCTACCAGCCCGCCTGCATCGCCCTGCCGGAAAGCAGCATGAACACCATGATCACCCGGCTCTACCGCCGCGGTATGACCATTGTTTCCAACCAGCGCGGTTACGGCCTCTATTGCCAGGAAAAGGACGAGCTGCTTTTTATGGAGCTGCAGGCCGATAACGACCATTCGGCTGATATTCTGCTGCAGGCCGCGCGGGAACATACCGGTCTGACCAAAGCACGGCTGCTGCTGGCGGAAAATCAGTTTTTGTACCTGGGCGAGGGTAAGCGCTGTGGTTACGGCATGATTTGTTACCTTGGGCAGCCGTTCCCCGTTACGGACGTTTATTTCCGCCTGTTGCTGTAAGACCGTGCATACGTGAAACAGGGCAGTTCTGCTGCCTGGTAAAGGAGATTTGGAATGAAAATCAATCGTGGTGATTCCCAGGACAAGGGCTCGCAGTCGCGCCAGGCTTATCATGCTGCGCCAGCCCCCGCACCAAAGCGCCCGGTACAGCCTGATCCTGACCCGCAGGACCTGTACGAAGACGCCGAAGGTCCAGACGAGTACGCAGAGGATGACGATGATGAACCCGTCCGCCGCCGTTTTCCCATTGGGCTTGTGGTTCTTGTTGTCATTTTGGCTATCGTCGGCATCGGCGGCTGGAAAGTGTTCCAGTTCTACGGCGAAGTTGCCGGCAACGGCGAACTCGGCCCGGAGCAGACCGTTACCATTGAACAGGGTTCCACTGTTGCAGACATCACAAACGTTTTGAAAGAGGATGGCGTCATCCAGTATGACTGGCTGTTCAAGCTGTATGCCAAATACAGCGGCCGCGCTTCCGGTTTGCAGTATGGCGATTTTACCCTGCGCTCCGGCATGGATTATAACACGATCCTGAAAACCCTCAGCGTGCAGCAGGTCAAGCGCAAGACCATTACCATCACATTCCCCGAAGGCTACACAGCCGTTGCTATTGCCCAGAAGATGGAAGAAAATGGCTTGTGCTCGGTGGATGATTTCCTTGCCTGCGCCAACGGCGAGGATGGTTCCGATTTCAGCCAGTATGATTTCTGGAATGCCATCCCGGATACCGAAGGCCGCCTGATGAAGTGCGAGGGCTACCTGTTCCCGGACACTTACGAGTTCTTCACCGATGACTCGGTCTATAATTACGTCAACACCTTCTATAAGGAATTCGACGCCAGAACTTCCGACCTGTGGGATACCATCAACGAAAAGGGCACCACAATGAATGATGTTGTCATTCTGGCCAGCTTTATTCAGGAAGAAGCCGGTATGCCCGCAGAAGACGCCAAGGTTTCCGCCTGCTTCCACAATCGTTTGGAATCCGATGACCCGCAGTGGGCAGAGCATAAGCTGGAATCCAATGCCAGCAGCTATATCATGAACGATAGCGACAATAACTACCTGTGGAATTCGCCCACCGCCGCTTATTACGGCTGGCCGGAACAGGGTGCTATTCCGGATGATGTGCTTGCTCATTACGACACCTACCGCATCAGCGGCCTGCCCGCCGGTGCCATCACCAATCCCGGTATTGATGCCATTGCTGCCGCGCTGAATCCCGACCAGGAATATCTGGACGAAGGCTATTATTTCTTTGTTACCGGCAACCCGAACGGCGACCACCCTGGCGAATATTTCTATGCCAAAACGGCAGACGAACACCATCAGAACTGCATCATCGCCGGTTGGGGCTGATAAAAGCTGAACTTCACTGAACAAAGGAGCCGTTATCTTATGTTGTCCTGTCCGGAACTGCTGTCGCCTGCCGGCAGCCTTGAAGCCCTGAAATATGCCGTCATGTATGGTGCCGATGCCGTATACTGCGCACTGCCGCGCTTTGGTATGCGCGCCGCACCGGTCAACCTGACCATTGGCGAGCTTCATGATGGCTGCATTTTTGCCCATGCTCGCGGCAAAAAAGTATACCTGACCCTGAACAACCTGCCCACCAACGATGAGCTTTCCGAGCTGCCGCAGTATATCAAGGACGCGGCCGAAGCCGGGGTGGATGCCTTTATCATTGCGGACCTTGGCGTACTGAGCCTTGCCAAACAGTATGCTCCGGATGTGGATGTGCATTTTTCCACCCAGGCAGGCATCACCAATTATGCTGCTGCAACCATGGCCTACAACCTGGGCGCCAAGCGTGTGGTGCTGGCACGCGAGCTGACCCTGACCGATATTGCCCAGATCCGCGATAACACCCCGCCGGAGCTGGAACTGGAAGCCTTTGTGCACGGCGCCATGTGCATGAGCGTTTCTGGTCGGTGCCTGCTTTCCAGCTATATGACCGGGCGCAGCGGTAACCGCGGCGAATGTGCCCAGCCCTGCCGCTGGAAATACTATCTTGTAGAAGAAAACCGCCCCGGCCAGTATATGCCCATTGGCGAAAATGAGGAAGGCAGCTACATCCTGAACGCCAACGACCTATGCACCGCACCGTTTTTGGACCTGATCTGCAAGGCTGGTGTGGATTCTCTGAAAATTGAGGGGCGCGCCAAAACGTTCTATTACGTTGCGTCCGTTACCGCTGCTTACCGCAAAGCGCTGGACCAGTACCTGGCAAACCCCGCCAGTGATACGTTTGATTTACCGGATTCCGTGCTGGATGAGCTGAACCGTACCAGCCACCGCCATTATTCACCCGGTTTCTATTTTGGCAAAGAGAAAGCCCTGCAGACGCCCAGCCATACTTATGTGCGAGATTGGGATTTCATCGGCACTGTGGATTCGTGGGAAGACGGCGTTGCCCATTGCACCCAGCGCAGCAAGTTCTGCCTGGGAGATTCGCTGGAAATTTTGCAGCCAGATGGTTCGGTCGTGCCCGTAACCCCTGAATGGATCAAAAACGCGGAAGGGGAAGCGGTGGATGCCACCCCGCACCCGATGATGCAGTATACCATCCCCTGCGCCACCCCGCTGATGCCCTACAGCCTGCTGCGCATGCGCAAGCCGGAATAAAAAGGGCGGCCCTGTATGTAGGGGGCGATGCTTGTTATCGACCCGCAGGCGGATGGGAGCATCCGCGTGCGCTTCAGCGCGCAGGCAGGCACAACCGGCGTGATGTTTGTGACGGGGGACGCCGCACAGAATCTGCCGGACACCTTTGCGGCGGACGCAACGCTTATCCCGGCAGAAAACGGTGAAGCGGTGATCCGCGATGTGCCGGCGGGCAAGACGGTCTCCCTGCGGGTATACGCGGCCAAGGACGAAGGCGCGGTGCTCAATGGTGATACGGTGGACGGCTTCTCCTTCAGCGATCTGGTGACGGCGGTGCACCGCGGCCCCTTTAGTGCAGGAAAAACGGATCTGAACTTGCCTTATACAGGCAAGATGTACAAGAATCCGCTGACCCTGCCCAAGGGGGCAAAGATTGCCTACATCGGCAAACAGCTGAGCGACGGCATGCCCCTGCGTGTTGGTGATTATACCATGAAGATCACCGTGCCGGAGGGGGACGCAGTGTATCTGCCGGGCGTTTATGAGCTGCCCTTCAAGATTGAAAAGGTGACGCTGACCATCATCCCCGATCCAAACCAGGAGAAATTGCAGGGCGAGGAAGATCCGGAGCTATTCACCTACACGGTGAAGGGACTCCTGTTCAAAGACAAGGTGGATGGCTGGCTGACACGTGAAGAGGGCGAAGAACCTGGCAACTATGCCTTCCGCATGGATGAACTGGT
>OLQV01002184.1_pt1 | contig 13244 bp, 6 predicted proteins | sample 1672371 | NCBI WGS metagenome assembly OLQV01 (sample SAMEA3136676, study PRJEB25190) | human gut metagenome
TTTAATAAAAAATTATAAATCAATTGGCTAGGCTCATCTAAATCATCATTAGTCAAGTAAATCTGTGTGTTCTTCCCAAAAGACTCCAATCTTTTCTCAAAAAAGCCACGTAACAGATCTTGTATATTTTTTACCGTATAAGCTCGGCTTACTTGAATCTTTAATTTAAATGCAATCTGATCATAATAATATGAATTTGTGTGATATAAAGACAATCGAATTAGATTTTCATTTTCCTTAAAAAAACTATTTACTTTATCTTCTTGTTTTTCTTTTAAAAATCTCTTGAACTTTATAAAATTGCTCTTTAGTAATGATAGGTTCGTGAGTGTTCTCTACAATAATCCATTCTGATTTAGGCTGATTTTTCATTTGCTTAGATTTATAGCTAACTTTTTTATTATAGCCTTGTACTAAATTACCAATGTAAACTTCATTTTTTAAAATTTTACTAACTGTAGATTCACACCAATAATCCATATTCTTACCTTGATTTTTAAAATTAATTCCTTGTGATTGTTTATATTTAGTAGGTGTTAAAATACCCTTATCATTTAATATTTGAGCAATATAATTAGTTCCAATTTGCAAATCAGAGATAACTAATTGCCCATTCTGTAATTCGGTATCTGTCAATTGATGATCTTCAATCCAAAGAGTATCCGTATCAAGCTCAGGTTCATCATTTTGTATTAATTGGCCATACTTAATATTTGTTGCTTCCTTTTCAATATCCCACTGCAATGTAGCACTAGTAATTCCTGGAACAACCTTAGTAAAGATTTGCTCAGCAGGTGTATCAAAGCAAAGAGCTGTCCATCCAGACTCTTTACCAGTAAGATCATCCACACCTTTCACTCTAATTGAATAACGGCTAGTACCATGAAGATCTTCAAATAATAAACGATATTCGGTAGCTGTTACTGTACTTTCCTCTTTATAAGCGGTCAGTGTATCAACTAATGCCGTTTCAGTACGTACAATATTATTAAAAAGAAGGCTGTCTCCCTCACTAAATTCAAATACATATTTGGTAGCATCTATAACCCCTGTAAAACTAACAATTACAGATGTAGGCCTTTCCTCCACTATATCAAAATGAATAGGACGATACATATTATCATAATTCGGGTCATATCCCCAGTTATTAGGGTCTTCACAAGAAACAATCAAAAGATTGAGCAGGCCCAATAAAATCAATAACCTATTTAGTTTCATAATTCTCAATTTTAATAAAACAAGTATCAATATCCATACGAATTGGACAAACATCCATTCGATTTATAAACATCTTCATAATAAATAGGATAAAGATGGCGATAATTACATTTGCCATTTCCCATCTGACTTATATTCTTTAAAATATAATCTTGAATCTGTGCTCCCCATTGTAGTTCTTGTAACAATCCAGTATAATCATAGGATGCACGTAATCCAGATGCACAAGCACACACTTTAGCTGAGTTCTGAATTAAAGTTTTTGCTGCACTCTCATCTTTGCGTTCCCAATAGTTTCCGGGGAACCAGCGTATTTCTCGATAAATCTTAGGATTCGGATTGGCATTTCGATTCATATAGAAATTAACAGAAGACCAGTCAATAAGCTCACCATTTAAATTGCTTCCTTCATAAGTATAATATAATACTTGCGGAAAATCACTTGGGTTATAAGTTTTATCAAAAATCTGCACGGTCTTTGTACCATCCATCATATATAGCATAGCCTTCTTCATATCTTCGATTTTACTATCCAATAATCCCCAACGTACTAAATCTAATTTACGGATACCTTCACCTCCAAATTCCCAAGCACGTTCATTAACTATGGCTTCAAAGAAATCTGAATCATATGATGAAACTTGTGGAGAATCAGCTCCAAATGCACGTTGACGTACAGCTTCCAAAGCCTGACGAGGACTGATTCCGGCTACTGAATTTATCATATCGGCACTACCATTCAATGCATAACCAGCTTCCGCAAACATTAACAGCACATCAGAATAGCGCATAATAATCCAATTTATACCGGTCGGAGTTCGACTAGTTGCAGTAGCTGCAATACTGCGGTAAGTGTCAGAAGTCCACCAAAAACTCCATTTACCTAAACGCACATTCATTATATCATTATTCATTATTTCACGGTTGCCACCATCCACATCCGAATCTTTTTTATAAGTAGGCCAATAACATGCATAGTCACGACGCTTATCAGCTCTATCGAATGAATAGAAATAATAAGCATTCGTACTTACATAAGTACCACCGAATCCACGTTGTCCATAACCTATATTTCCATCCATGGCACGTCCCATCAGTGTTCCTATATCCCCACTATATCCAACACCATTAGCAACTTCAAATAAATTCTCGTTATATGCATTATAACCTAACCCACAAACTGTTTTCCATATATCTCCATAATCGGGGTCCAATGCATGAGGATTCTCTGGATCTGCAATCAACTCTGCACACTGCTGCTCAGCAATTTCATAATAATCACGCCAGTTTTTAGGACGTCCTACATAAAAACCGTTTGTTTCTTCCATCCCAGGATTACCTTCAATGTTAGGATAATGTTCTACATTCGTATCATCAAAAGCATTTCCATCACGTACAGACCAACCACCTGCAAACAAAGCAATACGTGCCAATAAACCTTTTGCAAAACCTTTAGTTACACGTTCACTATTATAATCTGAAGTTCCCATCCAAGGCAAATAGTTTATCGCTTCTTTCATTTCTTTTATTATACAAGAATAGATACTGTCACGATCAGTCTTTCCCATATACACATTCGAAAGATCAGAATTAGACATACCTTCTTTATAAGGAACATCTCCATAGCGACGTACCAATTCAAAATAAGCTAATGAACGCAGCACCAAGGCCTCACCTAAATATCCCTGTAAAGTCTTAGATTCAGATAACTTAGTAGATTTACGTAAACCATCAACTGTAGTACTTGCTAATTCTGCCATTTTAAAAATACCTTCCCATTTTGTATTTTCCAAATACCAATTACACCAATAATTAGCAATACCATTATCTGCCCCTGCAGTAGAAGGATCTTTTTGATAGCCACTAGCCAATTCTATATCAGAGACACCTTGCCAATTGACAGACATTTTTTGTCCGTACACATAACTATCACACAGTTGAGAATAAATACCCATTATAGCTGACCGTGTCATACCCTCATTCTCATAAATAACCTCTCCTGTCTGTTCCGACAAAGATTCTGTATCTAGGAAATCACTACATGAAGCCATACACAGGCATCCAAATAGTAATATTATTGATTTATATTTTTTCATTATTCTATTTTATTTAAAATGTTACATTTACTCCTACTATATAAGAACGTGATTTGGGATAAGCTGAATAATCAAATCCCATAACCATCTTATTAGAACTTGTATTCACTTCCGGATCTTGTCCACTGTATCCTGTAATACACAACAAATTACTACCTGTAGCATACAATCGTAAATTACGTACTCCAAACTTTCGAGTTAAATTTTGAGGAAGCGTATAACCAAGTGTTAATGTTCCTAGACGTAAGAAAGAACCATCTTCTATTGCCCAATCTGTCATAATCGAGTTATTCATCAAAGGATGCCAGATTGTAGCATTTGTATTAAGTTCTTGTAAACGAACAGGATCTGCATGTGCACCATAATAGATATTATATCCAGTTTCCGGATCAATTGTAGCAAAACGATTTGCCAGACTCATTTCCGAACTCATATTTTGATAACGTTTTGAACCAACAAACGAGGTGTAATCTATTTTATTAGCATTGAACACATCATTTCCATAAGACCAGTTAAATAAAGCAGTGAGGTCAAATCCCTTCCATCCTGCTGAAATACCAAAACCTCCAGTATGTTTAGGTAATGCATGACCTATTACCTGACGATCGTTATCTGCATCAAGATGCCCATCTCCATTTAAGTCTTTTAATTTCAAATGACCTGGACCAAAATACTGACCACTATTAGTTAACAGTTCTTCTGTCACATCGGGCACTCCTTCTTTTAAAACCCAACGCTGAGTTGTTTCGTCAAAATTAAAATCATCAAAAGTATACATACCGTCACAAACATAGCCATACATCAAACCAACTTCCTGTCCAACAAATACACGATAATTATCACTACCAACTTCTACTTTATCACCTTTAATAATCATTTCAGTATCCTCTGAGCCATAAAGCGCATCTACTCTATTTTTATTGAAAGCTATATTAAAATTAAAATCTAAAAAGAAATCTTTCTTATTTATTAAATTGGCATTCAATGAAAGTTCGACACCACGGTTTGTAGTCTGTCCTAAATTCTGATATTGAGTTCGATAACCAGAAACAGAAGGCAGCTGTATCTCCATGATCAAATCCTTTGTTACATCATTATAAAAATCGAAAGTAACATTTAATCTATTCCAAAAAGTCATATCCAATCCAAGATTGGTAGAATACTTTGACTCCCAGGTTAAATTTTCGTTACGCAAACGAGTTGATGGCTGCAAGCTGCTTTGTCCTATTTCATTCTGATAATAAAGATTCTTTGTATTAGTTACAGGGCTATAAGTCTGACGCCAATAAGATCCTACACGAGCATTACCAGACTTACCATAACTAGCACGCAATTTTAAGTTATTAAACCAGTTCCGAACAGAATCCATAAACTTCTCGTCACTAATTCGCCATGCTAACGAACCAGCAGGAAAAATTCCCCATTTATTACCTGGAGCAAAAACATTTGTACCATCCGAACGTAATGTAAAAGTCAAATAATAGCGGTCATTAAAAATGTAATTTAAACGTCCAAAATAAGACATGCTACGACTAGGTTCCTCAATAGTAGTATAAGTCGGTTCAGAAGTACCGTTATTCCACATTGCTAGAATATTATCTACTGTATAATCTGCAGGATAATAATCTGCATTTATTTCCATTTCATCACGTTGAGAATGTTTAGCTTCCCAACCTGCCATAATACCAAATCTATGTTTCTTCTGAATATCAAATTTATAATTCAATATAGTACGTAATGCCCAGTTATTTCCATTCCAATACTGACGTCGAGCAACAGGCTGTCCTGCCTTACTATTAGCTTCACCTGTATTTGCTAACCAAATATTATCCGTACGATCATAAGAATAACCATATGTACCTTCTGCACGCCACTCCAAACCTTTGATAATATTCCAAATTAAAGCTACATTATAGTTATTGTTAAACTTAGTCTGTTTTTTATACTCATTTGTAATATTAAACATCGGATCATTCAAGTTACTAATATTTTCTATCAGTATTTCATCATCACCAGCCAAATCCTCATCCGAGAGGTCTGTCAATGTTCCGATATTAGGATATTTAATCGCATCACGAAGTTTTGAGCCGCTAGATACACTTGGGCCATCAACCACTCTATTGGTCATTTTTGCATTAAAGTCTAAGCGTAATTTATCTCCAAACTTTTTAGTCAACTTTAAATTCAAATTATCACGTTTAAAATTAGAAACAGACATTATATAGCTTTCATCATCATGCGTATAGCTTAGACTATAGATCAAATCTTTACTACCTCCACTGATATTCAAATTGTAATTCTGCTTAATACCTGTATTTCCGAATAACATATCCTGCCAATTCGTTCCAACACGAGCCTTATAATTATTAATATCCTCCCAACGACCAAATTTGTCAAAGAAACCTGCATTATCAGAAGAATCCAATTCACGCTGTAAATACACATATTCATAAGGAGAAAGCACTTCCGTCTGATTATACATCCGGCTAAAGCCAACCGAAGCGTTAAACGAAACTTCTGTACGTCCAGTACGTCCACTCTTAGTTGTTACCAAAATAACTCCATTAGCACCTTTCGCACCATAAATTGCCGTAGAGGAAGCATCCTTTAATACATCAATACTTTCAATATCTGTAGGTGGTATATCATCAATACCACTAACTTCAAATCCATCTACTATAAAGAGCGGCTCATTACTTTGAGTAATAGAACCACCACCACGTACACGAATACTGACAGAAGCATCAGGAGAACCTTCGGAGGTAATTACGCTAACACCAGCCAAACGACCTGTAAGTGCACTTGAAGCAGAAGTCACAGGAATATTCTTCAATGTATTTTCACCTACAGAAGATATAGCTCCCGTCAAATCACGTTTACGAGCATTACCATAACCAACGGAAACAACCACTACCTCATCAAGCAACTGAGATTCATCCTCCATCTTAACCTTCAAAAGTTTACCAGGCTGAGATACAACTTCTTGAGGTTTCATTCCGATATAGGTAATAACAAGTACCTTTTTCTTCTCAGAAACCGTAATAGAAAACTTTCCATCCAGATCCGTAACTACACCATTTGTTTTATTGCCCTTTTCAATGACAGTAGCACCAATAATAGGTTCACCGTTTGAGTCTGTTACGATTCCTTCCACAGTAATACGCTGGGCTAGAGCCTCTATCGGTATCATAAAACATAACACCCATAAAAAAAATAGCCAGCTTCTTTTCACTTCCTTTTTCATGATATATTATTTTAGTTCAACAAAATCAATTGGATAAAACCACTATAACAAATTGATATAATATAAATATGGAAAATATTTCTCCTCAATAATTGAGATATATTAAAATCAATAAGCTATAAGATTTTAAGTTTTTTTTGTTTTTGCAGACAAATTTAAGCTACCACATTTTTTATAAAGTGAACTATTTATTCTTTTTTGTATACAATTTGGGATATAAAAATGTAATTCTATAGGAATCAATGAGTTTAAATAATTCAACAAATTTACAAGAAGGTTAGCAAGGTAAAAATTGGTTCATCAATAAAAGCTCGGTTAATTTTTTCTTTAACAACAAAACACAAATCGAGCCGTCCTTCTTTCGAAGAGGCGGCTCGATTTGTGTTTTGTTGCAGCAAGTAATGAATTACTTACGCAGACCGAGTTCCTTAACAATAGCACGGTATCTTTCGATATCGCGGTTCTTCAAGTAAGTCAGCAAAGAACGACGCTTACCTACCAGTGTTGTCAGAGCTCTTTCAGTGCTATAATCTTTTCTGTTGAGCTTCATGTGCTCAGTCAGGTGAGAAATACGGTATGAAAACAATGCAATCTGTGCTTCAGGTGAGCCAGTATCAGTGTTAGACTTTCCGTACTTTTCAAAGATTTCTTGTTTTTTAGCTGCGTCTAAATACATAATTTTGACTATTTTTTAATATACTAAATTGATTTGCGGGTGCAAAGATAGTGATAATCTTCCGTTATACAACATTTTTCTTCTTTTTTATACACAAAAAATGAAAGAAACATGCAGATTTTCATTATATTTAAAGCTTTGAAAATACAAACAATCCAAAAACACAATAAAACCGTATTATGAAAACTACTTATTTCATCAAGACACTGCTGCTCACTTGCTGTCTTATTCCGGCTATCATGCTTGCCGAAAATGTATCAGTCACCCAATTAAAGACAGAACAGCTTAGCAATCCGATGGGAATTGATACTGCCAGTCCACGCCTAGGATGGCAACTGGAATCGGACAAACAAAATGTGATGCAAACAGCCTATCATATTCTGGTAGCTTCTTCGCCCGAGCTCCTGGCACAAGACAAAGGCGACATATGGGATTCTGGAAAAGTTCAGTCATCCAGTTCTCAGTGGATTCAGTATGCAGGAAAACCATTAAAGAGCAATGATTTATGCTACTGGAAAGTAAAGAGTTACACTACTGTAGGAGAAAGTGAATGGAGCCAGCCTGCAACATGGAGCATCGGATTATTAGGAGAAGTAAAATGGAAAGGCCGGTGGATAGGACTGGACAAAGTTTTCCCATGGGAAAAAGAAACAGCCCACAGCCGCCTCAGCGCACGCTATTTACGCAAAGAGTTTTCCATCAGTAAACCGATAAAGAGAGCTACTGTATTTATTTGCGGACTCGGACTCTACGAACTATTTATCAATGGTCAGCATATAGGCAACCAAGTCTTGACACCTGCACCCACTGACTATCGGAAAACGGTGTTATATAATACATTCGATGTTACTTCCCTGCTGACAACCAATAACGCCATAGGAGTTACATTAGGCAATGGACGTTATTACACCATGCAACAAAAATACAAATCATATAAGATTGTCAATTTCGGTTATCCCAAACTACGCCTCAACCTGCTTATAGAATATACTGATGACAGCAAAGAAACAATTGCAACTGATACCAGCTGGCGCATTACAGCCAATGGTCCCATACGCAGCAATAACGAATATGATGGAGAAATTTACGATGCACGCTATGAATTAGGCGACTGGACAAAACCCGGTTACGATGACAGTCAGTGGCTCGAAGCCGAACGAGTAGGTATGCCGGGAGGTACTCTCCGCTCTCAAATGACTTCCCCAATGACTATCGTACAAACAATTAAGCCCATCAAAATCTCTCCTCTAGGAGATAAATACATACTCGATTTAGGACAAAACATCGCCGGATGGATTCGTATGAAAATAAAGGGAAATACGGGCGATACAATCCGACTGCGTTTTTCTGAAACGCTCTCCGCTAACGGCGAACTGTACCGGGATAATTTCCGACATGCGGAATCTACCGACTTTTATATATGTAACGGAAAAGAGAATGGGGCGACATGGGGTCCACGATTTGTTTATCACGGATTCCGTTTTGTAGAAATCAGTGGATATAAAAATGCTAAACTGTCTGATTTCACGGGAGAAGTTGTCAGTGATAACCTGGAACCAATCGGAACATTCGAATGTTCTGATACCACATTAAACCGCATTCACCAAAATGCATGGTGGGGAATACTTGATAATTATAAAGGTATGCCAGTAGACTGTCCGCAGCGTGACGAACGTCAACCTTGGCTCGGCGACCGCACAATGGGCTGCTGGGGAGAAAGCTTTTTATTCGATAACAGCACATTATATAGTAAATGGACACGCGACATCTGTGAGGCCCAACGCGAAGATGGCTGCATTCCCGATGTGGCCCCAGCCTTCTGGATGTACTACAGCGACAATGTTACATGGCCGGCAGCTTTACCTTTTGCCTGCGACATGCTGTATACACAGTTTGGAAATCGTGAACCCATAGAACGCTGTTATCCTTACATTCGCAAGTGGATGTTACATCTTCATAAAGAATATCTAAAAGACGGATTAATTACCAAAGACAGATACGGTGACTGGTGTGTTCCACCAGAATCTCTGGAACTGATTCACAGCAAAGATTCTGCACGTATAACCGACGGAACCCTGATATCTACAGCATATTACATTAAGCTTCTTGATATGATGAGCCGTTTTGCATCCCTCCAGAATCTTAAAGAGGATAGAAACCAATGGCAAGCATGGACCAAAGAAATGAAAGATGCTTTCAATAAAAAATATCTGCACATCGAACGCGGGACTTCACAAAAACCCGGTAACCCACTCTATCCGGATAGCATCCGCTACAGTAATAATACTGTCACAGCCAATCTGTTGCCTTTGGCATTCGATATTGTACCAGAAGATTGCCAGAAAGATGTTACAGGCCAAATCATAGCCAATACCATTCTCCGAAACGGAGGTCATATAGGTTGCGGAGTCATTGGAGTACAATGGCTCTTGCGTGAACTCTCCCGAAGAGGTTTTTCCGATGTAGCATTCTTACTTGCATCAAACAAAACCTACCCTTCCTGGGGATATATGGCTCAGCAAGGAGCTACTACGATATGGGAATTATGGAATGGCAATACCGCTAACCCAGCAATGAATAGCGGAAATCATGTTATGCTGCTGGGCGACTTACTGCCATGGTGTTATGAAAACGCAGCTGGAATACGTAGTGACCGTGAAAAGACAGGATTCAAACACATTATATTAAAACCTGATTGCAGCATCCAGAACTTATTCTGGGTAAACGCCTCTTATCGTTCATTGTATGGCAAAATAGAAAGCCGTTGGAAAAAGACACTGACTCATGTAGAGTGGGACATCACCATCCCGTGCAATACCACAGCAGAAGTCCATTTTCCTGATGGCAGCATACAGCAAATAGGATCGGGAAAATATCATTATACAGTAGAAATACCAGCTATTCATCCCGCTGTTATTCAAAATGAATTTCTATACGAAAAGGCTCCTTTCCCCGAATGTCATGCCTCTACGATTGTAGAACTCGACAATGGCGATTTGGTAACTGCTTTCTTCGGTGGCACAAAAGAACGCAATCCCGATGTATGTATCTGGGTATGCCGTAAATCTCATGACAGCAATACATGGACTGCACCGATAAAAGCAGCCGACGGTGTGTTCGATTTAGACGATTCTGATGCAGCCATAGCCGGTGTAACCGCCGACATAAAAGATCATCGTAAAGCTTGTTGGAACCCAGTCCTGTTTCAAGTTCCGGGAGGCGACCTGCTACTTTTCTTCAAAATAGGATTAAACGTTCCCGACTGGACGGGCTGGTTGGTACGTTCAAAGGATGGAGGAAAAACCTGGAGCAAACGTGAACCGCTTCCCAAAGGCTTTTTAGGTCCCATTAAAAATAAACCTGAATTCATACACGGAAGAATCATTTGTCCGTCAAGCACAGAAGGAAGTGCCGGCTGGCGCATACATATGGAATATTCTGACGACATGGGAAAGACATGGAAAACAACAGGTCCGATAGATGCAGAACAAGAGTTTCTCAGCCAGCATCAAGGTATCGGAGCTGATGATTCCTTGAAACGTCCCATACAAGTTATCCAGCCCAGTATACTCAAACATAAGGATGGAACGCTGCAAGTAATCTGCCGTACACGAAACTCCCATCTGGCAACCTCATGGAGCAAAGATAATGGAACAACCTGGAGTAAAGTGACTCTGATCGACGAACTTCCCAACAATAATTCCGGAACCGACGCTGTTACATTAAAAGATGGAAGACATGTATTAGTCTATAATAACTCCAAGCCACAGCTTCGTGCAAAAAAAGCAGTACGTACTCCACTCAACCTTGCTTTATCTGAGGATGGTATCCACTGGAAACCTGTACTTACTTTGGAAGATTCTCCGATACGTGAATACTCCTATCCTGCAATCATACAAGGAAAAGATGGAAAACTACATATCACCTTTACCTGGCGCAGAGAACTTATAAAATATATGAAAATAGACTTAGACAAACTCTAAAGACACAGTTTATTACGCTCATATCAGAATAAATAAAAACTTCTGTATCTTTACGTTTTTGCGTTCAATAAAAAAGTAGTAAATTTGCAACCAAATTATAGGTATAGTATGCAAGATATTAGAAACATTGCCATTATTGCCCACGTAGACCACGGAAAGACTACACTGGTGGACAAAATGATGCTGGCGGGACACTTATTCCGCAATGACCAAACCAATGGCGAATTGGTACTGGATAACAATGATCTGGAACGTGAAAGAGGTATAACTATCCTTTCTAAAAACGTATCCATCAATTACAACGGTACAAAAATCAACATTATCGATACTCCGGGACACGCCGACTTCGGTGGAGAAGTAGAACGAGTTTTGAACATGGCAGACGGATGCATCCTGCTGGTTGATGCGTTCGAAGGTCCGATGCCACAGACACGCTTTGTATTGCAAAAGGCTTTACAGATCGGATTGAAACCTATTGTTGTTGTCAACAAGGTAGATAAGCCAAACTGCCGTCCGGAAGAAGTTTACGAAATGGTATTCGACCTGATGTTCAGCCTCAACGCTACAGAAGACCAGCTTGACTTCCCTGTTCTTTACGGTTCTGCAAAGAATAACTGGATGGGCGAAGACTGGAAAACTCCTACCGGCACTATTACTCCATTATTGGATGCTATCGTTAAATATATACCGGCTCCTCATCAATTGGATGGTACTCCACAAATGCTGATTACCTCTCTTGATTATTCTTCATATACCGGACGTATAGCCGTAGGTCGTGTACATCGCGGAACACTTCGCGAAGGCATGAATATCACATTGGCTAAACGTGACGGAACAATGGTGAAATCTAAAATCAAGGAAGTTCACACTTTCGAAGGATTGGGCCGCAAAAAGGTAGAATCAGTTTCTTCAGGTGATATCTGTGCACTTATCGGTATAGAAGGATTCGAAATCGGTGATACTATCTGCGATTTTGAAAATCCGGAACCACTGCCACCTATTGCTATCGATGAACCGACCATGAGTATGCTGTTCACTATCAACGATTCTCCGTTCTTTGGTAAGGAAGGTAAGTTTGTTACTTCACGTCACATCCACGACCGCCTGATGAAAGAGCTTGACAAGAACTTGGCATTACGTGTACGCAAGACAGAAAATGAAGATGGAAAATGGATTGTTTCCGGACGTGGTGTATTGCACTTGTCTGTATTGATTGAAACCATGCGCCGCGAAGGATACGAACTTCAGGTAGGACAGCCTCAGGTTATCTTCAAAGAAATAGACGGTGTAAAATGCGAACCGATTGAAGAACTGACCATCAGCGTACCCGAAGAGTTTGCCAGCAAGATGATTGATATGGTAACACGTCGTAAAGGTGAAATGGTTTCTATGGAAACTCAGGGTGACCGCGTAAACATCGAATTCGACATGCCTTCACGTGGTATCATCGGTCTGCGTACCAATGTACTGACAGCTTCACAGGGAGAAGCTATCATGGCTCACCGCTTTAAAGAATATCAGCCATATAAGGGTGAAATTCCTCGCCGTACTAATGGTTCTATGATTGCAATGGAAAGCGGAACAGCGTTTGCTTATGCTATCGACAAGCTGCAAGACCGTGGAAAATTCTTTATTTACCCGCAGGATGAAGTATATGCTGGTCAGGTAGTAGGAGAACACGTTCACGAGAACGACCTTGTCATCAACGTTACCAAATCGAAGAAGTTGACAAACATGCGTGCTTCCGGATCGGATGATAAAGCTCGTATCATTCCTCCGGTAATCTTCTCACTGGAAGAAGCTTTGGAATACATCAAAGAAGACGAATATGTAGAAGTAACTCCAAAGAGCATGCGTATGCGTAAAGTCATTCTGGATGAAACAGAACGTAAGCGCGCAAATAAGAACTGATAAAGAATACAGAATAAAAGCTAAATCTCAACTTCAGAAAATAAACTTTTAATCTGATTTTAGATTTAGGGACACTCAGTAAATAATATAAAATTAGCCAACTAATTCATACACAA
>OLQV01002193.1_pt1 | contig 13222 bp, 12 predicted proteins | sample 1672371 | NCBI WGS metagenome assembly OLQV01 (sample SAMEA3136676, study PRJEB25190) | human gut metagenome
GTCGGTCATTATGCTCCTTATAAACGCAAAATCAGAGACAGTCTACTAGAAGCCCTATATTGTATTTGTCTCGGGGCATAGTTGACATGGTTTCCTGGGGCGTGCTTTACATCTGCCCTGGGGCATGGTTGACGTCGGGCATGGGTTTGCGGTACTGGTAGTCGCGGGTGATGTCGAGGGTCTGTTCGGCGAGAATCTCGCCGGTGGCCGTGTCGGTGACGGTGACGACGCCGTGGACGACTTCCAGCTCCACGATCCTTCCGGCGTTCTCCTTGCCGATGTTGACGGTGCGCCGTCCTCCCGCGACGCCTTTTTGCGTGATGCAGCCGCGCGAATCGACTCTGTGCCGTCTGGCGGGGACGGCGACATCGACGCGGGCGGGTTCGAACCCGCTGGGCTCGGCGGAGTGGAGTCGGGTCGTGTACACGCTGCCGTTGTCGGTGAGCGTGGACGCGGGATCCCGTATGCGGCGCACGCCGCGCGGAACGACGACTCCACCGTCTTCATGGTGACCGTCGCATACGCATGCGAGTACAGAAGGAACCTCGGGTGGTCGTCGAGCCAGGAGACGATCAGCGCGTCCGTGCCGTCCGCGATCGGCCAGCGCGTGAAGTCCGACTGCCACGTCTCGTTCGGCAACGCGGCCTCGAACCTCATGTACGAGGACTTCGGCCGTTTCCTCGGCTCCGGCCTGACCAGTCCCGCGTCCCTGAGGATCCGGTGGATCGTGGAGTTCGTCGGAGGCCTGACGCCCTCGCGCTCCAACCGGGCGGCGATGGACTCCGGGCCCGCGTCCAGACCCTTGGAACCCAGTTCACGGCGGATCGTGACGATCCTTTTCGTGATCTCCGGATCGGTCCTGTTCGCGATCCGTCGGGCACGCCGGGAACGCGGCAGCAGACCCGTCTCGCCCTCCCTCTCATATCTGCTCTTCAGTTCGTGCGCCCACTGTCGGCTTACTTCGCAGCGGCGCGCGGCCTCGGCGACCGGTACGCCACTGTTGATGGCATTGACGATGGCCTTGTTGCGCAGGAACTCGCTACGCGACGTCCCGTCGACGCCGGTGGATGATTGTGATGACTGCCGTTGCGACTGTGTATCCATACATTGGTCAACAGACGCCGACCTGTCAACCATGCCCCAGGACATGACGTCAACTATGCCCCCGAGACATACGTCAACTATCCGCTCGAACTAGACAACTAGAAGCCCTATATATGGAACCCACCAAACTCGAATTTTTCTAGATTCTAATTGTTATTGGAGTTTTCGGCTATTCGCTGTTTGTGGTGGGTGATGGTCAGGCGGCGGTGACGGCTTTGAGGTCGAGTTTGCCGCAGGTCAGGTAGATCATGGTGGCGAAGTAGTCCATGCGGAAAAAACACTGCCGAACCCGCCCAACAAACATTGAAGCAATACACAACGGCGCCATCGCGACCACGACCCCGCACCGGGGGCGGTCCACTCGCGGCATGCCGGCGACCAGTTCGACCCTCCAGCAGCCGAAATCCCAATGACGCCAACGACGACGGCCGCCGCCACGGTCGCAACCGCGGCGCTTCCTGCCGCAGCGGGAGCATCGGAGCATGCCCCTGCGTGGGCGTACGCGGATCTCGAGCACGGGTCCGGGACGCAGCGGCGAATCCGTGATCCGCACGTCCTCGACCACCGTGCCTTTGACGTTGAGAAGCTGTTTGAATATGCCGTTCATCAGGCGCCTGCCGGGTAGTACGTTTTTCTTGGTCGATGAACATTCCACCCCCAAAGCGCTCTTCTTCTACTCCCCCAACGGCTCGACGACGAACCGCCACCCACGAAAACAGCGATAGGGCCTAAAATGCTCAATCTGCTCAGACATGTGTTTCACTATAAACTGCTCGGTGGTCTGCTGTATGAATCCTCACAGTCTCTGACTTCCTCTACAGTAGGCGACGCACAGAGTTAGCTGTGTAACCCCTAGTCCAAAGATTCCACGTTAAAATGCACGGCCGAATCTGAATCATTGTCGTCCGGTACCATCACCATATTGGAGTCAGCGGTAATAGTCAGCCACGCACACCCTCTGCATGTACCCAAATATTTCACGTCTGAACAGGACCAGTTGAAGACCTATATCGTCAGCAGTCTTATGTAACTTACACAGGATTGAACGGTGATTCTGCTGAAATGCCTGTCATACTGAATATGTCCACATAAAAGATAAAGAGGAAGCGCCCAAGCCTTGTCGAACTCCACCACCCCCCTCGTCTCAATCATTGTGCCGGTGTATAACGCCGAGAATTATCTACGTTATTGCGTGGATTCGATTCTGCAACAGTCGTATACCAATCTTGAGGTGATTCTTGTAGATGACGGGGCCAAAGACTCCAGCCCACAGATTTGCGATGAGTTTGCGGCGCAAGATAACCGTGTCACTGTGATTCATCAGGAGAATGGCGGCATCGCCAAGGCCCAGAACACCGGGCTTGATGCCGCACATGGTGAATACATCGCGTTTGCCGACAACGACGACATCCTGGACCGCCACAACATCGAATATCTCCTGCACGCGTTGCAAAACACCGGTGCGGACATGAGTAAAGCCCGCTGGCGTCAGTTCGGAGTCTCCCAACTAGATGAAGTCGCTCAAGAAGCCGCAACCGGCGCAGAAACTCCAAGCAAAATCACCGTGTTCGAGCATCCGCTTGCCGCCTATCAGACCGTATTCTGCAAGAGCCTGCGCATCATTGGAGATAAGCTTGGCCGCAGCACCGAAGCCCGCTACTTCAACGAGGCCAACTGGTGCCGCTTGTACAAGCGCGAGCTGTGGGACGGGATTCGATTCCCAGAAGGCATGTATGCGCAAGATGTGATGGTGGCTGGTGACCTGTACATCCGCATGCACAAAGTAGCTGATCTCAACGTGAACCTGTACAACTGGCTGCAATCAGCAGGCTCAGTGACTCATCAGGAACGCAGCTTCGGCTTTTACCACGACAATTTCACCGCAGGAGCTGCAAACTTCCGACTCTGTTTGGAGCAAGGCGTACGTCCTGGCCGCAGCTACTACACCATGGTCAGCCAGTTTCATGCCGAAAAAAAATCACCTGACTATCATAAATCAGATAACCAAGCACAGCACAAAGTCGATGAAATAGAGCTCAATAATATTTTGTCTCTATTGCATATCAGCAACCGCATATTTTGCAATATTACTTATAGAATTCGTTTAATTGAAAAATATTTCTACGATATCAATATAAAAAATATGCAATGATCAAAAGTCTTGAAACAAGAATCTCGGAAAACATGTAATGGCCGATGTGCGAGCGTCTAAAACAGACGCTCGCACATACCAATCATCTTTCCCTTACCCAATAGTTCCCAGATGTGCGGGATAAGTTGGGATTGTAATACGGGTCGTTGTCTACGATAGCTGCATACCTTCGGCAGAACTTAGCAGATTCTTTATCTAAACGGGCCTTCTTCTTCTTACTAGCGGTGTCATAGCCTCTTGTAATGGATTCATAGTGATAGAGTTCCACCTCATGAGCCCACACATTGTCCCGCCCCAGTTGGTCGTGAATACGAATGCATAAATCAACGTCATTGTAGGCAACGGCCAAATCCTCATCAAATCCGCCAACCGCATGAAAATCAGCGGCTTTAACCATACAGCACGCGGCAGTGACTGCATAGTAGTTCACGTTCTCAATCAAACGACCGAAATATCCGAGATAGGTACGCGGGAATCCAACCTGAATATGGCCGGCCGCACCACCAAGACCAAGCACAATGCCGGCGTGTTGGATGGTCTCCGTCGGATAATAAAGTTTGGCTCCCACTACGCCCACACGGTCCTGTTGAGCAAATGACACCATGCGTGTCATCCACTGTGGGCTAATAACTTCAGTGTCATCGTTGAGGAACAGTAGATATTTCCCCTTGGCCTGTTGAGCCGCAATGTTATTGATGCGCGAGAAGTTAAACGGGATATCAATCTCCTTCACACGGAAACGATTACCAAGCTGTTCCGTGTATCGATTGTATAAATCCTGCATGTGCGGGTTGGTACTACCATTATCCGCGACAATAATCTCATAGTTGATGTAATCCGTCTTCTCAATAATGGAGCCCACACAACGTTCAATGTTGTCATAGCCGTTCTTAGTTGGAATAATCACCGAGACTAATGCTGAATCAGCGATGCCGTAATGCACATTGTAAATGCCGCTTGGCCCAGCAGATACCACATCGGCATCAATTCCTCGACGGCCCATAGCCGATTGGAGCGCGCGCAAACCTGCATCGGAAGTATAACTTTTGGCTCCGCCACTGGACGCGGTGGAGGTCGCTAACGTTCGCCAATGATATAGCACTTTTGCGATATGGCGGATACGAGAAGGACTGGTCTGTTCCACAAAGCGTAGTACAAGATCGTAGTCTTGAGAGCCCTCATAACCGACGCGGAAACCACCAATCTTATCGACGATGGACTTACGATACACGCCAAAGTGGCTAATATAGTTCGTGCTCAGCAACAAATCAGGCGAGTAATCAGGTTTGAAGTGCGGATCAAAGCGGTTATCCTCCTCATCTTCCTTGTCTTCATCGCTATATACCAAATCCGTATGCGGATGCTCATTCAACGTCCTGACAACCTCATACAGTGCTTGCGGTGCAAGCTCGTCGTCGTTGTCCAATAAGCCTACAAATTCACCAGTGGCAATCTCCAGTGCAGAATTCGTCGCACGAGAAATATGTCCGTTTTTCTCACGGAACACGACCTTGATACGGGGATCTTTTTCTGCATAACGCTCAAGCAAGGGACGTACATGTGGCTTCGTCGAGTAATCATCAGCCAAACATAATTCCCAGTCGGTGTAAAACTGCTTTTCAACAGAGTCAATGCACCGTTCCAGCCATTTCGCATCCACGTTGTACACAGGCACTAACAGGGAAATACGCGGCTTATAAGAGAATGAACGAATATCGGCATCTACTTGTGCGGCATCATACCGTTCGGTCTGTCTAATCAATTTTTGATAGACCAGTTTTTGCCGACGCGGCGCCCAATATTTCTCAATTAAGCGTTTCATCGTACTCCGTGGATGACGTAGCAATGCCGCTTTATGCAAAAATGAAGCCAGTCCCGTCATAAGAGGCGAAGAATGGACTGGAACAGCGACCTCCGCATTGTCGGTAGATGTAGTAAATCGCAAACAAAGCTGGGCATCAGCAAGGTTACGCCGGCCTCCCATTACTGCGATTGTCGCCTTGAAACCCACAATCGCATTGGCAGGCACAGGCAATGAGCTATTGACATCGAGACGCGCAAACCGCGTAAGATCTCGCAGGCTAGCCCAGCGCGAATCCACAAGCGCGATATCCACATCTTCTCCGCCGTGTAGATCAGCCGCCCAACCATTAATCAAGACCGTCGTGCCGCCATCTCGGATTTCAATCTGATCAATGGAATACTTGATACCATACTGTTCCTTCTCACCAGAGGGGAAACAGATAGAAGCGAACGGATCTCGCAACGTACGATGCATCTTCAGATAATCGTTGACATCATTTGTGTTCAGCGTCAAATGTGTACGCTTAGTGTCCGTAAACGTGGAATACGGTTGCCACAGTACGGTGTGTTTCAACTGCTGGTACGCCCGGACACAATAATCAATGCCGCGCAGCCCAACGGACAGACGGTCATTCAATCCACCGAGTTCTATAAACTCTTGACGCTTCACCAACATACAATCCTCAGTGACAGCGAATATGTCGCGGGGCAGCAAATCTCTAAAATAGTAGCCAATACCCTCATCCCAGTCTCCACGCATCTCAAACGGCTTACCCTGTTGAAGTGCCCGCAGAGTAATACCAACGTTCACCACGCGCTGACGACTGTCGAAAATCTTGCCTCCCACAACACCTACTGTGGAGTCTTGGGCATAGTTGACCATCTCTCGAAGCCAAGACCCATTACGAGGCTTCATCCCATCCAACAATACAATTAGGTCTTCATTTCGCTTGGCAACAGTATCGTTCACCTTTTCCGGATTGACCGGTACCACAATGAACGATGGATAATCCGTCATATTGCGTAACGCATTAATTTGTTTGTCGGTGTATGAAGAGACCAATACCGCCACCGAAGGATTTTTCGGCTCATACTCAATCTTATAGGTACCCAAATTGTCGAGCATTCGCACAGTACCAGCAATATGGCGGCGTTCCAAGGCTGCTTCAATGGCCTTGCGCCCTGCTTCATACGCATACATCTTGCTACGGGGATCACCTGCTACAGAGCTAGCCAAAGTACGCCAGTGATACAGCATCTGTGGAATATGATATACCACGCGTGCCTGCTCAGTAGCACGAAGCACAAAATCGTAGTCTTGACTGCCGTCATATTCGCTACGCAGCATACCCACTTTGTTTAGCAACGGACGGCTCACTACAACAAAGTGAGTGATGTAGTTATGTCCCAACAACAAGTGCGGTGACCAGTCCGGCTTGAAGAACGGATCGAAACGGGTACCTCGCTCGTCGATTTTGTCCTCATCCGAGTACAAAAAGTCAACTTCAGGATTCTCGTTCAACGCACGCACCACAGCAAACAACGCTTGCGGTGCCAGCTCATCATCGTTGTCCATGAAGCCAATATAGTCGCCGCTTGCGAGGTCGATAGCGGAATTTGTGGCTTTCGCAATGCGGCCGTTCTCTTCGCGGAAGATGATTTTGATACGAGAATCAGTGGAAGCCAGTTCTTCAAGAAGAGGACGGACATGCTCAGACGATGAATGATCGTCAGCAAGGCACAGCTCCCAATTGTCATACCACTGGTGCTGCATGGATTCTATACACTTGCGAAGCCATACCTCGTCTACGTTGTAAACAGGGGTCACTACGGAGATCAGTGGTTTGTATGAGAATGAGGCGATAGTTTCCTTGCCCTGCTGTTCCGTCATCATCTCGTGGCGCTTAATCCAAGACTCATAGAAGTTCTGCTTCTTCACGAAGCGCCGTTTAACTGCACCGAGAAAGGCCCGCATCCCCTGCGGCGTCCAAGCATGGGTGACATAAAAAGATGCCTGATGCACGCGCTTACTGACATACTGTGCATGAAGCTGATGCATCAATTGATTCGTACGAATCGAGCGTGACAGAGTATTGCCTGGTGTCACCAATTGCAGGTTGAATGACGGCTGCTCGGCCGGCATAACGATGGTGAAACCTGCCTGTGCAGCAGAATCCAATCCATAAGTTTTGTCCAAATCAGCCCGATCTGACCGTGTGATTGTCACACTCTGCTGCATTGATGCCAACTGTAACGACGTCTTACGCATCTTGTCAACAGCCCAACCGGTGACTATGACGCGCGATTGATCCCCAATCTTCGTCTTCTCCACTGATTCAACGGCCACCTGATACGATCTGTTGTTCAGAAGATTCAACATATGAATCCTTGTCCTTACCGTTTCCTTGTCACATGCCTGTTAATACAACTGATTTTTCACTCGATGGTAATATGCACGGTGTCCTCTGGGTTCACCACTGACATCACTTCTGTAGCGAATCCCTTGATATGGAACCGGCACACATTCTCCGCTAACGTGATACGTTCAGAATCATTTTGCAATGCAATATTGATACGAAAATCACCAAAAGCTAGAACATTCTTCACTGCAAACCGAGCTTGATGCGGTCCCTCAGTAATGTTCACTTCATCATTACCAAATGGAACAGATAGCACTGGCACGTTTCGACCGTCAAATACATCTACGAACAACTGCTTGGCTGGCATAGTCCGATCACTGTCAAAGTACACTTGGATTACGAAATCTTCTCCCTCTGCCAAGAACTTCTGCGGCTTCCCATCGACTAGAGTAGCGACATCACTGACAGCAACAGCGTGACGTTTAGCTTCCTCCTGCTGTTGCGCTTCGATAACCTCACGAGGCGGCAGGAATGACGCCGAGTACGCATCAGCAATGTCATCAGGATCACCTATCTGCGCGATATGCCCATCCTGTATGAGCATTGCACGATCACAATAGCGGCGTACATCTGGCATGGAATGCGTAACCAGAATGATCGTCTTTTTCTTTCGTTTTGCCTCATAGAAGTAATTCTGACACTTCTTTTGAAAGGCTTCATCTCCTACGGCAAGTACCTCATCAAGTACGAGGATGTCACCTTGCGATTTAATGGCTACTGAGAACGCAAGACGCACCTGCATGCCACTAGAATAGTTCTTAAGCTTTTGCTCCATGAAGTCGCCCAATTCAGCAAACTCCACAATATCGTCGTACATCTCGTCGATCTCGTCGTTGGAGAAACCCAACATGGCGCCATTAAGGTATACATTTTCACGGCCAGTGAGTTCAGGATTGAAGCCTACGCCCAGTTCAATGAACGGAACCAGCTTGCCGTTGGTCTCAATAGTGCCATGGTCCGGCGTATAGATCTGAGAGATGAGTTTAAGCAAAGTGGACTTACCGGAACCATTTTTACCCACAATGCCGAAAAATTCACCTTGCTCAATATCGAAAGATATATCCTTGAGCACTTCTTGAATACGATAACCTCGTACGCCACGAATCCAATTGAATATCGCGTTTTTCAGACTACCCGCGCGTTCCGTGGGGAGTTTGAAACTCTTGGATACATGATCCACCTTGAGAGCCACCGACCGATTGGCATTGTACTGTTCCATCATTGCGTTTTCCTTGCCCATATCACACCAGCTCCGCGAAGTATTGCGACTTCACCGTGAAATACTTCAAGCCGCCGAAAAAAATGAGCAACGAGAACACTACCGGCCACGCCGCTGGGAATGGATTAGAAACCCATTCCCAGATGGTGGGGTTTGCGGTACTAATCATTACATGTCGGGCGTCCTGCACGATCTGCGCCACCGGATTCAGAATTAAATCAAGACGAGCGAATATCGGGCCATAATGGCCAGCCTTAGAAGCAATCATAGAGATGGGATAGATGATTGGCGTGGCATAGAACCCAGCCTGCATAACTACTTCCCAAATCGGGTTCAAATCACGCAACTTCACATAGACAGCGCTTAGGAAGAATGCAATACCCAGAGCGAAGATATACAGCTCAAGCACAATCGGAAGGATAAGCAACCAAGAAAATGCTGGGCGCACACCATTCACCAGCGCAAAAATAATTACGACCACGAAGTTGATGCCAAAGTTAATCAGTGCGCTCATCGACGAAGCGATGACGACCACGTATTTAGAAAAGTGAATCTTGCGTAATAGATCACCATGCCCTACGATCGACATCATGCCACCGGTGGTTGTCTCATTGAAGAAATTCCATAGGATGATACCTAGCAAAAGCGCCACAGAAAAGTGAGGCACATCAGCACCAAACTTCAGAAAGCGAACAAACACAAGGTACATAATGGTGAACAACATTAATGGCTTTAGCACAGACCAGATATAGCCCAAGAAGGACTGCTGGTAGCGGAGCTTGAAGTCTGTGCTGACCATCGCCTTCAGTAACAGACGGTTCTTCCTAGTGAAGATCTCCAAGATGTTCAAAACTACTCCTCAAATACAATAAACCCGCATATCTTATCAGCGAAGGCTAACAATTTATGCGGGTTTCGACGAAGATCTATCGAATCATCGGCTTAACGATAATCTTATTATCTGCCACATCTTTCAGGTGTTTACCGTACGGCGACTTACCATACTTCACAGCAGCTTCCATCAGCTCATCGCGCGTAATCCAACCGTTCTCAAAAGCAATCTCTTCGGCCACCGCAATAGGCAGCCCCTGAGCACGCTGCACGGTACGTACAAACTCACCAGCCTCATACAGGGAATCCATAGTGCCAGTATCCAGCCAAGCATAGCCTCGTCCAAGCGTCTGCACATTGAGAGTTCCATCTTCCAAGTACATCTTGTTCAAATCGGTGATTTCCAACTCGCCACGCGCAGAAGGTTTCACCTGCTTGGCGAACTCGGTGACACGCTCATCATAGAAGTACAGACCAGTCACCGCATAATTACTGGCTGGGTGTTCCGGCTTCTCCACAATGGAGATGGCCTTCTTGTTCTCGTCGAACTCGACCACACCATAGCGTTCGGGATCATCTACATAATAGCCGAACACAGTGGCCCCATGCTCCACAGATACAGCCTTACGTAAGGTCCTGCCCAAACCATTTCCATAGAAGATATTGTCACCCAGAACCAGTGCACACGGTTCACCAGCAATGAACTCCTCGCCGAGGATAAACGCCTGTGCAAGCCCATCTGGCGAAGGCTGTACCTTATAGCTAAAGTTCACACCGTACTGGGAGCCATCTCCAAGAAGTTTCTCGAAGTTTGGCAAATCCTTCGGCGTGGAAATGATGAGGATATCGCGGATTCCTGCCATCATCAGCACGCTCAGCGGATAGTAGATCATCGGCTTGTCATACACCGGCAACAGTTGCTTGGAGGTGACTGTAGTCAGCGGATAGAGTCGCGTACCTGATCCACCGGCAAGAATAATACCTTTCAACGTTCCTCCAAAGTATCGATGATTATGACGGATATAAGTATACCGTCGGCTTCCCTGAACACTTCCAAAAAGCGAGGAGTAACACTATTCCCTCAAGTGGAGTATCCACATCGATGGAACACCTATTATTCACGACACATTTGCATCATGACGAATAATTCCCCACGTCGGCAGGCACATGTCTATGATGGAGAGACTACGTAACGTTTAGATATCTTGATTATGAGAGGATGCATCAATGAAGATTGCGGTTGCTGGAACCGGCTATGTGGGTTTGTCCGTGGCGTTGCTGCTCAGCCAGCATCATGAAGTGCACGCGCTGGACATCGCGCCGGCGAAGGTGGACCTGCTCAACGCCGGCAAGAGCCCGATTGTGGACAAGGAGATCACGGCGTTCCTCGACCGCAACGCCTCGGGCGAGCGCCCACTGAACTTCCAGGCCACGCTGGACCCGGCCCAGGCATACACGGACGCCGACTACGCAGTGGTCGCCACACCCACGAATTATGACGAGAAGCGCAACTACTTTGACACCTCCAGCGTAGAGGCCGCGGTCGCGGCAGTGCGCGAGCACTCGCCCCACGCATGGATCGTCATCAAGTCCACGATTCCGGTGGGCTACACACTGCAGTTGCGCGAACGCCTGCATGACGACCACATCATCTTCTCCCCGGAGTTCCTGCGCGAGGGCCACGCCTTGTACGACAACCTGCACCCGAGCCGTATCGTGGTTGGAGCCCCTCAGGACGATGAGGCCGCCGTGGCCGCTGCGAAGACATTCGCGGGTCTGCTCGCCCAAGGTGCCGACCCCGCCGAGGCCGAGCGCCATAATGCGAACGGTTCCACGGGTATTCCCGAGCTCGTGGTCGGCACCACCGAGGCCGAGGCCATCAAGCTGTTCGCCAACACGTACCTGGCATTACGCGTGGCCTACTTCAATGAACTCGACACCTACGCCGAGTCCCGCGATCTCGACACGCGCGCAATCATCGACGGTGTATGCCTCGACCCGCGCATCGGCGACGGATATAACAACCCGAGCTTCGGCTACGGCGGCTACTGCCTGCCCAAGGATACCAAGCAGCTGCTTGCAAACTACGCGGCCGTACCACAGAACCTCATCGAGGCCATCGTGGAGGCCAACCGCACCCGCAAGGACTTCGTCTCCGACGAGATCCTGCAGCTTGTCGACGGCGTCAAGGAACCGGTTGTGGGTATCTACCGCCTGACCATGAAGTCCGGGTCCGACAACTTCCGTCAGTCCGCAATCCAGGGTGTGATGAAGCGACTCAAGGGCAAGGGCGTCACCGTAATCGTCTACGAGCCCACCCTCAACAAGCCCGACTTCTTCGGCAGCCCCGTGACCCACGATCTCGCCGAGTTCAAGGCCAAGACAGACGCCATCGTCGCCAACCGCTGGAACAACGACCTCGACGATGTGGCCGACAAGGTCTACACCCGCGACTTGTTCAAGCGCGACTAATCCATATCATGCGCCTCTCGCTCCGATGAGCAACTTCGGCACGAGAATATGGATGAGGCGGCATTCCCGTTCAGGGGATGCCGCCTCATCCATATTCGCATCATATCGTCGGACTCTCAGTCCCACTACTTTCACTACCGATTGGAAACGAGCATAATCTTGCCTTCGGCGACGTCTTTCAAATGTTGGCCGTAAGGACTTTTGCCGTAACGTTCCGCTGATTCCAGTAACTCGTCGCAGCTAATCCATCCGTTCTCGTACGCGATCTCCTCCACGACCGCGATGGGCAGGCCCTGCGCACGCTGCACCGTGCGCACGAATTCGCCGGCCTCATACAGGGAGTCCATCGTGCCCGTGTCCAGCCACGCGTAGCCGCGCCCCCAGGGTACGCACATTCAACATGCCAGCATCCAGATACATCTGATTGAGGTCCGTGATCTCCAGTTCGCCACGAGCCGACGGGCGAATCTGCTTCGCGTACTCCACCACATGTTCGTCATAGAAATACAGTCCGGTCACCGCATAATGCGACTTCGGATGAGCCGGCTTCTCCTCGATGGATACGGCCTTGCCGTCACGGTCGAACTCGACCACGCCATACCGTTCAGAATCATCCACGTAATAGCCGAACACGCTCGCGCCCTCGCCACGCTCGACCTTGGCCACCGCTTTGGACAAGGTGGAGCCCAACCCGTTGCCGTAGAAGATGTTGTCGCCCAACACCAAGGCGCACGGCTCGCCATCGATGAACTCCTCACCTAGCAAGAACGCCTGGGCCAAGCCGTCTGAAGAGGGCTGCACTTTATAACTGAAATGCACGCCGTAATGTGAGCCGTCGCCCAGCAGCCTCTCGAAGTTCGGCAGGTCCTTTGGCGTGCTGATAATCAGGATGTCACGGATGCCCGCCAACATCAGCACACTCAGCGGGTAGTAAATCATCGGCTTGTCATACACGGGAAGCAGCTGCTTCGAGGTGACCGTCGTCAACGGGTAAAGACGGGGTGCCCGACCCGCCCGCAAGAATAATGCCTTTCATGCTTTCCGATGGTTCCTTCCGCAAGTTCTTTATGCAGGCTTGTTCAGTATAACAAGCAAACCAAATGAAACGAGAGACGAGGACCCCGCAGTTGCAGGGATTTCCCCCCCTGCAAATATGACACACGATTGGCAGATTCTAGTGGTGGTTGCAACACCTGAGGTTTGAGCGGCCTTCCATGGTCA
>OLQV01002201.1_pt1 | contig 13172 bp, 9 predicted proteins | sample 1672371 | NCBI WGS metagenome assembly OLQV01 (sample SAMEA3136676, study PRJEB25190) | human gut metagenome
CGATTCTGGCTCTTCTGATCTCCATTCTTGCAGTCAGCGGAATTCAGGTTTGATTCATCAGGAGGGCAGAGCATGACAGGATTAGAGAAGATGGTAAGCCAGATTCTTGAAGAGGCCGATGCTTCTGTAGCCGTTACGATCAGTGATGCGGAAAAAAAAGCCGCAGAGATCCTCAGGGAAGCCGGAGAAAAGGCAGATAAGATCCGGCAGCAGAGAGAAGAACAGTCCAGGGCAAAGGTGAAAAGCTATGAAGAGCGGACAACTTCCGCAGCAGATATGAAGAAGCGTACCGCAGTTCTTGCAGCCAAGCAGGAGCTGATCGGAAATGTGATCGCAGATGCCTGTGACCGTGTGAAGAATCTGGATGAAGAAAAATATTTTGGGATCCTTAAGAATATGGCTGAGAAATATCTTCTTCCAAGAGAAGGAGAGATCTGTTTTTCAAAAAAGGATCTGGAACGTATGCCGGCAGGTTTCCGTGAGGAAATAAAGAGCCTGGCACAGAAAAAGGGTGGTGTGCTGGAAATTTCCGGTGAAACCCGAAACATAGACGGAGGTTTTATCCTGATATACGGCGGTATTGAGGAAAACTGTTCCATTGATGCCATGTTCGCAGAGAAGCGGGATGAGCTTCTGGATCAGGTAAGAAAGATTTTGTTTGCGTAAAACACCATCGCAAAAAGGAGGGCGTGAATGATGTTTGGTGAAGATTATGCCTATGCGGTGGCGCGGATACGTGTTCTGGAGACCGGACTTCTGAATCAGGCAGCGATCGAGCAGCTTCTGGCATGTCAGGATGAGCAGCAGTGCCTTCAGATCCTTACAGAGAAGGGCTGGGGAAATGGTGATCCTGCAGCCGGTGCGGATGCCATTCTTTCTCGGGAGAGAGAAAAGATCTGGGAGATCATGGATTCGCTGGTAGCGGACCGATCTGTGTTTTCTGTTCTTTCCTATCAGGATCTTTTCCATAACCTGAAAGCGGCTGTGAAGGCAAGCATCCTGCAAGGGGCAGCGCCGAATATTTTTTTCAGCGACTGTTCCATTGACGGAGAGGATATGGTGAAATTCCTGAAGGATAAGGAATATGATCGTTTTCCTGAGGATATGCGGGAAGCGGCAAGAGAAGCCTATGAGACCTTTTTGCACACAAGAGACGGACAGCTTGCGGATATTATCGTAGACAGGGCAGCACTGGATGCCATAAAAAAAGCCGGAGAACGGTCAAAAGAAGAGATCGTCCGGCAGTATGCGGAATCCACGGTAGCGGTAGCAGATATTCGGATCGCAGTCCGTGCCTGCAAAACAGGAAAAAGTTCGGACTTTATGAAAAAAGCCATGGCAGAATGTGACACACTGGATAAGGAGAGACTGATCCACGCGGCAGTAAGCGGAATGGATCAGATCATGGGTTATCTGGCAGAAACGAAATATGGGGACGGAGCTCTGGCACTGGCGGAATCAGCTTCCGCTTTTGAGAGATGGTGTGATAACCAGATCATGGAGACCATCCGCCCTCAGCTGTACAATTCATTTTCACTGGGACCGCTGGTAGCCTATGTGCTTGCCCGTGAAAATGAGATCAAGACGGTGCGGATCATTCTCACCGGAAAGCGCAGCGGCCTTCCGGAAGAGTTTATCCGGGAAAGGGCAAGGGAAATGTATGTATAAGATCGCAGTTTTAGGTGATTATAACAGCATTTACGGGTTTGCGGCTCTTGGCCTTGATACTTTTCCGGTGGAGGATCCTGCAGAAGGTAAAGAGAAGCTTAACCGTCTGGCGGCCGGTGAATATGCGGTTATTTATATTACGGAACAGCTGGCGGCCCAGCTTTCCGCAGAGATCAGTAAATACAGTGAGGAGCTGATGCCTGCGATCATTCAGATTCCCGGAATTTCCGGAAATACAGGTGCAGGTATCGAAAATGTAAAGAAATCCGTGGAGACGGCAGTTGGCTCCGATATTCTTTTCAGTAATGAGTGACAAGAAAGCAGGTGATTGGTTCAGATGAGCAGAGGAACCATTAAGAAGGTGGCAGGACCGCTGGTAATTGCCAAGGGTATGCGGGATGCAAATATGTATGACGTGGTTCGTGTAAGCAGCCAGCGTCTGATCGGTGAGATCATTGAGATGCATGAAGATGAGGCTTCCATACAGGTATATGAGGAGACTTCAGGACTTCGTCCGGGAGAACCGGTAGAGTCCATGGAGGTGCCCCTTTCCGTGGAGCTTGGTCCTGGCCTTATTACAAGCATTTACGATGGAATACAGCGTCCGCTGGATGACATCATGAAGGTAGCAGGTAGCAACAACCTGAAACGAGGCGTTGAGGTTCCTGCCCTGAAGCGGGACAAAAAATGGAATTTCATTCCGGTTGCGAAGGTGGGAGATCAGCTGGAGGGCGGCGATGTTCTTGGAACCGTTCAGGAGACTATCGTTGTTACACAGAAGATCATGGTACCTCCCAATATGAAAGGTACTCTGAAGGAAATTAAATCCGGCGAGTTTACCGTGGATGAGACCGTTGCAGTTCTTTCCACAGCAGACGGCGATAAAGAGTTGACCCTGATGCAGCACTGGCCGGTACGACGTGGCCGTCCATATAAGAAGAAACTTCCGCCAGCCAAACCTCTGGTAACAGGACAGCGTGTTATTGATACCATGTTCCCTATTGCCAAGGGTGGTGTGGCAGCAGTTCCCGGCCCGTTCGGAAGCGGTAAGACGGTTATCCAGCATCAGCTTGCAAAATGGGCTGAGGCAGATATCGTGGTTTATATCGGCTGCGGTGAGCGTGGAAATGAGATGACAGATGTTCTGAACGAGTTCCCGGAGCTGAAGGATCCAAAAACAGGACAATCCCTGATGGAGCGTACGGTTCTGATCGCCAATACCTCAGATATGCCGGTTGCAGCTCGTGAGGCGTCGATCTATACAGGTATTACAATTGCGGAGTATTTCCGTGATATGGGATATTCCGTAGCATTGATGGCAGATTCTACTTCCAGATGGGCTGAGGCTCTCCGTGAGATGTCCGGACGACTGGAGGAGATGCCAGGCGAGGAAGGTTATCCTGCATATCTTGGTTCCCGTCTTGCACAGTTCTATGAGCGTGCCGGACATGTGATCTGCAGTGGAAAAGACGGAAGAGAGGGTGCCCTGACAGCGATCGGCGCCGTATCTCCTCCAGGTGGTGATATCTCCGAGCCGGTTTCCCAGGCGACACTTCGAATCGTAAAGGTATTCTGGGGACTGGACGCAAACCTTGCATACAAACGTCATTTCCCGGCGATCAACTGGCTGACCAGCTATTCTCTGTATCTGGACAGCGTTGGCGGATGGTTTGACGAAAATGTAGCGAATGACTGGATGAAGCTCCGTCAGAGAATGATGACCCTTCTTCAGGAAGAGGCAGAGCTGGAAGAAATCGTAAAGATGGTAGGTATGGATGCGCTTTCACCGGGTGACCGACTGAAAATGGAAGCAGCCCGTTCCATCCGAGAGGATTTCCTCCACCAGAACTCTTTCCACGAGATCGATACCTACACATCTCTGGAAAAACAGCACAATATGATGCGTCTGGTACTTGCATTTTATGATGCGGGTCTGGATGCGCTGAAACAGGGCGCAGATATCAATGATATCGTAAAGCTTCCGGTACGTGAGCAGATCGGCCGTTATAAATATACAAAAGAAGATCAGCTGGCAGCAGAATATGAGAAGGTAACCCGCCAGCTGGTAGCAGAGACTGCAGAACTTCTGGGAAAGGAGGACCTGTAAAATGCCAAAAGAATATAGGACCATACAGGAAGTTGCCGGCCCTTTGATGCTGGTACGGGGCGTTGAAGATGTAGCATTTGACGAGCTTGGTGAGATCGAGCTTGCCGATGGCGAAACAAGAAGATGCCGTGTTCTGGAGATCGACGGAAGCAATGCTCTGGTGCAGCTGTTTGAGAGCTCTACAGGTATCAATCTTTCCAACAGCAAGGTACGTTTCCTGGGACGGAGCATGGAGCTTGGTGTATCCGGCGATATGCTGGGTCGTGTTTTTGACGGACTGGGACGTCCCATTGATGACGGCCCGGAGATCCTTCCGGAGGAAAGAAGAGATATCAACGGACTTCCCATGAATCCGGCGGCCAGAAGCTATCCGGAGGAGTTTATCCAGACGGGTGTATCTGCGATTGACGGCCTGAACACCCTGGTACGCGGACAGAAGCTTCCGATCTTCTCCGCATCCGGTCTTCCCCATGCACAGCTTGCGGCACAGATCGCAAGACAGGCGAAGGTTCGCGGAAAAGATGAGCAGTTTGCCGTTGTATTTGCAGCCATGGGTATCACTTTCGAGGAGTCAAACTTCTTTGTAGAGAGCTTTAAGGAAACCGGAGCTATAGATCGTACTGTTCTGTTTGTGAACCTGGCAAATGACCCGGCTGTTGAGCGTATTGCTACTCCGCGAATGGCACTGACAGCGGCTGAATATCTTGCCTTCGAAAAAGACATGCACGTTCTTGTAATCCTTACGGATATCACAAACTATGCGGATGCGCTCCGTGAGGTTTCCGCGGCTCGTAAGGAGGTTCCGGGACGTCGTGGATATCCCGGATATATGTACACAGATCTTGCTTCTCTTTATGAGCGTGCAGGCCGTCAGAAAGGAAAATCAGGAAGTATCACCATGGTTCCGATCCTGACTATGCCTGAGGATGATAAGACCCATCCGATCCCGGACCTTACCGGTTACATCACAGAGGGACAGATCATCCTGAGCCGTGAGCTTTACCGTAAAGGAATCACACCGCCCATCGATGTTCTTCCGTCTCTGTCACGACTGAAGGATAAGGGTATCGGTGAAGGCAAGACAAGAGCAGACCATGCAAACACCATGAACCAGCTGTTTGCCGCATATGCCCGTGGTAAAGAGGCCAAAGAGCTGATGACTATTCTTGGTGAGGCAGCTCTCTCCGACATTGACCTGATCTATGCAAAATTTGCGGATGCTTTCGAGAAGGAATATGTTTCCCAGGGCTATCAGGCTAACCGTGATATTGAGGAAACACTGGCCATCGGCTGGAAGCTGCTTTCCATTCTTCCGAGAAGCGAGCTGAAACGTATCGATGACAAATTCCTTGATCAGTATTACGGAAAAGTATAAAGGGGGGATGATTTGTGGCATCAACACAGGTGAATCCTACCCGTATGGAGCTTACGAAGCAGAAAAAGAAGCTGGTGACTGCAGTACGTGGCCATAAGCTTCTGAAGGATAAGCGGGACGAGCTGATGAGACAGTTCCTGGATCTGGTACGGGAGAATATGGAGCTGCGAAAAAAAGTAGAAGCCGGTATCCGAAGCGCCAACACCAATTTTGTCATTGCAAAAGCAGGAATGTCGGAGGAGACGCTGAATACGGCACTGATGGCTCCCAAGCAGGAAGTTTATCTGGAAACCGGAAAAAAGAATGTCATGAGTGTGGATATTCCTGTTTTTGAATACAAAACAAGAACACCGGATGCCAACGATATTTATTCCTATGGCTTTGCTTTTACATCCAGTGATCTGGACGGAGCGGTAAAATCCCTGGCAGACATCCTGCCGGATATGCTTCGTCTGGCAGAAGTGGAAAAGGCCTGTCAGCTTATGGCTTCCGAGATCGAAAAAACAAGGCGTCGTGTAAATGCCCTGGAGCATGTCATCATACCGGAAGCACAGGCAAACATCAAATACATCACCATGAAGCTGGATGAGAACGAGAGAAGTACCCAGATCCGACTGATGAAGGTGAAAGATATGATGCTGGAGGAGGCACATCATTATAAGGAGCGGGAGGCAGAGCGCGGAGCGTAAAGCGCAGCCATCCTGAAAGAAAAAGAAAAGTTTATATAGAAAGTTTTAAGTAACGGAAAGGAGATGTCCCTGTACTGTGTGAAATTTCGGCAGTGCAGGGGCGTTTTATTTATAAAATATTTAGCTTTTGTTATTAGAAAATCAAGAAAAATACAGTATAATAGATAATAAGTAAATCAGACAGCTGCAGATGCAGAAATATAAAAGAAAGCTGCTCTGTCTGCTGAAAAATAAAGAAATAAAAAATAAAGAAAGAGGAGAAAGCTGATCTGACCAGGTAAACTGCCGGGCAGCTGCATGGCTATGAACAGCTGGCAAAGCAGATTGCGGTAGCGTCTGATCAGTAAGAGGTATATGAATATTTTACAGTCAATACAACAGCTGGACGGAGAAATCCTTCTCCTGATCCAGCGATATTTAAGAATGGATATGCTGACACCATTTATGAAATCTGTTACATTTCTGGGAAACGGAGGATGGTTCTGGATCCTCTGTGCAGTTGTTCTTCTTGCTGTTCCAAAGACAAGAAAAACAGGCTATGCGGCAGCCTTGTCCCTGATCTTCGGGGCAATCGTTACCAACCTGCTTCTCAAAAATATAGTGGCAAGACCAAGGCCTTTTGCGGAAATCGAAGCTCTCATCCCTATGATCACCAAACCGAAGGATTTCTCTTTTCCGTCAGGTCACACCACAGCATCCTTTGCCGTTGCTCTGGTAATGCTCCGGATGCTTCCGAAGAAATTCGGAATCCCGGCAGTAGTCCTGGCAGCACTGGTGGCATTTTCCAGACTGTATCTTGGTGTCCATTATCCGACAGATGTTCTGACCGGATTCGTGATCGCGCTGGTGGGAAGCATGTTGTCAGTATGGATCGTGCGAACGAAACCGGAAGACAAACAGGTACATTAGCATTGTCCATAGGAAATATGAAGCACTTTACCTGGACAAAGTATTGACACGCTGAAGCAAGACGGGGTAAAATTGTAGACAGTACAACAGATTCTGACTATGGTAGAAATAAGGATATGAAACCCTGTAAAATCGGATAAAAGGAGAGAGCACAAAATGATATCAGAAAAAATGAAACCCTACGTAAAAAATAATTCCGCCATCCGTATGATGTTTGAGGAAGGAAACCGCCTCCGTGCGAAATACGGCGCAGACAAGGTTTTTGATTTCAGTCTCGGAAATCCAAGTGTACCGGCACCGGACAGCGTCCGCGAAGCAATTATCGAGCTTGTAAACACTACGGATCCGACAGTTCTTCACGGATATATGAGCAACGCAGGCTTTGAGGATGTACGCCAGACCATCGCAGAATCCCTCAACAGACGTTTCGATACGAAATTTTCCGCAAAGAATCTGATCATGACCGTCGGTGCTGCAAGCGGACTGAATGTGATCCTGAAAACAATCCTGAATCCTGGAGAAGAGGTGATCGTTTTTGCACCCTATTTTCTGGAATACGGTGCATATGTCCGCAATTATGATGGTGTCCTTGTGGAAATCTCTCCGGATACCACAACCTTCCAGCCAAATCTCGCTGAATTTGAACAGAAGATCACACCGAAGACAAGAGCAGTTATCGTAAATACCCCGCACAATCCTACCGGAGTTGTATATTCAGAAGAAACGATCAAGAAGCTTTCCGCAATCCTGGAAGCAAAACAGAAAGAGTTCGGAAGTGTGATCTACCTGATCTCCGATGAGCCATACCGTGAGCTGGCTTATGATGGCGTGGAGGTTCCATACCTGACGAAATATTATAACAATACTGTTGTGGGCTATTCCTACAGCAAATCTCTTTCCCTTCCGGGTGAACGTATCGGATATCTGGTGATCCCTGATGAGGCAGACGGAAGCGAAGAGCTGATCTCTGCAGCAACCATTGCAAACCGTACACTTGGCTGTGTAAATGCACCGTCCCTGATCCAGAAGGTAGTTGCAAAATGTGTAGACGCCAAGACGGATCTTGCAGCTTATGATAAAAATCGGCAGTCACTTTATAATGGCCTGAAAGAATGCGGATTTGAGTGTATCAAACCACAGGGTGCCTTCTATCTCTTTGTAAAATCTCCGGTTGAAGACGAAAAAGCCTTCTGTGAAGCCGGTAAGAAATATAACATCCTTATGGTACCGGGAAGCTCCTTCGCATGCCCCGGTTATGTGAGACTTGCATATTGTGTATCCTATGAGACAATTGTGAATTCTCTTCCTGAATTTAAAAAACTTGCAGCAGAGTATGGCTTGAAATAAACGATCATTACAAAGCAGTTGAATAAAAGATCCCCGGTACAGTCTGTTCATGCAGCCCTGTATCGGGGATCTTTTGCAAGAGGGAATAAGCAAATGAAACGTAGTCGGGAGTGAATAGACTCCCGACTGTGTTTCATTAAAAGGATGTTCCACATTTATTTGGCTTTTTTCTTTTCTTTATTTGGCATTTCTCCGTAATAAGCTTTCAGATAGATATCTTTCAGCTCGGATACAAGCGGATATCTCGGGTTGGCACCGGTACACTGGTCATTGAAAGCCTGCTCGGACATCTCATCCAGAGTTTCCAGGAAATGCTTCTCATCTACGCCGTAATCACGGATCGTCGGCAGGATCTCGATAGTTCTCATAAGCTCATCCAGTTTAGCAAGAAGCTTTTCGAATACTTCTGCATCGTTCTTGCCTGTAAGACCTACAGAACGTCCGATCTCAGCGTAGCGTGCAAGTGTCTTCGGATACTGATACTGTGGGAAAGTACCCATCTTAGTCGGAACCTCAGCACTGTTGTAACGCATAACATCCAGAAGAACAACTGCGTTTGCGATACCGTGTGGCAGGTGGTGGAAAGCACCGAGCTTGTGAGCGAGAGAGTGGTTAACGCCGAGGAATGCATTGGCGAATGCAAGACCTGCCATGCAGGAAGCGTTAGCCATATGATCTCTGGCCTCTACGTCATTGCCATCTTTATATGCACGCGGCAGATACTCAAATACAAGCTTGATCGCTTTCAGTGCAAGACCATCGGTGTAATCGGAAGCCATCATGGAAACATAAGCCTCAATGGCATGTGTCATAACATCGATACCGGAAGCACGGGTAAGTCCCTTCGGTGCGCTCATCATGTTATTGGTATCTACGATCGCCATATCCGGGAGAAGCTCGTAATCAGCCAGCGGCCATTTAACGCCGGTATCCTGATCTGTGATGATGGCGAAAGGAGTAACCTCGGAGCCTGTACCGGAAGAGGTCGGGATCGCTACGAAGTAAGCTTTTTTACCCATCTTCGGGAAGGTATAAACTCTCTTACGGATATCCAGGAAGTCCATGGACATATCGGAGAAGTCAGCGTCCGGATTCTCATAAAGCATCCACATAACCTTGCCGGCATCCATTGCGGAACCGCCGCCAAGAGCGATGATGCAGTCTGGCTCAAAGGCTGTCATAGCCTTGGCACCGGCTTTGGCGGAAGCGAGAGACGGGTCAGGAGCTACATCAGAGAAGCATGTATGAACGATGCCCATCTGATCCAGTTTATCTTCAATCGGTTTGGTGTAGCCATTCTTGTAGAGGAAGGAGTCTGTTACGATGAAGCAGCGTTTCTTGCCCATAACAGTACCGAGCTCATCAAGAGCAACCGGCATACAGCCCTTCTTAAAGTAAACCTTTTCCGGTGTTCTCATCCAGAGCATATTCTCTCTCCTTTCAGCAACAGTCTTGGTATTGAGAAGGTGTTTGACACCAACGTTCTCGGATACGGAGTTACCGCCCCAGGAACCGCAGCCAAGAGTAAGGGATGGAGCAAGCTTGAAGTTATAAAGGTCACCGATACCACCCTGGGAAGAAGGGGTATTGATAAGGATACGGCAGGTTTTCATAGTTGCTTCGAATTTATCCATCTTCTCTGTTTCATTTACGTTGATGTAGAGGGAAGAGGTATGACCATAGCCGCCATCTGCAACGAGCTGCGCAGCCTTTGCAACAGCATCGTCAAAATTCTTGGCCTTGTACATGGCAAGTACAGGGGAAAGCTTCTCGTGTGCGAATTCTTCGCTGATATCAACGGACTCAACCTCACCGATCAGGATCTTGGTCTCAGCCGGTACAGTAACGCCTGCCATTTCAGCGATAGTAGCAGCCTTCTGTCCTACGATCTTGGCATTCAGTGCACCGTTGATAAGGATGGTCTTTCTGACTTTCTCGATCTCGTCTTTTTTAAGGAAGTAGCATCCTCTGTAAAGGAACTCTTCCTTCACTTCTTTATAAATGCTCTCCAGAACAGTTACGGACTGCTCGGAAGCACAGATCATACCATTGTCAAAGGTCTTGGAGTGGATGATGGAGTTAACTGCAAGACGGATATCTGCGCTGTCATCAATAATGGCAGGTGTATTTCCGGGTCCTACACCAACAGCCGGTTTACCGGAGGAGTAAGCTGCTTTGACCATTCCGGGACCACCGGTGGCAAGGATGATATCTGCGTTCTGCATTACCATGTTGGTAAGGTCAAGGCTTGGGATATCGATCCATCCGATGATTCCTTCCGGCGCACCTGCGGCAACAGCTGCTTCCAGAACAACTTTTGCAGCTTCAATAGTGGATTTCTTAGCACGCGGATGCGGGCTGATGATGATCGCATTACGGGTTTTCAGGGAAATAAGAGATTTATAGATTGCTGTGGAGGTCGGGTTGGTTGTAGGGATAACTGCAGCGATCAGTCCTACAGGTTCCAGGATCTTCTTGAGTCCGTATGCCTTGTCTTCTTCTACAACACCACATGTCTGAGTGTTCTTATATGCATTGTAAACATACTCTGCTGCGTAATGGTTCTTGATAACCTTGTCTTCCATGATACCCATGCCTGTTTCCTCAACAGCCATTTTGGCAAGTGGGATACGCATCTTGTCAGCAGCAGTAGCAGCTGCCTTAAAGATCTTGTCGACCTGCTCCTGTGTGTAGGTAGCAAAGATCTTCTGTGCCTCTTTCATTGCAGCCATTTTCGCGGTCAGGGCTTCTGGAGTGTCGATGATGGTAGGGATAGTTTCTTTCTTTGCCATGTGGAATCCTCCTGTTTTCATATGATAATGGTCTGTGGTCCTGCGGGCTTATCCTTTTTTCGCCGGCAGGTGCTGCAGAGTTTTTGTAAGTCCCCGCGTTGCGTTTCGTTGTTGATTCAATCTGATTGAAATTTCTGCTTTGATACTGATATAGTATCAAAATTCTGAAAAAAACGCAAATTCTGAATTTTGCCACTATGTGCAAAATGACGAACAGAAAATTAGGGGAAAATACTGTAAATTTTACTTTGCAGAACGCTGAATTATTGGAAAAATATTAAAAAAAAATTTTGAAATTCAGCACTATGCACAAAAAACATGTTAAAAAATTGTCAGCACTGACAAAAAACATGCACACATATGAAGGGCGGGCAAAAGATAAAACGCAACATGTGGTTAAAACATTAACGTTAAACTTTTGTCAAATGATCATGCGCACATTATAATTTAACTGATTTCAGACGTCAATAGAGAATTCGATGAATAATTCACAAAAATACGGAGTAATTTTGATAAAAAATTCACAAAAATATTGTAGCAAAGTAAAGCGTGATAACATAAGAAATCAAAAAACTTGAAATTATTTAAAATTTCAGAATAATTAGGCGGAAATTATCGTGATTTTTTTCAGAAATGCAGAAAAAAAACTGCCATACAGGAAATGCTTCCCATATGGCAGTTTATATAAATATAGGTCAGGCGGATAAAAGCATCCGCATTCACTATGCGGCTTTGCGCCGAATTACTGTAAAAGGTTTCTGCTCAACAGTAAATGATAGCCAGGTTCGATCAGCTCTTGCGGAATGCGGCACGTTTTCTGTCTCTGGAGTCCAGAATACGTTTACGGATACGAAGGCTTGTCGGTGTTACCTCAAGAAGCTCATCCTGGTCGATGAATTCAATGGCCTGCTCAAGACTTAAGATCTTTGGCGGAACAAGCTTCAGTGCATCGTCAGCGGAAGAGGAACGAGTATTGGTAAGGTGCTTGGTCTTGCAGACATTCAGTTCAATATCCTCGGCCTTTCCGTTCTGTCCGATGACCATACCGCTGTACACCTTCTCGCCAGGTCCGACAAAGAGAGTACCACGCTCCTGAGCAGAGAAAAGACCGTAGGTAACAGTCTCGCCTGCCTCGAAAGCGATGAGGGAACCCTGTTTACGGTACGGGAAGTCTCCCTTGTATGGTGCATATCCGTCAAACATGGTATTCAGGATACCGGTACCCTTGGTGGAGGTAAGGAATTCGTTACGGAATCCGATCAGTCCACGGGAGGGGATGGAGAACTCGAGACGTACAGTTCCGTCGCTTGCTGTGCTCATACCCTGAAGCTCACCTTTACGCTCGCTGAGTTTCTGGATGATAGTACCGGAAAATTCTTCCGGAACGTCAACGTATGCGATTTCGATCGGCTCCAGTTTACGTCCACGCTCGTCTGTGTGATAGAGAACCTCCGGTTTGCTGACTGCAAACTCGTATCCCTCACGGCGCATGTTCTCAATAAGAACGGAGAGGTGAAGCTCACCACGGCCGGAAACCTTGAAGCACTCGGTTGTATCGGTGTCTTCTACACGAAGGCTGACGTCTGTGTTCAGCTCACGGTAGAGACGGTCACGAAGGTGACGGGAAGTGATGTATTTACCTTCCTGTCCTGCAAGAGGACTGTCGTTTACAAGGAAGTTCATGGAGATTGTTGGCTCGGAAATCTTCTGGAACGGAATGGACTCCGGGTTGTCTCCTGCACAGAGGGTATCTCCAATGTGGATATCCGCGATACCGGAGATTGCAACAATAGCTCCGATGGTAGCGCTTTTAACTTCAACTTTGTTCAGTCCGTCAAATTCGTAGAGTTTGCTGATCTTTACGCGCTCGTGTTTGTCAGGGTCATGATGGTTCAGAAGCATCAGCTCCTGGTTCACGGAAATGGTTCCGCGCTCAACCTTACCGACACCGATACGGCCTACATACTCATTGTAGTCGATGGTGCTGATAAGAACCTGTGTATCTCCGTCCGGATCTCCCTCCGGAGCAGGGATCGCATCAAGGATAGTCTCAAAAAGAGGAGCCATATTCTCAGGCTTATCATCGAGGTTACGAACTGCGTAGCCGGCCTTTGCGGAGGCATACAGGAACGGGCAGTCCAGCTGTTCGTCAGATGCGTCCAGATCCATGAGAAGCTCCAGAACCTCGTCGACAACCTCCTCCGGACGTGCTTCCGGACGGTCGATCTTATTGATGCAGACAATAACATGCAGGTTCAGTTCGAGAGCTTTACGAAGTACAAATT
>OLQV01002202.1_pt1 | contig 13167 bp, 13 predicted proteins | sample 1672371 | NCBI WGS metagenome assembly OLQV01 (sample SAMEA3136676, study PRJEB25190) | human gut metagenome
CACCTGCACAGGAATATATTGATAAGGCGAAGGAAATCCTTGTAGGAGACCTCGTGCTCTCAACCCGTGCTACAATGAGCGGTGTGGACAAGACGCTGTTGGAAAGCGGTTGCCCCACCAAATTCAACTTTTCTTGGCGGGAAGACGGCACGATGGTGCTCGACCTGAGCGACTTCACCGTGGGCGCCATGCCCTTCGCCATCACCTTCCGCTGTGCAACGAAGTTTATGCAACTCAACAGTTGGGAAAAGGATGAATACCCCGGCAGCGGTTGGGTGAAGTTCGTGGGAACGGACGGAAATGTCACCACGAGCGGCGATGACGCTGCGGACAACCAGGAAGGGAGCGGCGCCCGTGTAGATGGTTTCCTGAACGTGGACACCAAGCAAGTGGAGTTCATCGTGGACTACAACATGATGAACGTGCGCACCGAAACCTTCCTGCAAGAAATCGACAAGAGCCGTATCGACCGCTTTGAAGAAGAATTTGCCCAGTACGAAAAAGACTTGGAAGAAGCCAAGAAAGAACAGGGCAAGGCTTGACCTTTCGATTGCAGGAAAGAAGGAAAGACCGTAAGACACACGGCTTTCCCTCTTTTTTGTGTAGAATAACATGTTTTGATGATAGACAGATGAAAAGAATAACAACCATCTTATTTTGTGTCTTACTGGCATGTATGAATGCCCAGGCACAACGTAAAGTAAAGCTCAAAGTTCTGGAGAAAGGGACGGAACAGCCGGTCATCGCGGCCACTGTGGTCTATGCCGATAACGAAGCGTTGCAAAACCTGCAGGGGAGCGTCACGAATGTGGACGGGCTGGCGGAACTGAAAATCCCCTCCAAGAAAACGTATTATTACAAAATATCCTATGTCGGTTTTGTTCCGGCAACAGGAAAGATAGAAGCGACCGAAACCGAGAAGACCGTCTATCTGGAAGAGGATCATTTGGGACTGAACGAGGTAGTCGTCACCGGTTCGCGTACAGCGCGACCCATCAAGATGTCGCCCGTTACGACGCAAGTCTTGGGCGGCAAGCAGTTGGTCGAAGCCGGATACAGCAACCTGCAACAGGCATTGCAGCAGGAAACTCCCGGTCTGAATATCCAGAAGGTGGGCTTCGGAAACGAAATCTCCATGCAGGGGCTCGACGCCCGCCACGTGCTGTTCCTGATGGACGGCGAGCGCATGACGGGCGACATGGCCGGGAATCTCGACTACGAGCGTTTCAACCTGCACGCCATCGACCGTATCGAGATTGTAAAAGGAGCCAGCAGTACGCTGTACGGCTCGCGTGCCGCCGGTGCGGTAATCAACCTTATCACGAAGAAAACGACCAAACCGCTTTCCATCGACGCAGGTGTGCGCTACGGACAGATGAACGAGCGCAATTACAAGAATCCGCAACCGAAGGATTTTTTGTATATGTTCGAGAAGAATGCCGACCGCCCCAACCTGCAAGGCTGGGTATCTGCCGGATTCAAGGCGGGGAAAGTAACCTCGCAGACCGACGCATGGTACAGTTCCTCGGATGCGTTCTACATGTATCAGGCGGAGAATGACAAGAAGGTCTACACGCAGGAGGCCAATCCCTTCCTTCCGCACGACATCACCGTGGTCAACTCGTCCTCACGTCCGCCGATGGGCATCGAGGGCAAGGAGCATATCACGGTTTCCCAAAAACTGTATTACGACCCGACCGATGACCTCTCGGTCTTGGTTTACGGGAGCACCTTCTTCATGAACACGTATGACCTGATACAGGACATGACTTTCAGCCAGGCGCGTGACTGGACGGCGGGAGCCAAGCTGACCTACCACGTGAAGGACTGGTTCAGCGTTACGGGTAGCCTTCATGCCGACTTTTACGACCGCTTCAAGCGGCACGAGCGCATCGACACGCGCAACAAGGACTACGAGAGTAGCATCTGGCAGCCGCGCCTGACCATCACGAGCAACTACTTCGACGGGCACAGCCTGATCTTCGGTGTGGAACATACGTCGGACGAACTGACCTCCGACCGTTTCTCCGGCAATGCCAACCACGATCTGAAAACCCGCGCCTTGAAAGAAACGGAGTATTTCTTGCAGGACGAGTGGACCATCAACCCCAAGTGGATGGTATCTGCCGGACTGCGTACCAACTTCTCGAAGGCGTTCGGTTTCATGGGGATGCCCAAGATTGCCGCCAAGTATTCGCCCAACGAACGGTGGAGCATCCGCGCCAACTATTCGATGGGATACCGTTCTCCGAGTATCAAGGAACTCTTCTTCAACTGGGACCATTTGGGCATGTTCATGATCCGCGGAAACGAGAACATGCAACCGGAAAAGAACAATTATTTCTCGCTGGGAGCCGAGTACAGCAACGACCGCCTGTTCCTGTCCGGTACGGCCTACGGCAACTATTTCCGTGATAAAATCGAGGGCGTATGGCGCATCTACGACATGCAGTACAACTTCGAGTACACCAATTTGAGCAAGCAACGCCTTCTGGGGCTGGAAGCCTTGCTGCGCTGGCACGTGCTGGACTGCCTGACGCTGAACGGGACGTACAGCTTCGTGAACGTGAGCAAGAACGAGGGCATACAGGTGAACACCACCTCTCCCCATGCCGCCACGGCCAGTCTGGACTACAAGTTCACGAAGAAGAACTACCGGTTGAACGCCGTGTTCAGCGCCTCGTACATGGGACGCAAGAAGTTCGACGTGCAGGACCGCGTGTTCGTGGAAGAGGACAACAAGAGCTATGACGCCTACTTCCGTTGCGACCTGCCGCAATACGTGCTGTGCAACCTGTCGGTGTCGCAGACCTTCTACAATAAGGTAAAACTGACGCTCGGTGTGGACAACATCTTCAACTACGTGCCGAAAACCCTCGGTTCGGGCATCACGATGTTCAACGTGCCCGCCACGCCGGGAACACGCGGATGGGTGCAGTTGGAATTTATGCTGGACGATGTGATTAACTCTTTAAGGAAAAAGAAATGATTAAATATACGACAATGAAACGTATGGGATTATTCAAAACGGTAAGCCTCCTGCTGGGCTGTCTCACGATGTTCTCCTGCGTGGACTATGACGACATACAGCCCTTTACGGGCAAGACGCTGCCCCGCAAGTCGGGCTATTCCACAGGGGTGACGAACGACTGGATATACTTCAACCTCCGCACGGGAGAGTCATTCAACACTTACACCGTGAACAAGGACATCAAGGAAGGCGAACAAATCAACCGCACGGACTGGGATCTGGCTTTCTGCGGCTATACCATGCGTACCAATTCGGGTACGAGCGGCATCGGTCAGGGCGGTGCCGCCGACTTGGGCTATGGCGGTTACGATGACTGGACGAGCGTTTCACAACTGCCTTCCGACTTGGAATGGGTCGTTGACACGGACGACGTGCGCGTCACCATGTCGCAGAACGACTGGAACCATTACCTTGTGGAAAACAATCTGGACTTCGATGCCAACCCGTGGTTCGACCCCAACAACGGTCCTGCCACGACCGAGACCAATGCCAACCCGCTGCTGTCGCAGGCCATGAGCTTCTCCGGGCCTCCCCCCACATACACCCCTTCGTTCCACACGTATGTGGTGCGTACCGCCGACGGAGAGAGGTACTTCAAGATACAGATTATCAGTTGGTACGATGCCAACGTGGAAATCGGTGATGAAGGCGGGAGAATCAGTTACTATTGCGACGAATTGAAATGACGGAAAGTATGATGGGACAATTCGTGCGCTTTATGCGCTTCTGCAACCGGCGGTGGGTGAAATGGCCGACAGTTATCGTCTTCCTGACGGCGATAACGGTCGCCCACTTCGTCATGGCAGACAAGTACGGGGACAGCCCCAATGCTCCCACTTGGGAGTTTACAATTACGCTGCACGCCGCCATGCTGGTTGCTGCGGCAATTATTATAGTATTCTACAAGAAACGTATCAAACGTAAATTAATGGAATATGGAAAAGACTAACGTAACGACCACTGAAACAACAAATGTAACACCTCCTGCCGCCAAACGGCGCTATTGGTGGAAAGCCATCGCTTCTTTCCTCATGGTATTGTTTACCATGCCTTTGGGGCACGGGCTGATGATTATCATGGAGCATCTGATGAGCGAGACCGTTCTGCACTATTCGGCCTTTGTCATGGGCGCGGTAGGTATGGCGATGGTGATTGTCGGCGTATTCGCCAAAGGAGATACGCGCCAAACACTCTGGGGATTCTTCGGCGGTCTGCTCTTCTGGACAGGCTGGGTGGAATTTCTCTTCATGTATTTTGCCAACCGTTTCGGCACGCAGCCGGAACTCGACCCTGTGACGGGTGAAATCGTAACCCGTCCCGAATATCTCATACTGCCCGCCTCGTTCGGTTTTTGGATGATGATTATGGTAATGTACCTGTTCAGTACAAAGAACGGATGCAACTTCATCAACTGGTGGCAACGGTTGCTCTTCCGTGGTAAGAAGAACGACATCGCCGCCCGCCCCATGACGCGCCACACGAGTATCGTCACATTCATGGAACTGATGATGTTGCTGTGGACTTCCTACCTGTTGCTGATGTTCTGCTACGATGATGTATTCCTGGGCGAGAATCATCCGGTGACACTGTTGGTGGGGGTCGGATGCTTTATCGGCTCGTTCTTTATCTTCGCCAAACAGTTGCGCCTTTCTGCGTGGGGGGCCAACATCCGTATGGCAATCGCTACCGTTATCGTGTTCTGGACACCGATTGAGATCCTTGGCCGTATGGATTTGTTGAGCGAGATATGGGTAGACCCTATGGGGCATAAGACGGAAATGATTATCATACTGGCAGCGTTCCTTGTACTGGCTGTTTACCTGTGGTATATGGGTGCGAAGAAAAAGAATGCCGTTTCCCAATAAAGAAAACCGGATATGGCAGCAACAAAAGAGAGAAAAAGGCACTGGCTTAAAGCGTTTGTCTCCATCGCTGTGACATTGGTTGCCATGCCGCTGACACACATCCTGGCACGTGCGCTGAAAGACGGTACGGCGGGGGTGGAACAGTTCTATGCCGGTATGGGAATGGGGCTGTTCGGTTTGCTGATGGTCATTATCGGTGTATTCATAAAAGGCGACGTCAAACAAACGCTGTTGGGTTTGTTCGGCGGTATGTTTTACTGGATGGGCGCCATCGACTTCCTGTTTATGTACTATGCCAACCGTTTCGGCACGCAGGCGCAGCTCGACCCGGTAACGGGCGAGATTGTCAGCCGGCCGGAATACCTGATACTTCCGTCCACATTCGGGTTCTGGGCCATGACGATGATGCTGTACCTGTTCTGCACTGCCAACGGCTGCAATTTCCTGAACTGGTGGCAGCGCTTGTTCTTCGGCAAGCACAAGAAGGAAATCGCCGCACGCCCCATGACACGCCATACCAGCATTGTCGCTTTTATGGAAGTCATTACCATGCTGTGGACGTGCTACTTGGTGCTGATGTTCTGCTACGATGAGCGTTTTTTTGGTGACCATCATCCGGTGACATTGCTTGTCGGGATGCTGGGCTTCATCGGTTCGCTGTTCATGTTCGCCAAGCTGTTGCGTTATGCTTCGTGGGGCATGAGCCTGCGTTTCGGTTTCGCCACCGTAATTATCTTCTGGATCGCGGTAGAGGTCTTCGACCGGATTCACCTGCTGAACGGGCTATGGGCAAATCCACAAGGACATGTGCAGGAAATCGCGTTGATTCTGGTTTCGTTTGCAGTAACCGGGCTTTATCTCGCTTGTGACAGACGAAAGAAAACTGCGGATGTAAAACGACAATAAAAGATAAATCATGAAACGGATAACTTGGAGGAAACATCATAAATGGTTCGGGTTGCTGTTCTGCTTCTTCATGCTCATGTTCTGTTGGAGCGGTATTGTGCTGAATCATCGTGAAGCGGTGGCCGACATCAACGTCAGCCGGAAGTGGCTGCCTGCGGGTTATCGTTTCGAAGCATGGAACGGCGGGCTGCTGAGGGGAACGCTGCGCTATACGGACAAGGATTCCGTGGCTCATATACTGGCCTATGGTGCAGCCGGGGTATGGCGCACGGACACTGCCGCCTCGGCTTTTGCGGACTTCAACGAAGGACTTTCCCAAGGGGCGGACTACCGTAGCATGAAAGGCATAGTGCAAACACCCGACGGTACGCTGTATGCCGCCGGCCAGTTCGGCCTGTACCGCCACGACGGAACGGCTTGGATAGAAATCCCCCTGCCTTTGGACGAGGGAGAACGTCTTTCGGACATCACCGTCCGGGGCGACACGCTGGTAGTTGCCGGACGTTCGTACCTCTATCTCTCCACGTCTTCTCACGCCGGATTTCGGAAAATACAGGTGAAAGTTCCCGACGGTTACGAGCCGAAGGTGACGCTTTTCCGCACGGTGTGGATGTTGCATAGCGGGGAGTTGTTCGGCACGGCAGGCAAGCTGGTTGTGGATGCGGTGGCTGTTGTGCTGGTTCTCCTGTGCCTCACGGGGCTTGCCTACTGGCTGCTGCCCAAGGACATGCGCCGCCGCCACCGCCACGGGCGGCACACGGAAGGCGAAGCCCGATGGACACGCCTCTCCCTGCTGTGGCACGACAAGCTGGGACGCACCACTATCATACTGACCCTCTTGGTGGCCGTTACGGGCTGGTGTCTCCGTCCACCCGTCATGATACCGTTGGCTCTGACTAAGACACCCGCTCTGCCCGGCACTTCCTTAGACAGCCCTAATCCTTGGCACGACAAGCTGCGCATGGTGCGCTATGACGATATGTGCGGTGACTGGCTGCTCTCCACTTCCGAAGGTTTTTATTCGCTGGCTTCACCGGATGCCGTTCCCGTGAAGGTGGAGGAAGCTCCCCCGGTCAGTGTCATGGGGCTGAATGTCTGGCAAAAGGATAAGCAGGGGAACTGGCTGGCCGGTTCGTTCAGCGGCCTGTTCGTTTGGGACAGACAGCAGGGCTGGGTAACGGACTACTTCACGGGAGAAGAAGCCGAAGATACAGCCGGTCCTCCTTTCGGCAAGTTTGCCGTTTCGGGTTACAGTGCGGATTTCAAGGGAAAGGAATGCGTGGTGGAATATTACGAGGGAACGGATGCACTTGTCCAGCCCGGCGAACTCTCCACACAACCCATGTCGCTTTGGAACTTCGCTTTGGAAGTACACAGCGGACGGGTGTTCATAGGCAGCGTGGCTACTTACGTGTTTGTCTTCCTCGTGGGAGGAGGATGCGTATGGTGTCTGTGGACAGGATATAGGGTGAGAAAAGGAAACAAGTAATAAAACTTGTTTTTAAGAAAGTCTCTTGGAGATTGAGCACACCCGATTCTACACAAAATGCGATGGCATACGGCAGAACGCCCTGTTTATTTTCATGCAGGACCGGAGAGATAAAACGGCATTTGAAAGAAACGGATTGCCAGTTGAAAATTTGGGAGGCTTTGTTCAAGATTCCATTGGTTGGAATGACCGCATACGGAGACATCGCCTCTTTGCGCATAAAAAGTGAGGTTGTGCCGGTTTGAAGTGAACAACCTCACTTTTTATAATTTGGGGCAGCGATTGTTTAACATCCTCCGCAACATCCGCCTCTTCTGTGTTTCTTGTGATGACGATGATAATCGCAGCAACGACCTTCATGATCACAATCTACGCAACTTCTGCATTCTTCATTCTTGCGACAACCTCTGCATTCCGAGCAGTCCGTATCGCATTTACACTTGCGGCAGGTACAGTCCTCGCAACAACATTCTATTTTCACTGTTTCCTTTTCTTTTTTGTCCTTTTGTGCAAACAGGGTCACACAGCAGGCTGAAAAAACGAGGACACAAGTCAATACGATTTTCTTCATAAATTATAATGTTTTAATGTAATGACTAAAAATACTTGTCCCTATTATTCTTGGTTTTTCGGGAAAATTAAAATTACGTTTCCAAAAATAGAGATATAATTCAATAATCACAAATCACTTATAATAAATGATGTGAAAAATGAGATTCCATTCAAAATATGAATTAAGAGAAATCTTTCCGCAAGTACACCATGTCGGTAAGCAGCTTTCCATCCTCATAAATCGGATGATCGTAATTATCCGTGAAGAAATTTTTCAGTCGGTGTGAGATACGAAAGCCGCAATGTTCGTAGAAAGAGAGTGTAGATGGCGTATCTCCCGTACCGACAAGCATGACGGAACATCTGCCCTGATAGTATCCAAAGAGATAATCAACCAGCCGTTTTCCGTATCCTTTGCGTTGGGAGGAGGGACAAACGGCTATGTTTTTTATTTCGTAAATACCCTCTCCTTCACACGTCACTACAGAGATAGCCTTCAGACCGTCATCATAGAGGGCAAACATCTCACCTCGTTCCAGATATTTGTCTATCATGCTTTCTTGTTCATCTGCCAACAACAGCAAATCCAAGAATTGTTTCTTGTTAGAAGTAATAAGTTTTATTTCCATGTCATATATTCTTTTTCCAATGTTCCAAAACCGTTTCCAAGTGTTCAAGTCCCCTTTCTACCACCCCTTGATAAAAAGGATAAGGCTTTTTCCCGATGATGTTCAAACGAATTTCAACAATAGTCATTCTTTCATTTCGTCAGTTCCTTGATTTTGTTCACGATGCAGCCACCCCACACGTGCGCCTTTATCAGAAGCAGAGGCGGCCGGGTAACGGTTTTTCCATAGAAGATGGCCGCCACCACCTTGCCGCCGCACCTTTCTATCTCCTCCTTGTAGTCGGCCATACTCTGTCCGCTTGTCAGCACGTCGTCCACGATGATAATCTGTTTCCCTTCGATATTCCCCGTGATACGGTAGTTCCTTTCGAGGATACGGTTTTCGCCGCCTTTCGCCTCGTGCAAGCTGTCGCGTGACTCGAACACATCGACATCATAAGCCCGAACTTAGGTCCGGCCGGTGGGTTGTGATGTACCAGTCGAGCCGTTTGAATCGCCGGGCATACTTGAACTCGTCGCTGCACGGCATAAACAGGATGTGGTAAGGGGCATCGGCCAAATTCAAGACGGACATGCACGCCTTAAAAAACTCGATACCGTGATTTTCGCCCTCTTTGAACTGGTAGAGGGAACAGCAGAACGCCCGCTGTTCATCGTCGATCAGGTCGGCGTACCGTGAAGGATAGTAATACCCATAGAAAGCGACTTTTATTCCGTGCGATTTGAACGGCTTGAGCGGCTGATGGTCCTCGAAAAAGTCCGAACGGGCGAAACAGAACATGAGGCAGGCTTCCCGATGGCCCGCCAGTACCGCCAGACGGCAATAACGGTCGCGCTCTTTGGCGGTAGCGGCGTGCTGCTGCGAACGCAGCAGCTGCAGTCTTCCGTCGCCAGAAACCGGCAAGATACGACAGCAGGACTGCAAGGCCGCACAAAACCATGAACCAGAGCTTTGCTTCCATATTCATTGGGATAAGGTTATTCCGACATACCTGTACAACCGGCAGTTTTCTCTGCCACGGGAGCTTTGCACCTGCCGTTCACCTGTTTCAATGTCTTCTCGAAATATCTTGTTTTCATGTATTTATGCAATTTATTACTGTGTAATATATAAGCAAAGGAATGAATTACATTTTGTCTGCTGACATTCCTAATATTTTTTCCATATTGGGACGAAAGAAATTGCCCCACTCTTCCAGTTTCTCAATGATAGGCAAAAGGGTTTCACCTATCGGAGTAATCGAGTATTCGGAATGTGGGGGAAGTTCCGCAAATATTTTCTTCTCTATGATTCCATACATTTCCAATTTCTTTAATTGCTGATTTATAACATGTAGATACTAATTGAAAAGTGCGCTGTATTCTAATTGAAAAGAGCTCCATCCATAACTTGTTACAAAATTACTATAAGTTTAAAATATTCATTTATCTTGTCTCATTTTTTGTGTTTCCTTAAGCCTATAAGACAGTCCGGTCATATTAACCAGATAAGCTTTATGTGTAAGCCTGTCAACCATTGCCGCCACAAGCACCTTGTCCTTTATGATTTCATTCCATCTGTTAAAAGCCAAATTAGTAGTAATGATTGTAGCCTTTTTTCCGGCTCTTAACGACAGGTGGTTAAAAAGCAGTTCTCCTCCTTCCTTGTCACAACTGACATATCCGAACTCATCACAGATGACCAGATCGTATTTTTCAAACCTTAATTGTAGCGTCCTCAGTGTCTTTGCTGATTTAGCCTCCCTTATCTGGGTAAGCAGGACCGGCACTGAAGTAAACAATACGGTAAAGTCCTGTTGGCAGGCCTTTATTCCTAAAGCCGTAGCAATATGCGTCTTTCCCGTTCCCGGATTTCCATACAGGACCAGGTTTCTTCCCTGTCTGATGAAGTCCAGTGTCTCCAATTCAGGTAATATTACCTGTGCCTCTTTGGGCATGTCTTCCATAACAAGCTCATGCAGATACTTCATTTGTGGAAATCCCGCAGATCTTATCCTTGATCTTCTTCTACACTCCCTTCTCCTGGCGCTTTCCTTTCCAAGCAATTCCGTCAAGAACTGCAGATGGTTCCAGTTTTCTTCAGCTGCCAATGAAAGGGTGCATTCCAGTTCCTCTTTAAAGGCCAGAAGCTTCAGTTCTGCAGCATAGTCATAAATGGTTTCTTTTTCTGATTTCATATATTATAAACTTAAATGGTTGGTATTATATCATGCACTTCATTGTATCCTGTCATGAGCGCCGTGATGCCTTCAAGCATATCCACAGCTTCTCTTTCTATATTCTCCTGTTGTGCCGGGAGAACAGGCGGTTCCATGGTTTCTTCTGTCTCTCCCTGTACGCTACCATGCAGCATGGCCTTTACCTGGTCCGGAGATATCTTTCTGACACCACGTCCGGTCAGCTCCTTGCATGCCGTGACAATGTCTGTTCCGGAAAATCCATTTTTTCGGGCATAGTCCAGCAACAGAACAAACGTCCTGTTGTCCTCCTTGAAATGGATGTCATACAGCCTTCTCAGTTCTTCCGGTGCTCTTTGCCAAACCACAGAGTGGGGCAATGCCCCCGGTTTACGGGAAAGTGTACGCAAATAGTGCTCCAGCTTGATGCACCAGTCTCCACCGCAATAACTGCGTTGATGAGAGGCCACTTTCTCCTTCCCGTACAGGATGACGATTTTTTCACTATAAACCTTGACATGTACTTTTTCTCCCACAAGAGAATCAGGTACGGAATAATGGACATTTTTCATGCTGATAGTTGACCATTTATCCACAATGTACTCATAGACCTCAAAACAGCCCAGATTACCGGGAAAAGGCTTCAGCGATGACAGGTCAGCTTCCAGACGTGATGTTTTCTCCGCTGTTGAAAGACTGCCTTGCTCGTTGTTGACCTGCATACATACCCGGTTTAAATGCTCCTGGGCAGAATGTATATCACCAAAATGGTCTGTCAGGCAGAAAGCTTTCCTTCTGACATATTCCACGCTGCGCTCCACATGTCCTTTCTCCCATCCGGCCCGTACATTACAGAAACGGTACTCAAAACAATAGAAACCGGACATCTTCATCAAAGCTTCTGTAGGTTTCTTATCACCACCGACAAAGCTCTTGACGGCTACACGCATATTGTCATAGACCATCATGGCGGGGACACCATGTATATCCCTGAAAAAGTTACGGTGGGATTCCATGAAGGCAAGCGTATTCTGATGCCTGAAAAGATAGGCGTATCTGCCATTGCTATGCCCGAAAGTGAATACGGCCAGATAAAACTTGGTTTTGACGCCGTCAATAAAAAGAAGAACTTCACCCCAGTCAAACTCGGCAATGCATCCAGGCTCATAGAACAACCGGATAAAGGTTTCGCTCTTTTTCTTCTCTTTGTATGACTCTATATTTTTTATATAACTGCATACTGTGGCGTAACTGATGGTGTATCCTTGAGATAACAGAAACTGGTGGATATCCTTTTTCAACATGCGCTGTTTGCGAAGTCCGGTAGCTATCTTAACGGCATTCTTCTTCAGGCAAAATCCTATCTTATCCTTAATCTCTTGTGTGAGCCGGCGAGGACGGCGTCTGGAACTGTCATACCTGGGCTGGATGGTAAGCAAATCACTCAAAGCCTCTTCTGGATTGTCCGTGCGGATGGCTGATTCGTACTTTGAAAGAATATTGTCAACGGTATGACGGCTGACATGAAGTTCACGAGAGATACGCCGTTTGCTATAACCGCATACTCTATACATGTGTATTATTGATTGTCTTTCTACCATAGTCTTCATTTTACCTTTGCATTTGGATTATACAAAGGTCATTATACTTATCCTATGGTGGCGCAATTTTCAACTGGAATATTGGCGCACTTTTCAATTAGTATCTACAGTCTATACGCTTACGTTCCCAATTTGTATATCATATAAATAAGCAACAGCAATTGGCATTTATTGCGAACATAGCCAATGAGCAACCAGAAATAAGCTATATGAATAATATAGACCAAACGGTAGATTTTATCCAGATCAAAAGAGGCAATCCATATCTGGACAATACAAAATATTATGATATTGGAATGATTTATAATTTACCAATAAACCGTTTCAATGCACAACTGATGATGGTTTGGGGATTTGCGGACAATAATATCCGTACGCATTATTATATAGAAGAGGATAAGCTTGTTTCCAGTTTCCTTTCCAATTCGAACGCTTATAATTTAGGTGCCAGACTTGCACTCTCCTATAAGTTTTCAGATCATCTACGTGCTAAATTTACAGGGCAATATGTAAACGTCCATGTAACGAACCTTTCCATGAATCAAAACGGTTTTCTTGGGATATTAGATGTAAACTATTTCTTAAAAGATTTTGCATTGAATGTTTACGGACGTACCGCATCCAGCCAGTTGGATATGAATTCATTGGTAACAGTAAAGGAACCGGCTTCTTATGGTGCATCCGTAAGCTGGAGCCACAAAGGCTGGTACTTGGAAGCCGGTACGGAAAACCCGTTTACGAAACATGTCCGCTATAAGGAACATGCGGATTACGGCGTTTACAAGTATAGCCAAGTACGGACCAGCCGCATCAACCAGCAAACGGGATATGTGAAGGTGGCTTATACCTTCGATTTTGGTCGCAAGACTTCGCGCGACAAGAACGATGTAGACCGAAGCATCAACTCGGCTATCATGA
>OLQV01002222.1_pt1 | contig 13061 bp, 4 predicted proteins | sample 1672371 | NCBI WGS metagenome assembly OLQV01 (sample SAMEA3136676, study PRJEB25190) | human gut metagenome
AAGAATAGGAGCCGCAAACGCACCATGGCGACCGCACGTGCCGCCCGAGGCGCGATACGAATAAAAACGCTCACCAGCATCGCACACCGTGCACATATCGACGTCAGCAATGCGCTCGGGCGCAACACCCATACTCGCAAAGCCGCAGCGAAGCGCAGCGCCCATATCGACATGGCGCTCGTCGACCAAGCTTGCCTCGCCGAACGAATCGAAAAACTGCTTGCGATGCAGCAGAAAGCCGAAGCGCAGAAACGAAAAGCCGAGCAGCAGCTCAAGGCGGCGAAACACAAAATCTCTATCCAGCGAAACAAGGAAAGGACGCACCGCCTGTGCGAACGCGGCGGGCATTTGGAACATTATCTGCCCAATCCAGAATTGCTGACGGATGAAGATGTGTTCCTGTTGATTGACTACTTCTTTTCTTCTCCCCGTGTGCGCGAGCTGGCAGAGCAGATGACTGCCAGCCGACGCGGGGAGATTATGCAAAGTCCGAAGGAGCTGATCGACGCGGCTATGCAGCGTATGCCGAAACCATCCGTGTCAAGCGTGACATGGCATGATACAGACGAGGACGACGCGGAGAGCGACGGAAGCAGCCCCATCCCGTGAGGGCGCACTTATACGCATCTTCGATGCGCCGTGCGTTCTCCGAAGGCCCCTGCGGGGTGCTCGATGCCTTCGGCATCAACAGGGGCAAGCCCCTGCGCCGATTGCATCGGCTACCCCATGACGGCGCTTTGCGCTAAGAAACGGAGGTGAACCCATGCCCTGCCCGACGGGGAGCTTTAAGATCATCAGCCGTGGAAAAGGTCAATCCTGCATGGCTTCCTGCGCATATTATTCAGGCGAAAAGAAGTATTCCGAATACGAGTGCTGCTGGAAATATCCGCACAGCAGCTCATCGCGCGTGAAGCAGGTTGAAGTCATGCTGCCGCCCAACGCGCCGAGAGCGTATGCCGATCCGCAGACGCTTTGGAACGCGGTGGACGCAGCGGAAACAAGCGTCAACGCGCAGACGGCGCGCTCGATGCTCTTTGCCTTGCCGCGCGAACTGACTGACGAGCAGAACCTCGCCCTCGTCCGCGATTTCTGTCAAAAGGAATTTGTGGACAAGGGCATGGTCTGCAATTTCTTCTATCACGACAAAGGCGACGGAAACCCGCACGTTCACATCATGCTGACGCTTCGCGCAATGGATGAAAATGGAAAGTGGCTGCCCAAATCGAAGAATGTCTACGCGCTCGACGAAAATGGAAAACGCATCCGCGCACCGAACGGAAGCTGGAAGCGCGTCAAGGCGGATACCGTCGATTGGAACGAGCGCAAGTACGGCGAAATCTGGCGGCAGGATTGGGCAGTTGCACAAAACGCGGCGCTCGAAGCGGCGGGACGAGCAGAGCGCGTCGATATGCGTTCTCTTGAGCGGCAGGGCGTTGAAGATCGCCTGCCGCAAAAGCATCTCGGCCCGACGGCTTCTGCATTGGAGCGCAAGGGCGTTTCCAGCGAACGCGGCGATGAAAACCGAAAGATCATCAGCGTCAATAAGATGCTGGCTTCGTTGCAGAAAACCGTTCGCGGCATCGGCGCTTGGCTGGATGAATTGTGCAAGGCGGTCAGCCGCCAGCAGATCATCGGAAGCCCGGATGATTACCCGCTGAGCGACGTAATTACCGCCTATTTGGATATGCGAAAAGACGGGCGCGAGACATGGAATCGCTATGCGCAGGAAAAAGGCGCTGTCCATGATTTGAAGGACGGCTTTAAGGCGGTTTCCTTCCTCTCGAATCACGAGCTTTACACGGTTGGTCAGCTTGGACAATACATCACCGAAACGAAACAGGGATTTTCCAAAATCAAAGCGGAATCCACGGCAAAGGAACGCAGAATCCGTGATATTGACGCGCTGTTTAGCGCGATTCAAACCATTCGAGAATTGAAGCCGATTCAGCAGGAATACGAAGGCATTCACTGGAATGGCAAGCGAGAGAAGTTCAAGGCCGAACATGGCGACGAATTGAACCGTCTGCAAAAGGCGATCTGGCTGCGCGAAAAGCTCATAAAGTCGCTGGGGCTTGCGTCTCCTCTCGATAAAGAGCAGCGCACGGCACTGAAAGCGGAACGCACACGGCTAGAAGCGGAGCGCGAAGCCCTTCTTCCAAAGCTAGAAGAAGTCAAAGCTGAATTGGCGGAACTGAACCGCATCCGATACTGGACACGCAAGGTTATTCCTGATGCGCTGCCGCGTGTGTCGGATGGGCGGGTTTCGGTTGAGGACGCGATGGAAACGGCGGTCAATCGGAAGGAGTTGGAACAGGTTGAGGATGAAGCGACGCAGACAGCCGCGCGGCAGCCGCAGGAACAGGAAAAACAGAAGGTGAAACAGCAGGAAGAAATTGTTCCTATGTAAAAAAATCCACTCCCAAAAAACAAGAGCTGAATATCGTCCATCACATGCTGGCGGTATTCAGCTTTTTTCCTTTTGCCAAACAAAAAACGCATGTCATTTTAACGTGAAAGCAGGAAAAAAAGACGCAGGGATCTGCAAGATGCGCACGTTCGGGGATGATGAACTGAGAAGTGGCGAAAATGTGAAGAATGTGAATAAAAACGCAGGAAACGTATTTGATAAAATGGAAAGCTATGTTATACTGATGCTGAATAGATACATCCGCAAAAGCACAAAAATACTTTTGGAGGCATGAAGAATGAAACGTTTTATTGCATCCATCCTTTCGGCAGCCATGTTGTTGAACGGCCTTGCGCCCGCTTATGCGGCGGCGGAACAGGACGGGAAGAAATCCGCAACTGTTAAACACTTCACATTTACGGCTGATGTGATTCCGGGAAAGCTGGAAGAACTGGAGCAATACGACGTTTCCATGATTGATCACGGAGACGTACTGGAAAACGAGGAAGGCGTCGTCGTCTCCGAGATACAGGGAACGTACTATCGAAACCAGAAGCTCACTCAATCTTCGCTTTCGGGGACGAGCTTTGCGTTTGCGCCGATCATGCTGGATAACTATTTCCCACTGCCGGAAGAAACGCCTACGCCGGAGCCGACCGTTACGCCCGAACCGACCATTACGCCTGAAGTATCGGTTACGCCTGAAGTATCGGTCACGCCTGAAGTATCGGTCACGCCGGAAGCGTCGGTTACGCCGGACGCATCGGTTACGCCTAAAGCATCGGCCACGCCGAGCTTATCGCCCGAAGATACCGACACACCGGAACCCAACGAAAGCCCGAAAGGAGAAGAAACGCCGTCTCCGACCGAAGAACCGGCGGATCAGCCTACGGATGAACCCGCGGAACAGCCGACCGAAGAACCTACGAAAGAACCTGTGGAGCAACCCACCGAAAAGCCTACGGAAGAACCGGCTGAACAGCCGACAGAAGCACCAGCGGAGTCCAATCCTACAGAAGCACCGGCCGAGCCTGCACAGGAAGAGAAGAAGGAACCCCCGACGAGCAGCCGACCGAAGAACCTGCCGAGCAGCCGGAGAAAAAGCCGGAACAGGAAACGGAAAACAACGAGCCGGAACCCGAAGAATCGCCAGATGAGATTTCGGAAGAATCGGCTGACGAACCCGAAGAACAGCCTGCCGGGGAAAATGCAGAAGAAAACGAGCCTGCACAAAGCGCGTCTGTTTGGCATTGGCTTTTTCACGCTGCTCATGCGGAAGAAAGCGCGCCGTCCAGCATCCGGGGCGAACGGCAGTCGTATTCCCGAAGCGCAGGCTGCGAGTGGATCACCTACCCCGGACTGTTTGACGCTGTGACGGACGTTGAGCTTTCCATGACCTCCACGGGCATCAAGGAAAACATCATCGTCAATCGGTATACGGGCAACCATGTCTACGCGTATCAGATGACGACGGAAGGATTGACCGCCGCTCAAAACGGGCGGGAAATTCTGCTCTATAACGAGAACGGCGACATGATGGCAAAGGTCGAAGCGCCGCACATGACGGACGCAGAAGGCCGTTACAGCACGGATATTGCCGTTTCACTGGAGGGCGGCGGCGGAAGCTACCGCGTTACCTATCGTCCCAATGACGAATGGATGCAGAGCGCCGCTTACCCTGTAACCATCGACCCGACGGGCAATTATTTCAACGATCTCGCCACGGGAATCGGCGACGTGTTTGTTTCCAGCGATAACCCGTCTCATCATTACGACCATACGGTTAAAAAAGGCAATCCGCAATATAATCATGACCTTGAAGGAACGAATCTGTATGCAGGCAACGGCAACATTGCCTATATTATTCCTTCTCTGACGGGTTTTGCCGGAAGCGACAAAAAGGTATCGGAGTTCCCGACAACCAACGGCCTCATGATTCTGAACGCAACATGGAAAGTTTTCGTTCATGAAGGAGGCGGCACATTTGAAGTTGCACTGGTGACGAGCGACTGGAATACCAGCTCGGTCACATTTAATTCGCGTCCGAGTCTCAGCTCAGATATCCGCCAGACAATTACCCTGCACGAAGGCGAAAATCATGTAGATTTGACAAAGATTTTTTCTGCATGGTTTAACACGTCGGATCAGAAAAGAAATTACGGTTTTGCTGTGACAAGCGATAGCTCGTGGGCAAGAATCTGTTCGTCAGATGTTCTGCCTAGATCAGAACGTATGTCGTTTTCTGCCTCCTATACGGATGATTTGCCTGCGCCTACGGTTAAGGCGACAGGCTATGGAAACGGCGTCAATTCGCAGAGCGGTTATATCGACGTATCGTGGAACAGTGTTCCGCTGGCCAGTCGATATCGGCTGGGTATATCGAATGGCAGCACGTTCCAGTATATCGACGTAGGCAATACAACTTCATATTCAACGCGCGGAAAAAAGATCTGGCCGACTGATGCTGAAATGGCCGCAGGAAACTATAACCTGCACTGGGACGGAACCGGTCAGGAACTGCCCAATATTCCACGCAAGGATAAGACAGACCTGAATTATTATTTCGTGGTTTTGCCTGCCAACGATTACGGACAGACAGGTTCGCAGTATGGTCAGGCACAGGCTTCGCTGCCGGATACCACGCCGCCCAACCAGCCGTCTACGGTCAGCGTATCTCCGGCAGACTGGAGCAGCGCAGATGCCCGAACGGTCACATGGGCAGGCGTAACAGATATGCCGCTAAACAGCGCCACGTTGGGTGACAACGGGCATGTTCAGTTTATCCTTGACCCTGCAATCGGAACGGATGCGAACGCATGGGCGTGGCAGAATACGGCTTCCAACGCTGCAAACGGCTCACAGACCGTCTCGACGGCGGGCTTGGAGGACGGCGTTCATGCGGTCTATGTGCGCGGCGTAGACACCTACGGCAACTACGGCGCGCCCAAAGGCGCGGAACTCAAGGTGGACAGAACGCCGCCGACGCAGCCGGACGTGTCCGTACTGCCTGACGATTGGACAAAGGAAAATATCGCGTCGATCTCATGGACGAATATCGCCGATTTGAACGATTTGAATCGCGTGGAGCTTTCGTGGGACGGCGGTGCATACCAGACAACCGGGCTTTCCGATAAAACCTGTTCGGGATATGAAGCGGATATCTCGTCGTTTGCGGACGGGCTGCATACGCTGAGCATCCGGGGCGTGGATATCGCCGAAAACGTCGGAGAAGCCGGGACTGCGTCGATTCAGATCGACCGCAGCGCGCCGACGCTGACCCAATCTTCCGTTAAACCCGCAGCATGGACGGCGGCGGACAGCGTTATGCTGACGTGGGAAGGCGCGGCGGACGCATACAGCGGTCTTGTCCGGATGGAGTATGCCGTTGACGGCGGCGCTTGGGAAGCGCTCGACGTGAGCGAAAACGGGAGCCGGGAAATTGAAATCGGCGGGCTGGCGGACGGCGAACATCGAATTACGCTGCGTCTGACGGATGCGCTTGAAAACGCTGCGGCATGGGAACATACGATCTATCTGGATCACACTCCGCCTGTTGTCGAGCTGCTTACGCCGCAGAACGGCGCGGTTGTGACGGGCGTTCTGGATATTTGGGGCGTTGTCTCGGATATTTCGCTGACGGACTGGACGCTGACGGCCAAAGGCTCGTCTGGCAAAGAAGTGACCGTTCACGCTGATTCGACCGAAAGACTGTCTGAACAGCTCGGCGTGTTGGACACGGGCGAATTTGCGGATGGAGAAACCATTGAAATCATCCTGACTGCGCATGATGCTGCCGCGCACGAGAGCACGGTTCAGGGCATATACGTCAAGGCTGACCACAGCGCAAAACCTGTTTCGGCAGACGTAACGATTACCGCGCCGCAGCAGGGCGAACGCCTGACCGTCGCCTATAAGCAGGGCGAATATACCGCCGATTACAGCGGCTCGGAGAGCAGCGGCGTTTTCGTGCTGGACGGACAGCTGGGCGGCGCAACGTCCCATTTGAAATTCCCGGTATACCCGATTCTCTACCCGGAAAACAGCGTTCATGCCCTCTCCGTGCTTTCTCTTGACCGTCAGGGCGCGCTGCATTATTCGCAGGGCATGGCCGGATCGCTGATTCTGAGCGATATCTGGAAAGACGAAAATAAAGTTGAATCTGCCGACGGACTTGCATTGTCGGATATGGGCGCGGAAGTGATGGCAGATTCCGGCACACTGGTGTCCAAAACCTTTACAGCCGCGCAGCCTGTGCTGGCTGTGCGACTGCATACCATTGAAAATCCGGCGGCGGGCGGCTCTATCTCCTATGAGGTATCGACCGACCACGGCGCAACGTGGACGGCGATTCGAGAAGGATACGATGTCAAATTTGACACGCCGCAGAATCAAGTGGCGGTTCGCACCCATTTGAAAGGGACGGGAACGGTTCTTCAAGGTCTGGACATTGTGGGCGTATACGAATCAAATCCCGTTCATTTCAGCGTCAGACTGCTTCGGCCTGTGACGGCGTTTAATCTGACGCATGAAGAAGAACAGACGGAAGCCATGCCGACCCTCTCGACGGACTGTGCGGCGCAGTTGACGGTTCAGCGCCTGTACATGGACGGACAATGGAACAGCAACAGCTTTACGGCGGATATGCTTCCCTTTGAGGACGGAACAACTCATCAGGCTGCGGCGCTGGGTCTGGATGCGGACGGCGCGCTTTACGGAAGCGGTGCGGCTGCGTCGATTCTCATGCGAACCGCGCTGAACGCGACAGACACATGGCAATCCACGGCGCTGGAGCTTGCAGACGAAACGTATGCCATTCGTTTGGAAACGCTCTGCATCGACGCGGCGGGAAAAACGGTAGAAAACGGCAAGTATGCGTATTCGTATGATGGAACGACGTGGACGGATTTCACGACGGGCGGCTATACCTTCCTGAGCAAAGGCACGAAAAAGCTGTATATCCGGGCAACCATGCCCTCCGGCGTGACGCTCAGAGCCATTCATCTGGAAGGCGTGACGGCCAAGACGCGGGCGCTGAAAACGACGTTGGTGAAAGCGCCTTATAACGTGCAGGCGACGGACTACGGCGACTACTACGAAAACGAAAAGCTCCGCCGCTATGAACTCACATGGACGGACGCGAACCGCGACGACGGCACATGCGGAAACGAGCTCTGGTTTGACATTTACCGCAACGGGCGGAAGATTGCATCGACGCAGAAAAATCGCTATACCGACTACGATTATGAGGCGGATGCAGTCTATCATGTTCGGGCGCGCAGGGAATATGACGATCCGGGCGACGGCCTTTCTTCGATTCTCACCCGAACAAGCGGATGGGTGAAGGCGGCCATGACGCGTCTGGCGGCGGAGAAACGCATTGAAGGCGTACAGCACAACGTTGAAAACTTCACGCAGTCGGAATACCTCAACGACCTGTACGGCGGCAACTATACCTTCTCCGACACGCCCAATCCGCCGAGCCTGAGCTTTGCGCTGGATCAAAGCCTGCTGGGGCCGCATCGCTTCTGCTCGCTCGGCTTTGAACCGATTAACTTCAATACGGGCAATTTCTATTTGCAGACGCGGGATTACGCGCTGGCAGATTTGGGAACGTCCGGCTTTGATGTGGTCAGAACGTATAACGCGCAGAGCAACGAAACGGACGGGCCGTTCGGCGCAAAGTGGACGACGGAATACAGCCAGCACCTCCGCCTGTTCAATGACGGCAGCGTCGGCTACCGCAGAGCGGACGGCAGCGAAGTGATCTTCTATGCGCAGGCGGACGGGGCGTTTGAAAGCAACTCGACGGAGTATGAATTCCTCTCCTATGACGCGGCGCACACCGAATATCGAATCAGCCTGACGGACGGGACGGTTTATGCGTTTGCGTCCGGCGGTCTGCTCAAACGCATTGAAAAGGACAGCGGACAGCATATTACGGAAATCGTCCGGGACGAGGACGGCCTGATGACGAAGATCATCTCGCCCAGTCAGGAAGAACTGCTGGTCGAAATGGATCAGGCCGGACATATCGTCGGCATCACCACGCCGGGCGGTGCGACGCTGCGCTATACCTACTCCGGGAAGAAGCTCAGCTCCTTTACGGATGCCGAAGGCAAGACGACGAAGTATGCCTACGACAAAAAGGGCCGCATGACCGAATGGTATGACGGCAACGGTCAGCGTCAGGTGCTGAACAAATACGATGAACAGGATCGTGTTGTTGAGCAGCAGGACGGCAACCGCGGTCGTTATCGGATGCAGTACGGCGACGGCCAGACGACGACAACGGATGCCGAAGGAAATGTCGTCATCTATTTCTTCGATGAGCAGAAGCGTACCACCCGGATTGTGGATGCGTTGGGCGGTGAAACCAGCTTTACCTACGGCGAGCAGGGCGAAATCGTCAGCAAGACGGACGCGCTGGGGCATGTGACCGCCTACGCCTATAACGATGCGGGCGATATCGTCACAACCGTGCTGGAAAACGGAGGCACGATTCACAGGGAATACAACGATCATCACCAGATTACAAAGCTGACCGATTTGAACGGCGCGGTCACGCTGTATGAATACGATGCGGACGGCAATCTGGTTCGGGAAACCGCGCCGAATGGCGGCGTGACAACCTACGCATACGACCACAAAGGCCGTCTGACCCAAAAGACGGACGCGCTGGGCAATCAGACGAGCTATGCGTATGTCAACGGCCTGCTGGCCAAAACCGTGGATGCGCTGGGCAACGAAACGGCATACAGCTATGATGCGAACGGCAATCTGGCGAGCATGACGGGCGCGCTGGGCAACGTGACGCAGTATGAATACGACGCAAACGGCAATCTGCTGAACGTCGTCTTTGCGGACGGAACAAGCGTCAGCTATACCTATGATGCGCTTGGCAGGCAGATCAGCGCGACCGACCCGCTGGGCAATGTAACGTGTTACAAGTACGACGCGCTGGGCAATGTGTTGGAAACGACGCTGCCGGATAAGACGACCCAGACGGCGACCTACACGCACAACAGCCAACTGGCGACAGTCAAGGACGCGCTGCTGAATCAGACGAAGTACACCTATGACGGCAATGGAAACCGCCTGACGGAAACGGATGCGCTCGGTCATACGACGACCAGCGAGTACGACGCGGCGGGCAATCTGATTTCCGAAACCAATGCGGCGGGACGACCTATCGCTACGACGCGCAGGGCTTCCCGATCTCCGTGACGGATGCGGCGGGCGCGACGCAGACCTATCGCTACGACGTAATGGGCAACATGGTCGAGCGGACGCTGCCCAACGGCGCGACCATCCGAACGGATTATGACGAAAGCGGAAACGTCATTCGCGAAGTCAACGAGCTTGGCGGCGAAACGACCGTTGAATATGACCTGCTGGGCAGAATCATCGCAATCACCGACCCGATGGGCGCGGCGACGGCGTACAGCTACGATGCAAACGGCAATCTGCTCTCCGTGACGGATGCGCTGGGCAATGTGACGGCGTATGAATACGACGCGCTGAATCGCGTGACGGCGGAAATTGCGCCCAATGGCGGCAAAATTGTCTATGCGTATGACTGCGTGGGCAATCTCATCGAAACCACCGATGCGCTGGGCCATACGACGACATACAGCTATGACGCGGCAGGCAATCTCATCGGCATGACGGATGCGCTCGGACAGGCCGTCGGGCTGGAATACGACAAGAACGGGCGCGCGACGACGGCTATTCAGAAGAACGGCGGCGTGCTGGCGACGGCCTACGATAAAGCAGGACGCGTTATTTCCGAAACGGATGCCAACAAGCACACGACGAGATACCGTTACGGCAAGACAGGACTGGTCAGCGAGATCACCGATGCACTGGGACAGAAAGCGCTGTTTGAATACGACGCTCTGGGCAACGTGACCAAGATCACAGCGCCGGGCAACGCCGTTACGCAGTATGCCTACGATATTTCCGGCAGACTGACGATGCAGACAGACGCAACCGGGCTTGTGACCGAATACGGCTATGACGAAAACAGCCAGTTGATCTCTGTTGTGACCAACGGAAACGAGAGCCTGTACGAGTATGACGCAATGGGCAACGTTTCCTCGGTTACGGATGCGGAAGGGCGCTGCATAAAGCTGTCTTACAACCTGAACGGCAATCCGACGGAGATCATCTACCCGGATGGAACGAAGGACGTAACCGAATATGACGCACTGGGCCGTGTGGTTCAATCTACGCCGCGCACGGGGCTGGCGACAGCATACGCGTATGACGAAAGCGGAAACGTCGTTCGCATGACGCAGGGCGAACAGACGACGGCCTACGAATACGACCTGCTCGGACGCATGGTCAGGCAGATTGCGGCGGACGGGACGGAAACCGCGTATGCCTATGACGCGCTGGGCAACCTTGTCGGTCAGACGGATGAACTGGGCAACCAGACGACGTTCAGCTACACGGCGGAGAGCCTGCTGGAGCAGGTGACGTATGCCAACGGCGCAAGTCAAAGCCTGAGCTATGACCTTGCAGGCAACATTACCGGCGAAACGGATGCGGAAGGCAACGCTAAGCAATACCAGTATGACAAGGCCAACAGGCTGATTGCTGTTGTTGACGAGCTGAGCGGCAAAACCAGCTATGCCTATGACGCAATGGATCATATTGTGCAGGTGACGGACGCGCTGCGCCATGCGACGAAGTACACCTACGACAAGGACGGAAACCTGACGAGCGAAACCGACGCGCTGGGCAACAGGGTGCAGTATGCCTACACGCCGGAGGGCTGGCTGAGCAGCGTCACCAAGGCGGACGGCGCGGTGATGACGTTTGAATACGACAAAACGGGCGCATTGACCCGTCAGAACGTCGGGGACGGGCAGAGCGTCACGAGCAGCTACAACGAAATCGGCAAGCTCACAGAGGTATCCAGCGAAGCCGGAACGATTCGCTATCAGTACAATGAGCAGGGATTCCTGATTTCCGTGGAGAATGTCAATGGAGACGTGGTTTCGTATACCTACGACGCATACGGCAACAAAACGTCCATGACCTATCCTGACAGCAGGACGGTCAGCTATACCTATGACGCGATGAACCGAATGGTCGGCGTTGTGGGGCTGGATGGCGAAACGACAAGCTATGTCTACGACGCGGCGGGCAGAAGAATCCAGACGGTTTCCGGGAACATGACCACGCGCTATGCCTATGACAGCGTGGGCAACCTGACGGAGCAGGCCACCAGCGGCGCAAGCGACATTGCGTTCCGTTACAGCTATGACAGGAACGGCTACATCACGGGCGAAAAGCGCACGGAAAACGGAACGGAGACGGAAAACAGCTATGCGTATAACGCGCTCGGAGAGCTGACCAGCTTCCTGCAAAGCACGGGCTACGGCGAAAGCTACGTCTATGACAAGGCCGGAAACATGCTGGAAAAGGCGATTACCGGGACGGACGGCCAGAACGTGACACTGAAAATGGCGTATAATGCGGCCAATCAGCTCACGGGCATGACCAACGGTCAAAGCAAGATTGCGTACAGCTATGATAAGAACGGCAGCCTGATTCAAAAGACGCTGACAAGCAAGACCTACGGCAAGCTGACGGATCGCTATGCGTATGACGCGCTCGACCAGCTCACCTCCTACGTCGGATATGACGGGTATCAGCAGCAGTTTACCTACGATGCAAACGGTATGCGCCTGAGCAAAAAGGAAACGGGCGACGAATCCCGCTCCACGCTTGAAGAACTGCTTCGCGGGAATATTGCCGGACTGCCGGAAATCGTTGTTCCGCAGGCGCAGGACGACGCGGCGGACGTGCCGGAAGAACTGGCGTGGGCGACGACGGATTATCTGTACGATATCACGCAGGAATACTATCAGGTGATCTCCGAAACCCGGACGGAAACGAACGGTCATACGGCGACAACCGCTTATGCCTACGGCTTGGAACGCATTGCGGCGTATACGGCAGACGGCAAGACCAGCTATGTCTATGACGGACGCGGTTCGGTTGTGCAGACGGTGACTGCGCCTGTTGCGGGCGAAAAGGTATCCTCTGCCCTGCCGGATGTTGCTGTGAAGGTGCAATCCTTCTTGTATACTGCTTTCGGTGAGCAGATGGGCGCGCAGAAGGTGAGCGGCTTTGCCTATAACGCCGAAGCCTACGATGCGGCGACGGGCATGATTAACCTGAGAGCCAGACAGTATGAGCCTGCATTGGGTAGATTTGAGCAAAAAGATATTGTTAGAGGTACTGCAGGATATCCCATATTGCTTAATCGTTATTTGTACTGTCGAAACAATGGTGTGAATTATATTGATCCGACAGGAGAATCTATACTTGGAGCATTGATAGGCCCTAAAGTAATTAAGGATACGTTACTAGGTGTTGGTTTGATTATTTCAGGTATAAGTGCAGGAATACGGACAATAAAGAATTTTTATAAAGCATATAATTCGCCAACTGCGAAATTAAGAAGGCAAGAAGAGAAGAAACGACGGGAAATTGAATGGAAACAAGAACGGGATCATATTCTTACTTCGAATTCACTTTGCGGGCCTGCACCTGCAACCATTCCACAGAATACTCCGACTCCCGATACGCAACCTAAAAAAACTTCAAATAAATCTCAGACAGAAGAACAGCAAGAATTCGA
>OLQV01002226.1_pt1 | contig 13043 bp, 9 predicted proteins | sample 1672371 | NCBI WGS metagenome assembly OLQV01 (sample SAMEA3136676, study PRJEB25190) | human gut metagenome
CAGTGATTTTACTTCATCCAGATATCCTGGTTTTTTCATCTGGTTTTTCAGATAGGTCAGATCTTTCTCTTTTCTCTGTACCAGTTTCTGCAAAACCATATTTTTGCCGGTTTCTTCCAGAAGCTGCCTGGTATCTCCACCGACTTCTCCCAGAACTCTGTAAGCCAGACGCTCAAAACTCAGCACATCAATATTCAGGATTCCTCCTCTGGGATGCATCTCCACCAGCGTTTTCTGCGTCTGCATGGTAAACTGCTCCGGTACAATCACATAATAACGTCTGTCCGGATGTTCTATTCCTTTGCGGATGATCTCTTCACAGGCTTTTACGGACTTACCGGCTCCTGAATTTCCTATAATAAACTGTAATGACATATAAACCTCCAAAAATCACTGCTTTTTTGCCTGCAGATCAGCATAAAACACCATCTGCTCTAATAAGATATAAGGAGCAGTTACCCTGAAAAATAACTGGATCCGAAACAGAAAACCAAAACATCCATCAGGAGGCAAAAAAATGAGTTCCAAAACAAAAATCGTTGTATTACATATGAAAGAAGTGATCTATACAGCCATCTTTCTGGTTCTCCTGATCATTCTGGGAATACTGGTATTTTTTATGTTTGGTTCCGGAAAGAGCTCTCAGGTCTCTTCCATGGGTACATCCAGGTACACACCTGGTATTTATCGTTCTTCTCTTTCTCTGAACAACAATACCTTCGATGTGGAAGTAACTGTAGATGCAGACCGGATCAGTTCTATTCATCTTACCAATTTAAGTGAGACTACTGCTGCCATGTTTCCACTGATCGAACCTGCCCTGGATTCCCTGGCAAGCCAAATCTATTCCAGCCAGTCCCTGGAAAATCTGGATTATCCCAGCGACCAGAAATATACATCTGCCATGCTCATCGAAGCTATCAGAAAGGCAGTTGAAAAGGCGGAGGTTTCCTGACGGACCTCCGCTTTGAATCGTTACCTCAAATCTTAATTTTATCCAGTTCTCTCATCCACAGCTTCATGGAAGCATCACTTGGCATTCGTAAGTCACCTCTTGGTGATACTGCCACACTACCTACTTTCGGACCGTCCGGAAGACAGGAACGTTTAAACTGCTGTGTAAAAAATCTTTTGTAAAATGTTTTCAGCCACTTCAGGATCACTTCATCCTCATATTCTCCTGCAAAAGCATTCTGCGCCATACGGTAGATCTTTGCCGGCGGAAAGGTCCAGCGGAGCATATAGTAAAGAAAGAAATCATGAAGTTCATAAGGACCAACCAGATCTTCTGTTTTCTGTGAGATCACGCCGTCCTTTGGTGGAAGAAGTTCCGGACTTACCGGTGTATCCAGAATATCCAGAAGAATTTCTTCCAGTTTCTTATCTTTACAGGTATCTGCATAGTATCTTACCAGATGACGCACCAGAGTCTTTGGTACGGAAGCATTTACTGCATACATGGACATATGGTCACCATTATAGGTAGCCCATCCCAGTGCCAGTTCAGAAAGATCTCCTGTGCCGATAACAATACCGCCGGACTGATTGGCAATGTCCATAAGGATCTGGGTACGCTCTCTTGCCTGTCCGTTCTCATAGGTAACATCATGTACCTGTGGATCATGACCGATATCCCGGAAATGAAGGTTCACAGCCTCCCGGATATTCACTTCCTTCAAGGTAGCACCAAGGCAGTGGCTCAGCTGGCAGGCATTATTATAGGTTCTGTCTGTGGTACCGAAACATGGCATGGTAACTGCTGTGATCTTGCTTCTGTCCATTCCCAGCATATCAAAAGCACGTACTGTTACCAGAAGTGCCAGTGTGGAATCCAGCCCTCCGGAAAGACCAATCACTGCATTCTGGCAATGAATATGTGCCAGACGTTTTTTCAGTCCCATAGCCTGGATATTCAGGATTTCATCACAGCGGCGCTCTCTTTCTTCTTTCGCATCTGGTACAAATGGTCTGGAATCAAACTTACGGGCAAGTTCTGTTTCTTCCATCTCAAGAGAAAAGAATGCTTCATTATAATAAATGTTCTGTCCTTCCGGCGTGATATCCGGTGCAAACTGGCAGGTGGTCATTCTCCGTCTTTCGTTGTTCAGTCTGTTGATATCCAGATCTGCATAGATGACTCCATTGACAAAACGTCTGCTTTCTGCAAGGATAGTGCCATTTTCTGCGATCAGGTTATGGCCTCCGTATACCACATCCTGAGTAGACTCTCCCTCACCGGCATTGGCATAAATATATCCGCAGAGAAGTCTTGCTGACTGTGCGCTGACAAGACTTCTCCGGTAAGCATCCTTTCCAACCACTTCATCGCTGGCTGAAAGATTCACGATCAGGTTGGCTCCATGATAGGCATGCTGTACACTTGGAGGGTTGGGTACCCACAGATCCTCACAAATCTCTGCAGCAACCTGCAGTTTCGGTATTTCATTACAGGTAAAGACCAAATTGGGAGAAATGGACACATCGTATTCGTCCATGTCTTCTTCTTCTGAATCATCTTCTATATAATCCGGATTCTCCTCGTCTTCCATATCATACTCTTCATCCATATCGTCAAAGCCAAATTCGATGACCTTTCCTCCGGTAAGGATTCCTGCAAATTTCTCTGTGTCAAATTCCAGTTCCGGTGCTTCTTTCTTGATAGTAATGCTTCCATCTACCTTTTCCCCGGAAGTAAAATATCTTGCTTCATAAAACTCGTTATAGTTTGGCAGATTGATCTTCGGTACAAATCCAAGGATTTCTCCATGACTGAGACCTGCAGCCACGTTGTAGAGTTTGCCCTGATATTCCAGTGGCAGACCTACAAAAATCAGTGCATCTACCTCTTCGGTCTCTTCTGCAATACGGAGAAGCTGTGCTCTGGCTTCTTCCAGAAGAGTTTCCTGCCAGAACAGATCTCCACAGGTATATCCTGTAATACAAAGTTCCGGGAATACCATAACCTTTGCACCCTGTTTCTCCATTTCGTGAACCATTTCGATAATCTTGTCTGCATTAAATTCGCAGTCTGCCACCTGAACATCCGGAGTTCCTGCAGCCACTTTAATAAATCCGTCTTTCACCGTTTCCTCCTTGCCTCTTACAGCTTACCACTGTAAAGAATGGTATATGGTTATTTACACTTTCTGAGAATCTCTTTTAACTCTTCCACACTGAACACATAATTGGTATTGCAAAAATGGCAGTTCAGCTCTACTTCTTTGCCTTCCTGGATCAGTTCGTTTAATTCTTTTCTTCCAATGCTAATCAGAGCTTTTTCTACTCTGTTTTTGTCGCAGTTACAGTAAAATTCTGTAGGTATGGTATCATTAATCTCAATGTCAAATCCTTCCAGAACCTGCTCAAGAAGACTTTCCGGTGTATGTCCCTGTTCCAGCAGTGTGGTTACTGACTGGATCTTCTGCACGTTCTGTTCCAGTTTCGCAATGGTGGATTCCTCTGCAAAAGGCATTACCTGTACAATAAATCCACCTGCCTGGCGTACTGTATTGTCCTTGTTCATAAGAACTCCCAGACCCACTGCTGAAGGCACCTGTTCACTGACTGCAAAATAATAAGTAAGATCTTCTGCGATCTCTCCTGTCTGCAATGCCACCTGTCCGGAATAAGGCTCTTTCAGTCCCATATCTTTGATCACATTCAGGATACCGTTTCCTACTGCTCCGGATACATCCAGCTTGCCTTTGCTGTTGGCAGGGATCAGCACCTGGGGATTGCCTGCATATCCCTTAACTCTTCCTTTGGAATCAGCAGTTACCGTGATTCCATTGATAGGTCCGTCTCCCTTGATCTGAAGCGTAAGGATGTCATTTTCCCCTTTCATCATTACGCCCATCATGGCTCCGCCTGTAAGGAGTCGTCCCAGTGCTGCGGTAGCTACCGGGCTGGTATTGTGATCCTTTCTGGCTGTTTCCACTGTTTCTGTGGTAACTGCTGCAAATGCTCTGATCTGGCTGTCAGCAGCCACTGCTCTTACAATATAATCATTCATTTCAAGTTGTTCCTCTCATACTTTTGTCAAATATTTTTGCCTTTTTCTCCTGCAACAAAAAACAGTCTCTCGCTTTCCTCTGTTGCAGGATTCATGGTATAGGCATCGTAAACTGCCAGAAGTTCCATTCCGGCTTCTTTTATGAGATCTTTGATCTCACTTTCCTCATAAGCTTTCTGACAGTGAAGCTCTTCACATTTCTCGTAGAGACCATCCTCTCTTGGCAGAAACATGGCAAGTTCATAATAATTCAGGCTGTTTTCTTCGTCAAAGGTATTATCCCAGATAAAACTTCCCTCATCTCTGTTCTCTGCGATGGTTGTATCTCCCAGGATATCTCTGTATTTATGTATGGTATTCATATCAAAAAGGAATACCCCGCCTGGATCCAGATAATTATTCACCAACCGGAATACCTGGAGAAGATCTTCTTTTTCTGTAAGATAATTCAGACTGTCACAGACGCTGACTACTGCCCGTACTGTTCCGTACAATTCAAACTCCTGCATATCCTGCAGAAGATAAAGAATATCCTGGCCGGATTCCATTTTCTTTTCCATGGCTTCTGCCAGCATCTCTTCGGAATTATCCACTCCAATCATATCATATCCTTTTTGTGCAAGCAATCCTGTCATGGTACCTGTACCACATCCAAGTTCCAGTACCAGACCATCCCGGATTCCCTGTTCTTCCAGATGTTTCTGTATATAATCTGCCCATTCCTCATAATCTATATTGTCCATGAAAAGATCATAAACCCTGGCAAATTTTCCATATGCTTCCAATGATTTTCCTCCCTGTAGATGAAAAGGCAGATGATCTCTCACCTGCCTTGTTTCACTTTACTGTTCTTATTATCGTACAGTCATATAATATACATCTGCTGCTTCTCCATGCCAGTAATAACTTTCGTCATTCTGATCATAAACGTCTGACTCACCGGTGAAACGATAAGTATTGCCATCAAAGTCACCCCAATTACCATTTCCATCTGGTGTAACAACAATCGGATGTCCGTCTGAGTTACGATAAATAGTTCTGGTCTCGTCTGTGTTGCTCAGCTGCTCATTGGTAAATCCTGCATATCCATCAGAGCTGTCATCACTGCTGCCAGAACTGCTGTCATTACTGTCGCTCTGGGAAGCATCTGCAGTGCTGCTGTCTGTGGTTGTTCCATCAGAAGCTGTTCCATCTGTAGTTGTTCCGTCTGTTGAGGTACCATCTGTGGAAGGTGTATCTGTTCCTGCTGTGCTGTCTGTGGAAGCAGTGTCTGTACCTGCCGGTGTAGTAGCGGCAGCTGTTGCAGGTGCTGCTTCTTTCAGGGAAGAATCACCAAGGATCTGGAAAGAATCTACGGCTGCTCTTACAGAGTCCAGTGCAGCTTTTGTCTTAACAGAAGCTGTGATATTATAATATTCGGTGTCGTTGGCAAATACCTTATGAATCACATAACGGCTGCCGCCACTCTTTTCTGTATTAAGCATCTTGGTTACATAACTGTATACACCAATTCCGTTTACATCTTCTGACTTGTACTCATAAATATTAAAATCTGTTCCCTGAGTCTTGTCTCCGTCTGCCTGTTCCAGAGATACTGCCATATCTTCAGTGGTAGGAATCACTGTAGAAGACATGGTATCTGCCCCCTGTCCATGAAGGACCAGAATGCTTCCCTGCTCCGGTGATTCAAAACTGAGCATATCTGTTTCGTCGGACTTATTGGACCAGGTGGCATCCGGAAGGTTGATCGCCATTGTCTTGTCTGCTGAAGTATAAGTAGTACTCTGTACATTCGGTGCAATGGTCGGCTCCGGTGTAGGTGTCTCTGTAGCCACCGGCGTCGGTGTGACAGTCACTGCAACTGATTCTTCCGGTTCATCCCCTCCGAAAAAGCTACATGCTGACATAAACACTGATGCTGATATAGTAAGTGCTAAAAGCGCAAGTATTCTTTTGTTCTTCATAACATCCTCCTTAAAATAAATGTTTATGATATCCTGTGCTATATTTTACAGTTTTATTACAGGGCTGTCAATGTCATTTGTCCCTGCAACTGTGAAATAACTATGAAACTATTCCTAAATTTTTTTATAAAAAAATCTTTTCAGCTCTGAAAACTGTACATAAAAAGCTCATGAAGAGCTCTGGTAGCTGTTATATACCTGGCCTGTTTCTGTATGGAATCTGCACAGTCCTCCACCTCTTTACGAAACAGTCCGAAAACCTGATCAAACTCCAGTCCCTTTGCCAGATAAAAAGTAGTCACTGTAAGACCTTTGTGGAAAGTCTGGCTGTTGCGGTCCAGATAGGAAACAGAGACGGCTTCTTTATCTGTGTTCTCCGTAGCACTGTCTGCATTTATTTTTTCTTTCAGATAGGAAGCTGCATATCTGGCTTCTTTTTCTGTGAGAAAAACAAGGGCAGCAGTCTCAAATCTGGAACTGGCTTCTTTCCAGATCTCCAGTACCTGATCCAGTGCAGATTCTCGGTCTGGAAAAGAACTCTCTTCCACCGGTCTCCCATGACGTTCAAAAAGCTCCATGTCCTGGATTCCTGCCAGCTGGTTGGCATATTCTGCAATCTCCACAGTGTTGCGGTAGCTGCGGTTCATGATGATCCTGCGGATATCTTTCCCAAAGATCTTTGGTAAAAATCCCAGTACATCCTGCTGATGCTCTTCCATGGTCTGCGCCCGGTCTCCCAGGATGGTCATTCTGCATGGAAACAGTTTCTTAAGAAGAAGGTACTGGATCCATGAATAATCCTGCATCTCATCCACGACCAGATGCTTGATACCGTTGTTGGTACCGGCACGATAAAGAGAATATTTCAGATAAAGAACCGGGTACACATCTTCGTATTTCAGTTTTCTTTTCTCAAAAGCAACTCTTGGAAGTGGCTTCATGCCCTGTTCTTCCAGGAACCGGCTGTACAGAATATAGCAGTCTCTTGTTTCGTACATCCTGAGGAATTTCTCAGTGATCTCTTCTTTTTCTTCTTCTGAAAGATCTCTGTCTCTCAGTGTCTCCACTTCATCGATAAAATATTCTGCCACTGCCGCCATACGGGACAGAAGGGGAATATCCATAAACTTAAAATAAAAAAGATCAATGATTTCGGATTCTTTCAGTTCATATCCCCTGTATTCTATATCCCGGAAATTCATCAGTTCATCTTCCAGTGCCATCATATAGCCATCCAGTCTGGCTGTAAATTCCCTGGACTGCTTTTCCCTGCAGAGCTTCTGGGACTGTGGATATAATACTGACCGTTCAATCTGGTCATACCTGTCCTCACAGTCAGAAACAACATCCTTCAACTCCTTATAAGCAAACAGATCAAAACTCATTTCCCGGATATTCTCTTCTCCCAGCTCCGGCAGAATATGAGAAATATAATCTGCAAACACACTGTTTGGTGACAAAACCAGAATGTTGGATGATTTCAGATGTTCCCTGTCATGATACAGAAGATAGGCGATCCTGTGAAGTGCCACAGAAGTCTTGCCACTTCCTGCTGCCCCCTGAATAACCATGATCCGGTCATGCGTATTGCGGATGATGGCATTCTGCTCCTTCTGGATGGTACGGATGATATTTTTCAGCTGTACTTCTCCGTTGCTTCCAAGCTCTGCCTTCAGGATTTCATCGTCGATCTTTACATCACTTTCAAATTCGTAGACCAGATTTCCCTTACGGATCTTGTACTGCCACTTGGAAGTGATCTCTCCTTCAAAAATTCCGGAAGGTGCTTCATAAGAAGCAGGACCTCTGTCATAATCATAAAAAAGTCCGCTGACCGGTGCTCTCCAGTCATATACCAGCGGTCGGCTCCCTGCTTTCTCGGAAAGATTAGCAATACCGATATAAAAAGCCTCCGGCTCCTCATCTCCTTCATAAAGAAAATCTACTCTTCCAAAGAAAGGAGAATCCAGCATTTTGCGGAAACGTTTGCGAAGAAGAAACTGCTCTTCGTTGGCATTCACCTGTCGCTGCAATGCCTGCCTGTTATCAAAATCCTCATACCCGTACTGATCCATCTCTGTATAATTTTCCCAGTAGTATTCGTGCATGTTCTCGATCTCTCTGGTTCCTTCCAGAATTGCTGTATCTGTTTCCTTCAGTCTTCTGTTCAGACATTCTATTACATATTGCAGATATTCTCTGCCATTGTTCACATCCAGCATAACCTTAACACATTTTCCTCCTTCTACTGTAATCGCAACTGTCCACCGTTCCCTGCAGTCACGTAATTTTCTTATTATACCCAAAAAGACAGTCTCTGACAAGAGTCGTTCTCCTGTCATAAGACTGTCTTTTCTCTGACTTATATTCTGTTTTTTATTTCATACCGGTTTCTTTGCTCCAGTTCAGGAACAGAGTTCCTCAGAAGATCCTTTTTCAAACTGGCTGTTGTAAAGATCTGCATAGAAACCTTTCTTTGCAAGAAGTTCTTCATGGTTACCCTGTTCAATGATATCACCGTCTTTCATTACCAGGATCAGATCTGCATCCTTGATAGTAGAAAGTCTGTGTGCAATCACAAAGCTGGTCCGGCCTTTCATCAGATTATCCATAGCCTTCTGGATCTGCATTTCTGTTCTGGTATCAACAGAAGAAGTAGCCTCATCCAGGATCAGGATCCTGTTATCTGCAAGGATGGCTCTGGCAATGGTCAGAAGCTGTTTCTGCCCCTGAGAAATATTGCTGGTCTCTTCATCAAGGACCGTCTGGTATCCACCCGGCTGCTGCATGATAAAGTTATGAATATGGGCTGCTTTGGCTGCTGCAATTACTTCTTCATCTGTAGCATCCAGTCTTCCGTAGCGGATATTTTCCATAATAGTTCCTGAAAACAGCCAGGTATCCTGCAGTACCATACCGAACATTTCATGAAGTTCACTTCTGTTAAAATTCTTTACATCATGACCATCCACTTTGATGGCACCTTTATTTACATCATAGAAACGCATAAGAAGTTTCACCATGGTGGTTTTTCCTGCTCCTGTAGGTCCTACAATGGCAATCTTCTGACCATCATGAACATCTGCGGAAAAATCATGAATAATAATTTTATCCGGGTTATATCCAAACTCTACATGTTCAAACTGAACATTACCTTCCAGTCCTTCAATGGAATCCGGATGGGCCGGCTGCTGTTCTTCTTCCTCTTCTTCCAGAAATTCAAATACACGCTCAGAAGCTGCTGCAGATGACTGAAGAAGGTTGGTAACCTGTGCAATCTGCTGGATAGGCTGTGTAAAATTACGGATATACTGGAAGAAGGACTGGATATCACCTACTTCGATGGTTCCTTTAATGGCAAAAACACCACCAAGAAGTGCTACCATAACATATCCAAGGTTTCCTACAAACTGCATGATCGGCATCATCATTCCGGAAAAGAACTGAGACTTCCATGCAGATTCATAAAGTTTTTTATTATCCTTTTCAAATTCATCCAGTACATCTTTTTCTTTGTTGAAAACTCTGACAACATCATGACCGCCAAAATTTTCTTCAATCTGACCATTTACTGTTCCAAGATAAGTCTGCTGATCCTGGAAATATTTCTGTGAATGTTTCATGACTGTCTGAATGATAAACATGGACACCGGAAGAATCAGCAGCGCCGCAAGAGTCATCCACACATTGATAGAAAGCATCATGATAAATACACCGATCAGTGTAGTCACTGAAGTGATCAGCTGTGTAAGACTCTGGTTCAGGCTCATCTGAAGAGTATCAACGTCATTGGTAACCCTGGAAAGTATTTCTCCGTTTGTTCTGCTTTCGAAATAATTCAGCGGCAGGTGATTGATCTTCTTCGAGATGTCTTTTCTCAGATTGTAAGTAACATCATTGGAAATTCCTGTCATGATCCATCCCTGGATAAAGGAGAAACATGCACTTGTCACATACAGTCCCAAAGTCCAGAGAAGGATGGTACCAATCTTTGTAAAATCAATCCCACCTGTACCATTTACTTTAGCTACCAGACCTGTATAAAGTTCTGTGGTTGCTTTACCCAGAATCTTCGGTCCTGCAATATTAAAAACTGTACCTGCGATTGCAAAAACAAATACCATTACAAAACGGAATTTGTATCGTTCCATATACCGGAACAGTTTTGCCATGGAGCCTCGGAAGTCTTTTGCCTTCTCTGCAGGCTGCATGCCTCTGCCACCCATAGGGCCACGTCTTCTTCTCTGCTCACTCATGCCAATTCCTCCTCTGAAAGCTGACTCATGGCAATCTGCCGGTAAACTTCACAGTTCTTCATCAGTTCTTTGTGGGAACCGATACCGGCCATATGTCCGTCGTCCAGTACAATGATCTTGTCTGCATTAAGAATTGTACTGATACGCTGTGCCACGATGATGGTTGTTGCATCTTTTGTATGTTTCTTTAAAGCCTTACGAAGAGCGCTGTCTGTCTTGAAGTCCAGTGCGGAAAAACTGTCGTCAAAAATGAAGATCTCCGGTTTTTTTGCAATTGCTCTGGCAATGGAAAGTCTCTGTTTCTGACCGCCGGAAACGTTGGTTCCACCTTGCGCGATCGGTGATTCATATCCCTGTGGCTTGGTATCAATAAACTCTGTTGCCTGTGCCACTTCAGCTGCTTCTTTCACTTCATCTGCTGAAATGTCTGTCTTTCCATAACGGATGTTGGAATCGATAGTTCCGGAGAAAAGAATGCCTTTCTGTGGAACATAACCAAGTTTGGATCTGACTTCTTTCTGAGTCATATCCCGTACATCAATACCATCTACTTTCACAGAACCTTCAGTTACATCATAGAATCGTGGAATCAGGTTTACCAGTGTACTTTTACCGCTTCCTGTACTTCCGATCACTGCAACCGTCTCACCTTTTTCTGCTTTGAAAGAAATATCTGTCAGGACATTTTCACCGGCTTCCGGATAGGCAAAACTTACATGTTCAAATTCAACAGTTCCCTTTACATGATCGTAAGGTTTCACCGGTTCAGAAGGATCTTTGATGCTGACTTCTGTTGTCAGTACCTCATTAATACGAAGAGCTGCAACATTGGCTCTTGGAAGCATAATGGACATGGCAGTGATCATCAGAAAAGACATGATGATCTGCATGGAATACTGGATAAATGCCATTACATTACCTACCTGCATGGTTCCGCCATCTACAGCATAAGCTCCGCTGTAGATAATGAGAACTGATACTCCATTCATGATCAGCATCATAGTAGGCATCATAAAAGTCATACATCTGTTTACAAAAAGGTTCGTCTTTGTAAGCCTTGCATTAGCTTCTTCAAATCGTTCTTCTTCGTGTTTTTCCCGACTGAATGCCCGGATCACAGGAATACCGGTAAGGATTTCTCTTGTTACCAGGTTCAGTTTGTCTACCAGAGTCTGCAATACAGTAAACTTTGGCATAGCCACCTGGAACAGTACAAAGATCACCACCAGGATCAGTACCACTGCCACACCAAGAATCCAGGTCATGGAAGCATCAGTATTCAGTACCCGGATTACACCTCCCAGACCAAGGATCGGCGCGTAAAGTACAATACGGAATAACATTGCCATAACCTGCTGTACCTGCTGAATATCATTGGTACAGCGTGTGATCAGGGACGCAGTGGAAAATTTGTGGTATTCTCTGCTGGAAAAGGTGATAACCTTCCGGTAAACTGCATTCCTCAGATCATGACCAAGAGCTGCTGCCACTCTGGCAGAAAGAAATACTACGCAGATGGCACAAAGCATGGTGACAAGTGCCATTCCAAGCATTCTCACACCAGCAACCTTGATATAATGCATCTGCATGGCATCTACATCTTCACCTATGGCTTCGTATTCTGTCTTTACATAGGCAACACCTGCCTGTGTCACAATGGATTCCGGCATATCTTTAATTTTTTCTTCAAATTTGTCGGTGATAGATTTTCTTGCTTCCTGAGGCATTTGCGCCAGTACTTCCAGTGGATCTGCCCCCTCCGGAACACCCATCTTTGCAAAAGCAGCCTGCATTTCATCACTTCCTGAAGACACACTTGTCAGAACCATCATCGGTTCAGCCAATATAGTCCCCAGCTTGTCTCTGTCACTCGATGAGATATTCTTTTTCAGTACAAGATTTTCTCCATCTTCTTCATAATAAGAATCTACAATTTCCTGATCCTTTTCATCCATAAACAACTTCAGGCTTTCCATGGAAGTCTTACGTATCTTGTCAGGAACACTGTCTTCAATACCATTCTGCTGGATTCCTACATTCACGATCCTGGATGTGTAATCTGGCAGGGAAAGGTCGCAATATGCCTGAAGAAACAGTAATGCTATAATCAAAACTACATAGCCGGCTGATTTTTTCAGGTATTTCATCAGTTTGATCAATGGTTCTTACCTTCCTTTTCTCTGTTTTCGATATTTTCTTTATTGATTTTCCCGGTTCCTCCAGGAATCTTGTCAATATTGGCTGTAATCTGCTCCAAAAATCTTCTTAAGAGACACAATTCTGTATCGCTCAGACCATCCAGAAGAATTTTTTCGTTTTCTGCTACCTTTTCCATGCCTTTTTCTTTGGCTTTATGTCCTTTTTCTGTAAGGTAGATTCTGGATATACGCTGATCTTTTTCATCTGCTTTTCTGTAAAGAAATCCGGCTTTTTCCAGGCGCTGAACGGTTACATTCACTGTAGGCGGTTTGATCCGAAGCCGCTCTGCAATTTCCTTCTGACTGAGTCCATCCCTATGTGCCAGTAATCCAAGCACCGGAATCTGTCCCGGATAAATGCCAAACTCCTGCATCTGTCCAAAGCATTTGCCCATAAAGCGACGGTCAATCTGCATAAACATCCCAAAAAAAGATGCTTTATTTGCTTCCGGGCAAAACTCTGGTTCTCCTTCTGTAAACAATGTTTCACCTCCGTTAAAGCTAATTAGTTAGTCATCTATTGATTAGTCGGCTAATTATGTATTATATGCATTTGCATAAAATAAGCAACTGTTTTTTGTGAATTTCACAGATTTTTAAGATTTATATGGGA
>OLQV01002233.1_pt1 | contig 13016 bp, 6 predicted proteins | sample 1672371 | NCBI WGS metagenome assembly OLQV01 (sample SAMEA3136676, study PRJEB25190) | human gut metagenome
GGAGATCACGCAGTTCGCGCCGTATGCCGATCTTGAACCGAAAGGTCGTGAATTCGAGCCGACGGCAAGCGAACGTGACGCAGCCGATTCCGCCGCGAATTCCGCGTCCGAGGCGGTTTCCGCCGATTCCAATGCAGGCTTGGTGGTCACTTCCGTATTCGAGGCGTTCCCGAATCTTTCCGCAGTGCGCACCTACACGCGTCTGCAGTCCGCCAGGCAACTGCCGATTGAAGCGGTGTCGTCGCTGAACCTGACCGTTCCCATGCGCGTCAACTGCGGCAAAGTCCATCGTTCGAATATTTTCTGGGGCGACGCTGCCTGGGCCGTGGAAAACGATTGGCGCGTCCGCCCGCTGCGAGACACCCAGGTGCGCAACCGCAACCAGAAAATCAATCCAGGCCAGTCCAGCTCGCGATTCGCCATGAGCTCCACCTCCACATGGAGCACAGGGGTGCATGAGCCGGCCGGTATCGTACAGGTCGAAGGTTCCATGCGCCGCGCCCGTGACTTCTCCGTAATGTGGCAGATTGAGCATAATGGCCCGTGGGAGTGGGAGGTCGGTGAGGATGATCCCGGTCTGCACATCAGTGCATTCGGCCCGGAATATCAGAATCACGGCTGGTTCACCAACCTTGGTGAAGGCAATGATTTCGAGTCGGTTCCCGTGTCGTTCGCCATCGCGGCCGGCGATTGGCAGCAGGCCGTCGCCGAAATGACGTTGCAGCGTCGCGCATTGCGCGTTGCCAAAGCCCGCGAACTGGGTCGTGCCGAGCAGTTCAAGCGTACGCAAGGTCTTGTGGTCTATAACGATTACATGAACACGCTGTTCGGTGACCCACGTATTGAGAAGGAACTGCCGCTGATCGAAGGCGCGGCAAGCGTTGGCGCGGATATTTTCTGTATCGATGCCGGCTGGTACGACAGCACGGACGGCGGCTGGTGGGATATGGTCGGCGAATGGCAGGCTTCCGCCAACCGTTTCGGCGACGCCGGTTTGCGCGGTCTTGCCGAAAACATCCGTGCGCACGGCATGGGCTTGGGCCTGTGGCTCGAACCTGAAGTGATCGGTGTGAAATCGCCGTTGGCAAGCATGCTGCCGGATTCTGCGTTCTTCCAACGTCATGGCGTGCGTGTGTGTGATTCGGGTCGATATTTGCTTGATTTCCGTTCCCCCGAAGCGCGTGAGCATGTTACGCGTACCGTTGATCGTCTGATCGACGATTTCGGCGCGGTATTTTTCAAGTTCGACTACAACACCATTCCCGGCGTCGGCACTGATTTGAATACCGAATCCGTTGGCGACGGCTTGCTTGAGCATTGCCGCGCATATTTGGATTGGCTCGACGATTTGCGTCGTCGTCACCCGGATGTGATGATCGAAAATTGCGGCTCCGGCGCCATGCGTGCCGATTATGCGCAGTTGTCCCGCTTGGATCTGCAATCCACTTCCGACCAGTGCGATCCGCTGATTTACGCGGCTATCGCGGCCGGCGCGGGCATGACGATTCTGCCGGAACAGCAGGGGAATTGGGGCTACGCCCAGCAGGAGATGGACGATGAGACGGCCGTTTTCACGCTCGCCACGGGCGTGCTCGGCAGACTGTATCTATCTGGTTTCATCGACCGCATGACCGAGCCGCGTCTTTCGCTCGTTCGCGACGCCATCGCCTTACATCGTTGTGTACTTGCCGACCAGCAGCATATGGTGCCGTTCTGGCCGTCTGGACTTCCCGATTTTGACGGCGATTGGCTTACCGTCGGTTTGCGCCACGTCGAAACGGATATGTGCGACGAGCATGTGCTCGGTTGCGGCGTCTCGAACGGGCAGAACGCCGATCCGTCCAATCGGCAGAACGACCAGCAGATTCAACAGGAAGACAAACCCGATTACATCATCGTATGGCGTCGCGGAGGCACCCCTTCGGTGAACATACCGCTGGAAGCCGGCAGGACCATCGAGCAGGTCTTCCCGAATCCGGACGAACCCGATCATGCTCCGGACGCCGAACCGTGGACCATCGAACGCATGGATCCGGAAACGGTGCGCCTGAACGCAACCACTTCCAAGCGTCCATCCGCCCGAATTTTCGCGATTCGCCGCCGCGGTTGATTGGCCGTCCGTTTGATTGGCTGGCCGTTCGGTTCGCTCGACAATCATGTCGACTGCAACCGCAAGACTGCCATCGAGCGTAGGCTGGAGGTATGAGCAAACACCATCGTGACCGCAGCTGGGCGCCAGCACCGCAACCACTTCCCGAGAACGCGCACGTCATCGACAACCACACGCATGTGGCGTCCGTCGTGCCGTTCTCGCAGGCCATGAGCCATGAAGCGCAAGAAAAAGGACAGCCGGAAGTCCCCGTATACAGCGTTGACGAACTGCTGAACCAAGCGCAACAAGTCGGCGTCGGAGGCGTCATTGACTGCGGATGCGAACTGCCGAACCTCATGACAGCCATCGACATGGCACGCGAACACCCCCAAACCGTTCACGCGGCCATCGCCATACACCCCAACGAATCCGTGCTCCACGGCCATCGTGGAGTGCCCGGGCCAGACGGACTTCCGCTCAAATACAAACCCTGGCACGACACCAGCTTCGAAGACGCCATGGCCGAAGTGCACCGTCTTGCCATCACCTACCCCAATCAGGTTGTGGCCATAGGCGAAACCGGCATGGATCTCTTCCGTACCGGCGAAGCCGTCAAAGAACTTCAGCGGGAAGCTTTCCGCGCGCACATCGCGCTCGCCAAGGAATTGAACCTGCCCATGCAGATTCATGATCGCGATTCACACAAGGAAGTCATCGAAACGTTGCTGGCGGACGGCGCTCCCGAACGGACCGTGTTCCACAGCTATTCCGGTGATGCCGAAATGGGTGAGATAGCGCGCGAAAACGGTTGGTATCTCAGTCTTTCGGGCACATCCAGCTATAAGGGCAACGATGGTATACGCGAGTCGGCGCGCATTGTCGGATTGAGCCATGTCATGGTCGAAACCGATGCCCCCTACCTAAGTCCGATGCCGTATCGTGGCCGCACCAACGCGCCATACATGATCCCCTACACCTTGCAGTCGTTGGCGAATTATCTCGATAAACCGCTGACGGAAGTCGCGCAGGCAACACGAAAGACTACGCGCGAAGTGTACGGAATCTGAACAAATTCCGAAAATCGACAGGATGGAAACGATTTATCCGAAAATAAGAGAAAAACAAGAGGAAAAATAAGAAAAAGAAACCCACAGGAAGTCTACTTCGTGCGAGATCAGGAATCGCAAGAAACAATGTGAAGATTTGACAAGACTTCGTAAGGCTCCTAACGTGCCTTTTTGCGTTTATTTTGGGGAGTGGGTTGGAAGGCCCGCCACTTGGAGGTAGCGTTATGGCTAACGAGCCGAACGAGGATGAGCCGCTGTTTCACGCAGCCACATACACGCAGGCGCCGAAGGTCTCGCACAAGGTGCTGACCAAGGAAGAGCGACAAGTGCTGATCAAGCAGCACGAGGAGAAGCAGCAGGAGGCTGCTCACCTTGACCAGGTGGCTAGCAAGGGTCCCATCGGCCGCTGGTGGAGCCGTCTGCAATCCGGGCCAAACAGAATCACGCCCGCCATGGCGATCGTGGCGTTGGGCGTTGTGTATGGCGATATCGGCACCTCGCCGCTGTACACCATGCAGACGTTCCTCAACGGGCAGGGCGGACTTGCGCATGCCGACCGCGAAGCCGTGCTCGGCGTGCTTTCGTTGGTGTTCTGGTCAATCACGCTTATCACCACCGTCAAATACGTGCTGATCGCCATGCGCATCGACAACAAGGGCGAAGGTGGCATTTTCGCGCTGTACTCGTTGGTTCGGAAGTACGGTGCATGGCTTGCGATTCCTGCCATGCTCGGCGGAGCCGCGTTCCTCGCCGATTCCGTGCTTACCCCGGCCGTGTCCATCAGCTCGGCAGTGGAAGGCTTGGAAACGCTACCGGCTTTTGAAAAACTTTTTACTGAAAACAAACAGCTGACTCTGATGATCACCGCGGCCATCATTCTGATGCTGTTCTCTGTGCAGTCGCGTGGCACTGAGCGTATCGGCAAGGCGTTCGGTTCGGTCGTGCTTGTCTGGTTCTCGTTCTTGGCGGTTGTCGGCTTGGCGAACCTCAGTCAGTATTGGAGCGTGTTCGCGGCGCTCAACCCCGTGTACGGTGTTAGATTCCTGTTCAGCGGTCATAATGCCGCTGGCCTTGCCATCATGGGTACGGTGTTCCTGTCAACTACCGGTGCCGAAGCGCTTTATTCCGATATGGGTCACGTTGGCCGTGGCAACATCTATTTCACGTGGCCGTTCATCAAAGTCGCGCTTGTGCTCTGTTATTTCGGCCAAGGCGCATGGATGCTCAATCATTGGGATGATTCGGCTTATATCCGCACGCACGGTTTGAATCCGTTCTTCGAAATGATGACGCCTAGCGTGCGTTACGTGGCTGTCGTGCTTTCTGTGGTCGCGGGCGTTATCGCCTCGCAGGCGTTGATCACCGGCGCATTCACGATGGTGTCTGAAGCCACCCATCTGAACTGGATGCCGCATCTTCAGGTCCGTTACCCGGCCCGTACCCGCGGTCAGCTGTACATTCCTGTGGTCAATGTGGTGCTTTGCGTTTCCACACTGTTGGTTTTGGCGCTATTCCGCGATTCCGAGCATATTTCCGCGGCATATGGCCTGGCGTTGACCATCACCATGATCACCACCACCATTCTGCTCGCCGTCTATATCTGGCATTCGGGGCGTCGTCTCGGAGCGATCGTATTCACCGTGTTGTTCCTTGCGATCCAATTCATGTTCTTCTTCGCTTCCATGGCGAAGTTCCTGCATGGTGGTTGGTTCACGATGTTGCTTACCTTCGCGATTCTGCTGGTTATGTACACGTGGAACGAAGGCACGAAGCTGGAACGTGCGCAGCGTCGTCATATGCAGCCCGCCGAATGTCTACCGGTGCTGAAGCGGCTGCATGATGACGATACGATTCCGTATTTTGCAGACAATATCGTCTACCTCACGTCGGATCCGGAAACGAAACGTATCGATACTGATATCTTCTTCTCGATTTTCGCCGACCATCCAAAACGTGCCCGCGCTTGGTGGGCGGTTTCCGTCGAGACCGCCGATGAGCCGTTCACCCGCGAGTATTCGGTTGAGAATTTCGGCACGGATTACATGTTCCGTGTTCGCATTCGGCTTGGTTTCAAGGTTTCTCAGTCGATTCCAGCTTATATTCATCAGATCATGAACGATTTGTCGAAGTCTGGGGATCTACCGAGGCAGGAAAGCCGCTATCCGAAGCTTGATGCTGATCCGAATATCGGTCCGATTCGATATGTGCTGATTCACAAGGCGCTTATGCCTGAGTCGAAGGTGTCGCAGCGTGGCGCGATTTCTTTGGAAGTCAAGTATGCGATTCGTCGTCTTGCGGGATCTCCGGTCAAATGGTTCGGCCTTGCGCCTTACAATCCGCTGATTGAGATACAGCCGCTGTTCCTCGCGACTCAGCGTCCTCCGCGGCTAAAGCGCGTGTGAAACAAGCCGTGAAACGGGCTGCGCGATGATGGTGATCGTATCCGCCATCATCGCGCAGCCCGTTTTCGTAGGACATTTTGTAGGTTTTGCATGGTCTTATCGCGAAGAATCGTTGGAATCCCGCTGTTTTTCGCACGCTATAAGCAATGTCGATAGCCATATGCGCGCGTTGCATCACAAGCCCTGTAGAGTAATCAACCATGTGCAGATTACTTGGATTCGCGGCAGCAGGAAGCAACACCAGTCTCAATGGCGTGCTCGGCATGCAGGCCGTACGCGATTTCCGCGATCTGAGCGAAATCCACAACGATGGCTGGGGCTCCGCGCTGGTCACCGTGCCGAGTGAGTCGCCGTATCTGCGTGACGGTGGCGCTCCCACTCCGGAAACCGGTACTGCCATCTACAAGAACACGATCGCAGCCCGACATGATCCGATTTTCGACGAGCTTGCGAACACTCCGGCTCGTGGAGGCCTGTGGCACTTGCGTTTGGCCAGCTCGAACCTGCCGCTGATTCTCGAGAATCAGCAGCCGTTCTACGCCAACGGATTGAGCTTCATCCACAATGGCGATATCTCCGACGATCAGGGCCGCAATATCATCACCAACCGTGCGTTCCCAGTCGATCCGAGCATCGTGCAGTCTACCGGCGGCCGTTCCGATTCCGCCATTTTCTTCGCAGTGATTCTGCAGTACATCGGTTTTGGTTTCGCACTCGACGAGGCGGTCGCGCAGGCTGTGCGCGAACTGCGCAAAAGCTATCCGAAGTCCAGCTACAACTGCATGATCCAGAGCCAAGACCAGTTCATCGCTCTGTGCGCGGCCGGTCGTGAGGTCACGTCCAAGCGCATCGTGGAAATTTACGACCAGTACGGCCGTGGCAACCAGGCGCATGATTATCGTGTGATGCGCTATCGTACGCTCGGTGAATCCGAAGCGGATCAGGCTGCAGGCCAGCTGAAGGGCGTGGTTGTGGCCAGCTCCGGTTTCGATCAGTGTGCCGAAGATGGCTGGACTCGTTTGGAAAACGATCAGATGATTATCGCTTCCAACCGTACCGGCGCATTTCGTGTGCGTTCCATCTGAAATCCGTAATCTGAAATCCGTATTTCGGAATTTCCGACTGGAATTTTCATCTGGGATTTCCAGACATTTTTTTTCGACCGGATTCAGCATGTGGCAATCGTCATACAGCGCCTAATATAGGCGGTATGACAACCGGATATATTCCTACACTCGCCCAAGTTGACGAACTGCATCGAAAAATCGCGCAATCGCAAGCCGCATACGATTTGATTCACGGACATTGCGTAGTCGTTGCCGACATCGCACGTCGCATGGCACGCAGACAGAACGCACTGTTCACCCGCCGCTGCACGCTACCGGACGATGCCCCTGAAAAAGCGGGCGATTTCGGCCTTAGGCTTACGCAAGACGGTAATGGAAGCGAATCGTTCGGCATGCTTCGCATTCCTTCCGTTCCATCATCGGACGGGATTACGGGCGGAACCGTTCCGCCGAGGCTGATCGACGAGCATTTGGTGGTGATCGGTGGTCTGCTGCATGATATCGGCACGTATTTTCTGCTCAAACAAGACGGTTCCGACGGTGGGCCGCTGAAATTCGACGGTCCGAATTACGTACGGCATGGGCTTAAAGGCTACGAATATTTGTTGAACGAGGGTGTTGACGAGTCGATCGCGCAGTTCGCGCGCAACCACACCGGTGTGGGACTCACCAAAGAAACGGTGGAATCGCAAGGGTTGCCGCTGCCTCCGGCCGACTATGTGACCATGAATCTTGAGCAGGAAGTGGTGATGGTGGCCGACAAGTACAACAGCAAGTCGATTCCGCCGAAGTTCCTGACGGCCGAAGCCTATGCGCGCAAGGCGGCCCGTTTCGGCGAAAGCAACAGGCGCGAATGGCTGCGGCTGCTCGAACGATACGGCGTGCTTGACGTTACGCCGCTCGCCGAGCAGTACCACATGCGTATCGCGGAGTAAGGCAGACCGTTTTCAGAACACGTAAGCCCTTTGGAATTTGGCTAAAACCAGAATTCCAAAGGGCTTACCTATGGGCGCGCGAAAAGTCTATGTTCGTGCGCCCGTTGCACTAGGCGGCTAGTCGAGTTCCACGCTGTGATCCATCGCATCGGCGACTTCCGGATTGGTGGTCACCACGATGATGGCGCGTTTGCGATCGGCATCGCGCTTGAACTTCTTCAACAGATCCAACACCACGTCCGCATCGTCGGCATCCAATCCAGCGGTCGGCTCGTCGGCGATGATCACTTCAGCCTCGCAGCTCAGCGCACGAGCGATGGCCACGCGACGCTGGTTCAGTTCGCTTACTTCGCCGACTGCCAGTCCGGACGTCACTTCATCGAAGCCCACGCGCTTGAGCAGTTCGCGGGCGATCACAGGCTTCGGCTTGAGGAAGTTGCGGTTCGACGCATCCATGGCGTACAGCACATTGCTTTCCGCGTCGAGATCGGGGCGGAAAGCAAAACGTTGCGGAATGAATCCGATGCGGTGCCCCAACATTTCGACCGGTTCGACGTCGCTCAGGTTGGCGCTTTTGTGCATCACATTGCCGCGGTCCGGGCGCACCATGCCGACCATGGTGGCCAGCAATGCCTGATGCTGTTCGCGATCCTCCGCGTCCACGAGCACCGCATGCGTGGCGCCCGCATGGAACGACAACGACAGGTCGTCAAGAATATTGCGGCCGGTCTTGCGATTGGTCACGGTCACATGGTCGAGTGCGAACGTCGGATTCGCCTTGAAGAAGAACGCATCCTTTTTGCGATTGCGCTTGATTTCGTTGTCAAGCTGTGACGAAACGCTGGTTGCGGAATCGGTTTTCACCGCTTCATGCGTTTCCAGTGCGGTCGGTGCGTCAAAAGAACGCAAAGCGAGCGTTTCCTTCACTTGATTCGCGTTATTCACAGCCACGTCCGAATCGTCATTCGTGGCATCCGCAGCGTTATTTGCAGCATCGGCGGTTTCGGCGGCATCTGCAGTATCGTTGCCTGCAACCGCTGCGTTGTCATCGTCGTACACCACCGTAAAATCGATGGATTCAATGGAATCTGCGGAAGATTCATCAGCTGCAATATCTCCGATCGCAGCATCATCGACGGTTTCGCTTGTCTCGGCTTCAGCGGTCTTGTCAACCACAGCCTCGTCAACCATGGTCTTGTCGATGTTCTCGTTCTTATCGTTCATATTGTCGCTCATGCCGTCACCTCCGAGCGTTCCTCAAACAGTTGGTTCAGGTTGAAGCAGGCCACGCGCGCGAACGCCACGATGCCAAGCAACAGGCATGCACCCAAGCCGTACCAGATCACATTCCACACCGAAGCGGACGTGATCGTCACAGCCTGCCCGCCAGCCCACGCGGTACCGATCGGTTTCGCCAACAGCGCGCCGGCACCCAAGCCGATGATCCAACCCGGAACCGTCATCATGAACGTTTCCAGCATGAACTGCCATCCCAAACGGCCCTTGGTCACGCCGGTGATCATCGCCATGCCGATCTCATCGCGACGGCCACCGACCGCCGCCCACACAATCAATGCCAGCAACGCGATTCCGCCGACGATCGTCATGGCCAACAGCACGATGCGCGCGGACGAAGCGGCGGAATCAAGCGGCTCGATCGACTTCTTATAAGCGGTAAGCGACGGCGAGGTGATTTCGTACGTCTTCGTGTCTAACTTGGCCTTCTTCACCAAGCGCACGAACTTGTTATACGTGGAAGGATTCGCCAGAGAGAACACAATATTGAGATTTGGAACGCCCCATCCCGTGGCCTCCGTCGTGTCAAGCCCGTTCTTGGCGAAGTTGATATACGTCGTGTAGATCACGTTCTCACGATTGTCCTTCGCGTATTTCGCGTCGGAATCGTTACCCTCAGGCACGTCGCTGTCGTATTCGTAAATGCCGCGCACGGTGAACGTGTACGTTTCGGAAGCCTTCGACGGATTGCCGACCGTCACCTTGTCGCCGACCTTGAGATTGTTCTTATCGGCCAGCGCCTGCGAAATGAGTACGCCGTCGCTCTGCGTCTTATAGCTCAAATGCTTGCCCTTGACCACTTTGTAGTAGCCGTAATCGTTGATTTTCGCGGCGTCCAACGTGTAGAACGCCTGCAGGGTCAGATTGCCGCCGGTCTTGTCTTCGCTAGTATCGCTTTTCGCGGCGATCGCCTGTAATGACTTGCTTTCACGCACCGGCACTGACGTTGCCAACGTGTAATCGAAGGTCACGCTGTTGCTCTGCGCGGCCGTTGCGTACGTGCTGTACTTTTCCCACGTCAAGTACTTGTCGGTATAGCTGGAATCGGCGCCGTCGCGCTTGGCTTTGGTCTGCGCGGTCGGCCGAATCACCGCAGTGGCTTTCTGCGACTGGTATGTCTCATTATTGGCGGTGTCGTCTGCTCGTATGACTGCCAGATCCACGGCAGCCGAAAAAGACACCAGTAATGCGAGTAGGGCGATTAGCGCGGTGCGCCATTTGACGCGGCCGAGCGCCGCCCATGCGTTCTTGAGAACGAACATGCGGTACTTCTCCAGTTCTCTGTTATTGCGCGCCGGCGCATGCCGACGTCAGCGTTGGCCGGGACGCGCGCTCCGCAGCAAGGCAGGCCCGTAGCGCATGGTGCGTCCCGTGAAATCATCTTGGGCTTCCAACGTGATTGTTTTCTTGCGCAACACTGTTATACCCCTGCATGAAGTCTGAATGATTCCTGAAAATCGACCGTTGAGCATGGTTGCGGCACTCGCTACGATGGAATCGATGACTTCCGAACAGATTACGAATGCCGGTTCCGTAATGGCCAATCATGGCTCGATTCAGACGCCTGCGCAGACTCAACTTCGGCAGGACGGCTCGTCCAATGGCGGCCCGTCCGAACGGAAACGTGACCTGCGATGGCGTCCCGCGATGCTGCATCCGGCGTCGCTCCGCGTGTTATTGCCGTGGCTTACGTCGATTATCGGCATCGCATCCGCACTATGCTTGGTGATTGCGTGGTTCCCCTCCACGGTGTGGAATACGCCGATTGTCAGCAGCGATGCCCCTGCGCATTACTATTTCATTCGCCGCTTGCTTGACGAAGGTTTGGGGGCGGCACTGCATTTATGGCCACATAATTCGTTCTATCCGCCGTTATTCCATGTTTGCGCTTATTTCGTAATCAAAATCGCGGCGCTGTTCGGCGTGCAATGCTCTATTTACGAGGCATTCAATATCACGTGGATCATCGCTTCGGGCGTGATTTTCCCTTCTGGAATGCTGGTATTGTGCAGGTATTTCCTACAACGTTGGAATCGCGGTAATCCAATTTCACGTATTTCGCAAGCATCGTCTACGCCTGAATCGTCGTCCGTATCTGAATCGTCGAATGTTTCAAATCAGCAGGTATCGTCAGCTGTGAATCGGCAATATAACGCCACTTTCGACGCTACTTTCGTTCTACAGAATCTGATTGGACTGTTCGTGCCAGTGCTTGCCGTCAGCTCGGTGTGCCACCCGTACGGACTGCTGAATGCCGGTCCGCTGATCGCATTCGGTTTCGCCACGTCGCTGCTGCCGTTTCTTATCGCTGCCACGTTGCGCCTGTTCGATGCGATCGCCGCACGCGAGCATATAGTGAAATGGTTTGTGATCACTGCTGTCGCAGGCGTGGTTTGCCTCGTTGCACACCCGCGTATCGCATTCACGTATGCTCTGATTCTGGTGCCGTTCATTGTGTTGCGTTTGCCGTGGAAGCTGATTCTGGGTGCGTTTATCGCCATGTGTGTCGGCGCGGTTGCGTTTGTGGCCCTGATGCTTACGTCGTTCAAATCGGATCGTTGGGCGAATCCCGCTTCCTGGTTCCATAGCCATCAGCCGTCCATGAATTTGTGGGAGTCGATTTCGTTCTGCTTCACGGATGGCCTTGACGGTCTTCCTGCGATTTTGTTCGCATTATTGCTGATTGCGGGAACCGTTGCCGCTTTCGTTTGCGCCTTCCGCCGCGCTGCTGTGCGCTCTTCGGATTCGCTTTCGGCTGCTGTTTCCACTGTGGCTCCTGCTTTTTCTGCTGATGCTGATGCTTTGGTTTCCGATGCTGCGGTCTCCTTGGTTTCCGCTTCCGACCTGCCGACTGCTTCGTGTTCCGATGCTGCTGATGTCTCCTTATCCGCACCGTTCGAACCATCTCGACCTCGCCGCAACGATCGTCTGCGTGACGTGATCGCGTTGACGGCCGCGTTTCTGCTGGTCACGCTGGTATATGTGTGCACGGTCACGTTGGTTGGCGCGCTGCCGAATATCATCAGCTCTCCTTGGTATCGCGATGAAAACCGCATTATGACCATGCTTCCGCTGGTTGCGTTGCCGTTGCTTGTCATTAGCGTCAACGCGCTTTCCGAATGCGTTTCCGCGTGCGCCGCATCCGCTTCTTCCGTTCCCTCCCTTTCTTCTGCGTCTGCTGTTTCTTCCGTGAAGAACGTTTCTTTCGCTTCCAATTGGATCGGCCCAATCGCCGCATTCCTTGTGATTGCGATACTTGCGGTTTCCGCTCAGATCGTATGCCCGTCTCGTACTGCGGCTCGCGACACGATCATCGCGCATTCCAGCCTGAACCAAAGCGACCCCAACGAGCAGCTCACCGAGCAGAAGATTACTGTGCTGCGCAAGGTCATGGAACGTACTGGCAGTCAGGCCACCATCATTTCCGACCCGTTGAACGGCTCGATGTATGCGGAGACGCTGTTCAATGCGAGCATGCTGTATCCGATCATCAATGCGCGCACCGATGTGCCATCCGCTCCGTTCGGCAAAGTGGAGACTGCGTTTGCTTCCGGCGATGGGCAGCAGGTGCTTGGCACGGTATGTCCGCTGACTGACGCTCCGGAGTACTTCCTTACGATGGGCGACCAGGCGCAAAGCTTGCAGTCGTTCCCGTATCGCGCCCAATACGATTCCTTCCATAATGAGGAATTGATTGATGCGTATGTGGATGGCGGCACGTTGGTGAAGGTTGCCGATTATTCGCAATACGGCCAGGGTTGGGCCCTCTACCGTTTCGGTTGCGCCGATTAATCGATTTTTGGCTGCGCTGCCTTGTTCTGTCGTCGCTTGCGCGCGCATATGCAAAACCGCACTTTCGATCAGTTGAGATCTGAATTTGTTCAGGACAACGATCGGCGGTGCGGTTTCGTTTATCTGCTTTCTTCTGCTTCCTCCTATTTCTGCTTTCTGTTGGGAGGTTTTCTCGGATGGGTTGGCTTAGGGGATTGGCCGTAAATGAGATAGTTCGGTGTGTGACACGCCCGGGTGTTGGTTTGTGGTGGGGTTTTTCCTGCGGTCCTGTGCCGTGCGGTGGCGTTCGCCGCCCGTTTTCCCGTGTTTTCGACACGCCGGTGGATGTGTTGTTTTGCAATGGTTTTGGCGGTGTTTGCGGGGTG
>OLQV01002240.1_pt1 | contig 12997 bp, 8 predicted proteins | sample 1672371 | NCBI WGS metagenome assembly OLQV01 (sample SAMEA3136676, study PRJEB25190) | human gut metagenome
GAAGTTCCATTACAACAGTTGCCGGATTTATCGCACTTTGCTTTATGACTTTTGCACTTGGACGTGATATGGGTATCGTAATGGCAAAAGGTGTTGTAATCGGAGTTATCTGTTGTATAACAATACTTCCGGCTATGATCCTTCTCTTTGACAAAGCAATCGAAAAGACCAGACATAAAGCTCTGATTCCAAGTCTTGACAGAGCATCTGAATTTATTACAAAACATTATAAAGTATGGATAATTGTTTTTCTGGTGCTTCTGTTCCCGGCAATTTATGGTAACAACCATACACAGATTTATTACAATATTGATAAATCTCTTCCTGCAACATTGCCAAGTAATGTTGCAAATGAAAAACTGAAAGACGAATTTAATATGAGTACCGTACATATGGTACTTCTGAAAGAGGGTCTGGACAGTCAGCAGAAAACAGAAATGCTGAATAAAATGGACAAAGTAGACGGTGTCAAATGGGCACTGGGCCTGAATTCCTTTATCGGTCCCACATTCCCGGAATCCATGCTTCCTTCTGATCTGAAGAGTATGCTTGCATCTGACGATTATGAGATCCAGTTCATCTGCTCCAAATATTCTTCCGCAACAGACGAATGTAATGCACAGCTTGCAGAGATCCAGAAGATCGTTAAGGAATACAGCCCGGAATCCATGGTTATCGGTGAAGCACCACTGATGAAAGACCTTCAGGATACCACAGACATTGACCTGCAGAGAGTAAATATACTTTCCATTGCAGCCATCTTCGTGATCATCCTTCTGGTATTCAAATCAATTTCCCTGCCGTTTATTCTGGTAGCAGTTATTGAATTTGCAATTTTTGTAAATATGGCAATTCCATATTATCAGGGTGTTACCCTTCCCTTTGTGGCAAGTATCGTAATCGGTGCCATCCAGCTGGGAGCAACCGTTGACTATGCGATCCTGATGACAAGTAATTATCAGAAACAGAGACATCTTGGAAAGAGCAAGAAAGATTCTATTTCTATTGCACATAAGTTTTCCATGAAGTCAATTATTATCAGTGGATGCAGTTTCTTCGCAGCAACTTTTGGTGTTGCCCTGTATTCCAAGGTTGATATGATCGGTTCCATCTGTACATTGTTGGCACGAGGTGCAGTAGTAAGTACAATTGTTGTATTGGTGGTTCTTCCTGCAATGTTTATGATCTTTGATCCGATCATTGTCCGTACTTCCAAAGGATTTTTACCGGACAAAAAATAAAACAAATACTGTTAAAGTCAATAATATTTTTATGAAGCCCAATGGCAGAAAAGGAGTCGTACAAAATGAACAGAAACAGAAAAAAAGCAGTGGCAGCTTCTCTGGCGGCCGGAATGGCAGCTGTAATGGCAGTAACCCCTGTAATGGCAGCTGACAGCAATATCTCTAAAGAAGAGACTGTATATGTAAATGCAGCAGCTGACGGAACTCCGGAAGAGATCACCGTATCTGACTGGCTGAAGAACTCCGCATCAGCAGGTGACCTTTCAGATACCTCAGACCTGAAAGATATCAAAAACATAAAAGGTGACGAAACCTTCAGTCAGGACGGAAACAAACTTACCTGGAACACCGATGACAAGGATATTTATTATCAGGGTACATCCAATAAAGAACTTCCGGTTTCCATGAATATTACCTATTATCTGGATGGAGTTCAGGTAAGTCCGGATGACCTGGCAGGCAAAAGCGGACATCTTAAGATAGAAGTAAATTACACTAATAATGTCAAAAATAAAACAAAAGTAGGTAAGAAAACGGAGGATATGTACGCGCCATTTGTTATGGCTACAGCAATGCTCCTTCCTGTTGACAATTTTACCAATGTTACCGTTGATAATGGCAAAGTGGTTTCCGATGGCAAAAGAAATATTGCCATTGGTATCGGACTTCCAGGACTGGCAGACAGCCTGGATCTGAAGAGCATTGATGAAGACATAGATGTGGATATTCCGGAAGGATTTACTATGGAGGCAGATGTGACTGATTTTACTATGAGTTCTACATTCACATTTGCACTTACAGATATGCTGGATTCTATTGATACAGACGATATCGATGGACTGGACGACCTGAAAGATTCCATTAATGATCTTACAGACGCAGCAACAAAACTGGTAGATGGTTCTCAGAAACTGTCAGACGGTGCTGATACTCTGAAAGAGAAATATACAGAATTTGATGATGGTGTAGGAACATTGTCAAGTGGTATTACCACACTGAACAGTGGTGCAGCTACTTTAAACAGTGGAGTCACTTCCTATACATCCGGTGCAGATACACTTGCTTCCGGTGTGCAGCAGTATGCATCTGGTGTAAATACACTGAGCAGTGCGCTTACCAAATATAACAAAGGTGTAAATACACTGACAGCAGGTGCCAAATCATATGTAGAGGGAACTACAACACTGGCAGGTGGAGTCAAGACCTATGTAGAAGGTGCTACCGACCTTGGTCAGGGGATTCAGGCCTATATTGAGGGAATTGGTGATCTGATTGACGGAATTGCCAAGAGTGCAGTAGGAATTACCGATGCAGCTACAGAACTGACACAGCTGGCATCTGATGCAAAGGATCTTCAGACAGCACTTCCCACACAGGTACAGGGAATTGTAAAATTTGCCGATGGAGCTTCATCCCTGGCATCCAGTGCCAAGACATTTGCCTCCAATACAAGTGATTACGCAAAAAATGTCAAACAGATTCGTGCAGGTCTGGATCAGATCAATGCAGCGCTGAACGGAAGTGCTTCTTCTGAATCCACAGAAGGTACAGATGCAGTAGCAAGCGGACTTGCCACAGCACAGGCAGCAGCAGATTCTATTTCAGCAGGAACCGATGGTTCTGTTGCTGGTCAGATTTCTTCCGCAGCAAGTGCAGTCAGTGCAGCAGCAGGAACAGGAGATGCTCTTCAGGGAGACGCATCTACCATTTCCAGTGGTCTGGATCAGGCAAGCTCAGCAATCGATATCCTCAGTGGAATCGATACGTCAGGAATGGATGATGCTTCCGCAGCAGCAGTCAACAGTGCAGTACAGAGCGCGATCGGAGCCATCTCCAGTGGTGTGGCTACCGCACAGGGTGGTGTAGGTAACCTGGAGGCACATGCAGGCAGCGTATCAGGACTTTCTGATCAGGCAGCACAGGTACAGGCAGCAGCTGATGCAGTCAGTGCACAGAGTGCAGAAAATGCAGCAGCAAGCGATGCAGTGCAGCAGCTGAAATCTGGTCTTGCAGAAGTACAAGAAGGTCTGGATGATATCAATGCAGCAGGAGATTCTGATCCCTATGCAACTCTGAAGCAGCAGATCAAAGGTCTGACAGAGAATCTGGACAAAGTAGATGACGGTTACAGCGATACACTGATCAAAGGTGCTGCAGGAATCACCGACAAAAAAGCAGCCGATGCGGTAGTGTCAGGTGCAGAAGAAGTCAAAACAGGCGTAACTGCACTGACTAAAAAAGTAGGATCACTCTTAAGTGAAGAAAAACTGGAAAAACTGACAAAAGGTGCAGCAACACTTACAGAGGCATCAGAACAGTTGAATGCAGGCTACAAAAAAGCTTCTAAATCATCCGATAAGCTGGTCAAAGGAGCAACCAAACTTCAGTCCTATAACAAAGACCTTACCGGTGGAGCAGATAAACTTACCAAGAGTGGCAAGACTCTGAAAAAAGGTGCCAACGATCTGGACAAAGCAAGCAAGCAGGTTTCAGCAGGAACCTCCAAAGTAGGAAGTGCAACAAGTCAGCTTACCAGCGGGGCAAGCACACTTTCTGCAAACAGCAGTACACTGAGAAGTGGAGCAGGTCAGCTGGCTTCTGGTACACAGCAGCTGGTAAGCGGAGCAGGTACTCTTTCCAGCGGAAGCAAACAGGTAAAAGACGGAATCAGTGATCTGGCAGACGGAGCCAAGAAACTGGCAGACGGAACAAAAGAATTTGACGAGGACGGAATCCAGAAGATCAAAGAAGTTGTAGACGATGATCTTCAGGATGTTCTGGATCGTCTGGATGCACTTTGCTCTGACAAGAATACTTATACTTCCTTCAGTGGCAAAACAGACGATATGGACGGAAATGTGAAGTTCGTTATCGAAACAGCAGCCATTGAATCAGACGATGATAAATGATCAGACAGAAACAAAAATCAAATAAAAGAGCTTGCTGTGAAGAATGTGAATGATAATACAGCATAATATAGAGGCGGTGTCATAATGGCATCGCCTCTTGCAGTCAAAGGGGGATTCTGATATAATCGGGATGGGTGATTTCATGGAAAAAACAAAACAACAACGAAAGCCTCTGATCCCTGCTCCGGATCAAAGTAATTCCGGAAAGAGAGCAAAAGTACACTATTATGATTATAATCTGGTAGCGGTTATTATCCTTCTCACCTGTTTCGGGCTTATCATGCTGTACAGTACCAGTTCTTATATGGCAGAGCTGAACTATGGGGATGATATGTACTATTTTAAGAAACAGGCGGCTATCAGTTTTGTATGTATTATTGTGGCTCTTATCATTTCAAGGATTGATTATCATGTTCTTACCAGGTTTACAGGAATTCTATATGGTCTGGCAGCAGGACTGATGATGCTGGTCAAGACACCTCTGGGACGAAGCGCCAACGGAGCCCGGAGATGGCTGAATCTGGGACCGCTTTCCTTCCAGCCTTCTGAGATTGCCAAGATCGCGGTGGTCGTCTGTCTGTCCTATATGATCGTCCATATGGGCAAGCAGGTACGGACACTGAAAGGCTGCATGATACTGGCTGGAATGGGCGGGGCACTGGCTCTTTTTGCATATGTATTTACAGATAACTTAAGTACAGCCATCATTATCTTCTGTATCACAGCAGGCCTTATTTTTGTTGCACATCCGGACACGAAGATTTTCCTGATCATTGCAGGAGTAATCCTTGCACTGGCTGTGATCTTTGTTGTGATACTGAGTTCTTCTATGGAGACCAGTTCCAGTTTCCGTCTGAGACGTATTCTGGTATGGCTTCATCCGGAGGATTATGCAGGCGGTGATGGATATCAGACGATTCAGGCACTGTATGCCATTGGTTCCGGCGGATTTCTGGGAAGAGGTCTGGGTAACAGTATCCAGAAGCTGGGAAGTGTACCTGAGGCACAGAACGATATGATCTTTTCTATTGTATGTGAAGAACTGGGAATTGTGGGAGGAGTGATCGTACTTCTTCTCTTTGCATATCTTCTGTACAGACTGTTCTTTATTGCACAGAATGCACCGGATATGTTCGGATCTCTGATGGTTACCGGCATTTTTATCCATATTGCGCTGCAGGTAGTCTTTAATATTGCCGTTGTAGTGAATCTGATGCCGAATACAGGTGTTACACTGCCTTTTATAAGCTATGGAGGAACATCTATTCTTTTCCTGATGGCAGAGATGGGACTGGCATTGAGCGTGTCCAGGCAGATCAAACTTCAGGAGCCGGAAAGGCTTCTCTAAAATAACGCAAAATCTATTGACAAATGGTTTGGCAGAATATATACTTTCCACATCAAAGTAAGTGACGACAAAGTATCACGAAACATGCTTGATAAAGGAGAAAACGCAATGTTAGAAGAAATGAGAAAAATGATCGCAGAACAGTTAAGCTGCGATGAGAACGAAATTACAGCAGATACCTCTTTTAAGGACGACCTGGGAGCTGATTCCCTGGATCTGTTTGAGCTGGTTATGGCTCTGGAGGATGAATACAATATAGAGATACCTGCCGAAGAACTTACCGATCTGGCAACAGTAGGAGATGTGATCGAATATCTCAGAGGCAGAGGAATTGAAGCATAAATAATGTTACTGTGAACGGAGTGAACAGTAACTAAATAATCTGACCAAAACTCCCTGAGGCAGACTTGTCTCAGGGAATATTTTTGGTTATAATGATACAAAAGCTAAAAAGTCAGACTCCACATATTTTTCATAAGTGGATGCAGGATCTGACAGTTTATAAATTGAAAGGATGGAGAAAAATGACTAAGATCAGAACAAGATTTGCACCAAGTCCTACAGGACGTATGCATGTAGGTAATTTGCGTACAGCCTTATATGCTTATCTGATTGCAAAGCATGAAGACGGAGATTTTATCCTGAGAATCGAAGATACAGACCAGGAACGTTACATGGAAGGTGCCGTAGATATTATTTACCGTACCATGGAAAAAACAGGACTTCTTCATGATGAAGGACCGGACAAAGACGGTGGAGTAGGTCCATATGTACAGAGTGAGAGACAGGCTTCCGGTCTGTACCTGAAATATGCCAAACAGCTGATTGAGCAGGGAGATGCTTATTATTGCTTCTGTGGACAGAAAGAACTGGAATCCATGAAACGTGTGGTAGCTGGCAAAGAGATTTCAATTTATGATAAGAGATGTCTGCATCTTTCCAAAGAAGAAGTAGAGAAACGCCTGGCAGCAGGAGAGCCGCACGTTATCCGTTTCAATATGCCAACAGAAGGAACCACTACCTTCCATGATGTTATTTACGGAGATATCACTGTAAATAACGAAGAAATGGAAGACCTGATCCTGATCAAATCTGACGGATATCCCACATATAACTTCGCAAACGTAGTAGATGATCATCTTATGGGAATCACTCATGTAGTCAGAGGAAACGAGTATCTTTCTTCAGCACCGAAATATAACCGTATCTACGAAGCATTTGGCTGGGAAATTCCTACTTATGTTCACTGTCCACTGATCACCAACGAAGAGCACCAGAAGCTGTCCAAGCGTTCCGGACATTCTTCTTACGAAGATCTGATCGATCAGGGATTTATTACAGAAGCTGTAGTAAACTTCGTAGCACTTCTGGGATGGAGCCCACAGGACAACTGTGAGATTTTTTCTCTTCCGGAGCTTGTTAAGGCATTTGATTATCATCATATCAGCAAATCTCCGGCTGTATTTGACATCACCAAACTTCGCTGGATGAATGGCGAATACATCAAGAAAATGGATCCGGAAGCTTTCTATGAGAGAGCACTTCCATATATGAAACAGGTCCTTAAGAAAGAATACGATTTCCACAAGATTGCAGGTATGGTTCAGACCAGAATTGAGACCTTCCCGGACATCCCTGCACTGATTGATTTCTTCGAAGAAGTTCCGGAATATGATTCTGCCATGTACTGCCACAAGAAAATGAAAACAAACGAAGAAACATCACTTGCAGTACTGAAAGAAGTACTTCCTGTACTGGAAGCTCAGGAAGATTACACCAATGATCCGTTGTTCGCATCTTTAAGTGCATTCGTAAAAGAAAAAGGTTACAAGAACGGTTATGTTATGTGGCCTCTCCGTACAGCTGTTTCCGGTAAACAGATGACACCGGCAGGTGCAACTGAGATCATGGAGATCATCGGTAAAGAAGAGACTATCAAGCGTGTAAAAGCAGCCATCGAAAAGCTCAGCTGATCTGAGATTAAACAATATGAAACGTAATCCATCTCAAAGAAGAGCAATCGCTCACCTGTCAGGACCTATGATGGTTCTGGCAGGCCCCGGTTCGGGGAAAACCTCCGTAATAGTAGAAAGAACTGCATATATGATCAGTGAGGGGAAGATACCGCCTTCCTCTGTTCTTGTTGTGACTTTTTCCAGGGCAGCAGCCAAAGAAATGAAAGAACGTTTTCTTACATTTACAGAACAACAGTATACACCTGTGACTTTTGGAACTTTTCATGGAGTTTTTTATGGAATTCTGAAACATGCCTATGGGTTTACCGCTGCCAACATTCTCTCAGAAGAGGAAAAATCAGGAATCCTGAAAGAACTTACTCTGAATTATGGAGGAGAACTGGCAGAAGAGGGTGATTTTACAGAAGAAATCGCCAAGGAGATCAGTGTGGTAAAAGGGAATCGGATTTCTCTGGAACATTATTATTCGTCCTGCTGCCCGGATGAAGTTTTTCGCCAGATTTATCAGGGATATCGTCAGATATGTCAGGAAAAAAGAAAACTGGATTTTGACGATATGCTGCTGTACTGCTATGAACTTTTTGACAAGCGGAAAGACATTCTGGCTGCATGGCAGAATAAATTTCAATATATCCTGGTAGATGAGTTTCAGGATATCAATCAGCTGCAGTACGATATTGTACGAATGCTTGCCCTGCCCCGGAACAATCTTTTTATTGTAGGGGACGATGATCAGTCTATTTATCATTTCCGGGGAGCCAGACCGGAGATTATGCTGAATTTTACCAGAGATTATCCGGAGGCAGAGACGGTACTTCTGGATGTGAATTACCGGTGCAGCAGCAGGATTCTTTCTTCCGCAATGAAAGTTATCAGTGTAAACAAAAAGCGTTTTTCCAAAAAACTTTCCACGCCCAATCCTCAGGGAGATGCCATACTGGTGCGGGAATTCCAGAATCCCAGAGAAGAATATATGCAGGTGGTTTCAGAATTACGTGACCGCCTGGAAAAAGAAGAAAGACTGGAAGACACTGCCATTCTTTTGAGGACCAATCAGGAAGCGGAAGGTCTGGTAGGAGCCCTTATGGAACGTCGAGTTCCATTTTATATGAAAGAGAAACTACCCAATCTTTTTCATCACTGGATCTGTCGGAACCTTCTTGCCTATATGCATATGGCAAAGGGAGACAGAAGCCGACGGAATTTTCTGGAGATCATGAACCGTCCTAACCGTTATATTTCCAGGGATGCTTTGCCTATGACAGATATTTCCTTTGAAGCACTGAAAGAATATTATAAGGACAAAGACTGGATGTGTGACCGTATCACTACGCTGGAAACCCATCTGAAGATCCTGAAAGGACTTTCCCCTTATGCTGCCGTTAATTTTATCCGGAAGGGCATGGGATATGAAGAATACTTGCATGAATATGCAGAATATCGTAAAATAAAGCCAGAAGAGTTAAGCGAAATTCTGGACAGACTGACAGAAAGTACCAGAGGTATGGACAGTCTGGAACAATGGGAAAATTACATAGAAGAATATAGCAGAAAGCTGGAAGAGCAGGCCAGAAAACAGGAACAAGAAAGAGAGGGCGTACTGCTGTCCACCCTTCATGGTGTAAAGGGGCTGGAGTTTGACAAGGTGTATATTCTGAATGTAAATGAGGGCAGCATGCCATACAGAAAGGCAGTTCTGGAGCCAGCAATAGAAGAAGAACGGAGACTTTTTTATGTGGGCATGACAAGAGCCAGAAAGCAGCTTACCTTATGTTACGTAAGACAGCAATATGAGAAGAAACGAGAACCTTCCCGGTTCTTAAAGGAGGCAGGAATATGAAGGCGGTTGTTTATTACACAGAGATACCGGAAAAATATGTGCACAAAAATATGGAGCACATGGCAGCAGAGAAACTTCTTGCAGCAGGTCTTTATAAAGAATTTGGGCTGAAGCTGGCTTTTGAACCCAGAGCCAAGGGGGAGCATGGCAAACCTTTTCTTACTCTCCAGCCCAGGATCCACTACAACATCAGTCATTCCGGCAAATATGTCATGTGTGTGATCGCAGGACAGGAAGTAGGAATTGATATTCAGGAACACCGGAAAGTAAATTACGAACGGCTGGTACAGAGGATGGTTCCGTCAGACATGGTGCGTGAAATTCTGGAAAGTGACGAACCGGAGAAGGCTTTTTTTGCCCAGTGGGTTCTTCGGGAGGCTTATATCAAGTGGACCGGTGAGGGACTGGCAAGAGATCTCCGTACTATTCCCATGGACAAGGGCAGCTATATTATGCTGGAAATGGAAGAAGGTTACAGTGGAGCTGTCTGGTCCCGTACCCCACTGGAATTGAGATATGAACATGTGGAGATAGAGATTCCCTGAAACCTGTTAATAAGATAGCGAAGAGGGATAAAATATGAGGAAGAAGTGTGTAGCATTATTTATTGTGGCTGTTCTGGGAATTACCAGTATAAATATGACTGCCATGGCTTCAGAAGCCCAGGAGGTTTTTATAGAGGCAGAACAGACAGGAAGCGACGTGGATCAGGAAGGGAATTCTCTGATTACAGAAGTGCCGGATCAGACCAGTGATTTACAGGGGCAGCCAGAACAGGAAAAAGAGAATACTACAGAAAATTCGGATGATTTTTCAGATACAGATAATCAGACTCCATCTGTAACCGGGATAACCGTAGATTCTGAGAATGCACAGAAATCTTTTGTTGTATATCTGGAAGATGTATCTGTGGAAAATACGGTATTAAATGTACAGTACGACAATGGTGATACAGGAAATGTTACTTTTGACAGTGGATATCAGGCAAAAGATACCTATGGAAATCAGTTTGGCTATTATTTCGAGAAAGATGGACAGCAGCAGGATTCTGAATGCATACTTGAGACCGGACGATATAAAGTGCTTTTTACCTGCAATGGAGAAAAGCTGACAGGAGAACTTTCTTATGAAATAGAAGTTGGAATGGCGAAAGATCTTCCGGTTCTTAAACTGGGGCAGAATACAGTAATCAGCCCAAAGTACAAAACAAAATGGTATTTCTTTACAGCACCGGAAACAAAGAAATATACAATCGGACCGGTTTTTGATAATTTCGTGTATCAGGCCAGTGCAAATGGTGATAATTACAAAAATATACAAGCTACGAAAGTAGAAGTAATCAGGGATTCTTCAAAAGTATATACCTATTCTCTGGAGAAAGATGTTACTTACTGTGTGGGATTTGTGGGCCCCCAGGGTGCATCATCCAATGAATTTGACATAACCATTGAAGAGAGTGCCATACAGGTAGAAGAACCGACGGTTACGCCTACAGCGACACCAACACCAACTCCGGTTCTGCCGAAGGTGACAGGAATGCGTTTTCTGGCAGACAGAAAAATGTTAAACATGGATCTGGATCTGAATGAAAAGAATTGCAGTAAGTATTTTCCGGGAAAGCTGGAAATCAGTTACGATAATGGAAAGAAGAGGCAGATTCCAATTGCACCAGAGACTGCATATGATGATTATGGGCATAAGATAAAAACCCAGGTGATTGATCAGGAAACCAAAAAGGAAATGCGATGGTACTATATAAGTGATTTTCTTTCCGGAACTTATAAGATAAAAATAACATGTGATGAAGAACTGGAAACCTCTTTTATAATGAAGGTCAGATGGGGATCCGTAGATAATCTTCCGGTTCTGAAAACAGGCAGCCAGAAAGTCAGAGCAGGAAGTTACTTTTATAACTGGTATTTTCTGAAGCCGGAAAGAAATGGCTGGTATTATACAGACTGGAACATGGATGAAAGTTTGGAAGTAAGCAGGCTGTATGAAATTGACAAAGATGGCAGAGTAACAGACAGCGAGGCCAGGATTAATGATTATTCCAATTCCCAGATGGCAGAATATTACCTGAAAAAAGGAAAAACTTATATCATTGGTTTCAGAAGTAAGAATAATGATTATGGAACCAAAAGGCAGGTAAAGATCCGGAATTTTACGAAAGCCACAGCACTGAGGCTGGAGAATGTAGTCCCTAAGAGCATGATCTTACGAGAAGAGGCAGATATATTTTTACTCCGCAGTTTTACAGCCTATGTAACATATGGAAAAGAAACCATAAAAAGAGAGCTGAAAGATCTGCAATGGGGACATATGGAAACAAAAACTTACAAAAGAAAAGCAAATGGCAGTTATCAGAAAGTAGAGAACTATGGTTTGCCATCAGGAACCTACAAAATAAAAATATCCTGTGACGGTGCTTATGCAAAAGACATTCCAGTAAAGATAATACCTGCCGAATTCTGGTATCAGATCCCATCCAATACCAGAGTTCCACTGAAACAAAATTACGCTGTCAAAATAAACATAAAAGCACTTTCCATGAATGATAAACTGGTATCCTGGACCAGTAGCAGACCGAAAGTGGCATCCGTATTTCGTAATGGGAAAGTGGTTGGCAAAACACCGGGCAAATCAGTGATCACCTTCCGTTTCCAAAGCGGATTTACCTTTCAGTTTGCAGTAGTAGTACAGAAAGATTATGTAAAAACATCAGCGATTCATCTACTTCAAAAAAATTCATGGCGTACATATCCGGAAGAGATCACTTTGAGACCAGGAAGAAAAAGTACCTTTACTACAATAAGACTTCCAGTATCAGGCAGACAGAAAATAGTTTACAGTTCTTCTGACAAAAATATCGCAACAGTAGATAACACTGGTACAATTACAGCCAGAAAGAAGGGAACCGCTGTCATTAAAGTCCGGTCCGGCAGCAAGGAAGCCAGAGTAACTGTTACAGTAAAATAAACCAGAAACCACAACTCCCACAGGATTTACTATGGATAAAAATAGTAAAAAACGTGGGAGTTTTTTGTTGCTTTTTTATTGAAGCCATACCTTTACTGGTATATGGTGGACTGACACAGTTCACTGGAAAAGATTTCTTTTCTACAGAAGCAGGGAAGACATTTCTTACGGTCGGTATGGATTCCTCTGTAAAAGAAGCACTGAGATTTCATTATGGAGAAAATTCAGAAGTATATATGGCTTCTTATACGCCGGACTATGTGGGTATTTATCTGGTGATAATTTTTCCAATCGTATTTTTTCTGGCAGTTACAGCCGGAAAAATATGGCAGAAAGTTCTGTGGAGTGTTCTTTTTGGAATTTTATTGATCTGCCTCTGGGGAAGTGGTCCGGATACTTTTGCAGCAGAATTTCCGCAGACAGATTATGTAATGAAAGCCAATACAGGAGTCGGAATGTATCAGCAGCTTCCAACCAAAGCACACAGTCTGTATCTCCAGACAGGAGTACTTTCGCTGCTCTGCCTTATGCTCTTTTGGGGAAGATATCTGTTCTGCTTTATAAAAACTTTTTTCGGTAATGAAAATAAAGCAGTCGGCAGAATAAAACTGGCAGTATTTCTTGGTATCGCTGTTGAAAAAATCAAGTGACATGCTCCCACCACTTAAATCTCTGATTTTGAAGTGGGGGCTTCTTGCTCA
>OLQV01002247.1_pt1 | contig 12975 bp, 9 predicted proteins | sample 1672371 | NCBI WGS metagenome assembly OLQV01 (sample SAMEA3136676, study PRJEB25190) | human gut metagenome
ACGCCGTGATGAACTTCGCGGATCCATCGGGGTCATCGCCGCCCGAGAAGCCGCCCGGCAGCATCACGATCTGGCTGCGGCGAATAGCCTCGGCCAACGCAGCCGTGCTTTCGGCGACCTTGGCGGGCGTGAGGTTGTTGATTACGAACACCTCGGCCTCGGCACCAGCGCGCTCGAAGGCATGCGCGGTGTCATATTCGCAATTCGTGCCCGGGAACACGGGAATCACGACATGCGGGCGCGCGATAGAGCCAGCGAACGTAAGAGGCTTGGCTTCAGTGAAGTTCACTTTTTCAACCTTGGCATGCGCGGCAGCGTCATCGGCGGCGCTGCGATACGGGAATACGCCTTCGATGCCGTGCTCCCAAGCTTCCTGCAGTTCGGCCATATCGAGCGTCTCGTCAAGCGTGCCGAAGACATATGCCTCACTGGTTTCGCCCACATGTTCGATAAGCACGCCATCGGTTGCAGGAATTTCAACGCCATCGGCAAGCTCGATGAAGAAGCTGCCGTAAGCAAGCTTGAACAGCTCATCGACGGAAAGCACATCATTGAGCACCACGCCGATCTTATTGCCCAAGCACATCTTGAAGAGCGCCTCGGCGGAACAGCCGTAGCCCGGCGTTGCCGCAGCGAGCACCGAGCCGTCGCCGATGAGCTTCTCGACAAGCGCGAATGTGGCGTTGAGCGAATCGGCCGCAGGAACCAGGCCGGCCGCATCGTACGCGTTGGGAACGATGCGAACCACCTTATGGCCTGCGCCCTTGAACTCGGGAGAAGTCACGCGATCGACCTTGCCGGTAGAAACCGCGAACGAGATGAGCGTCGGGGGCACATTGATTTCGGTGTCACCTTCCTCAAAAGAGCCCGACATGGAATCTTTGCCGCCGATTGCGCCAATGCCCAGGTCGATCTGCGCCTCCAGGGCGCCGAGTACAGCCGCCATGGGTTTGCCCCAACGCTCGGGAACATCGCGCAGGCGCTCGAAGTATTCCTGGAAGGAAAGGTATGCGGCGTCACGCGTGAAGCCTGCGGCAACAAGGCGCGCAACGCTTTCCACGACTGAGATATATGCACCCTTGAACTGGTCTTTCTCCATGATGAAGGGATTGAAGCCCCACGCCATGGCGCTCGCGGTGTTCGTTTCGCCATCGACTGGGAACTTCGCGACCATAGCCTGCGCGGGCGTGAGCTGGCGCTCGCCGCCGAACGGCATGAGCACCGTGGCCGCACCAATGGTGGAGTCGAAACGCTCGCCCAAGCCCTTGTTCGAGCACACGTTCAAATCGGTCACGAGGCTCTTCATACGCTCGGCAAACGTGGCACCCTCCCAATGCGGAGCATAAGGTTCGGCGGCCACTACATGGGCAGCCTGGTGCTTCGGTGCACCATTGGAATTCAAGAATTCGCGCGAAATATCGACGATAGCATCGCCGCGCCACGTCATGAGCAAGCGCGGGCTTTCGGTAACCGTAGCAACCACGACGGCTTCGAGATTTTCCTCATGCGCATAGCCGATGAATTCCTCGACGTCCTCGGCAGCCAAAGCAACCGACATGCGCTCCTGGCTCTCGGAAATAGCCAGCTCGGTACCATCGAGACCGTCATATTTCTTGGGAACCATGTCCAAATCGATGGACAGGCCGTCGCACAGCTCGCCGATGGAAACGGAAACGCCACCAGCACCGAAGTCATTGCAGCGCTTGATCAGGCGGCACGCGTCGCCACGGCGGAACAGGCACTGAATCTTACGCTCGACGGGGGCGTTGCCCTTTTGCACCTCGGCGCCCGAGGTCTCGATGCTGTCAACATTCTGCGTTTTCGAAGAGCCAGTCGCACCTCCAATGCCATCGCGGCCTGTGCGGCCACCAAGCAGCACGACCTTGTCGCCAGGAGCCGGGCACTCGCGACGCACGTGGTTTGCGGGAGTCGCGCCCACAACGGCGCCGACTTCCATGCGCTTGGCCACATAACCGGGATGATAGAGCTCATGAACCTGGCCGGTCGCGAGGCCAATTTGGTTGCCATAGCTCGAATAGCCCGCGGCGGCGGTGGTCACGAGCTTGCGCTGCGGGAGCTTGCCCGACAGCGTTTCGGAAACCGGGCGCGTGGGATCGGCCGCGCCGGTCACGCGCATGGCCTGGTACACGTAGCTGCGGCCCGAAAGGGGGTCGCGAATCGCGCCGCCCACGCACGTTGCCGCGCCGCCGAACGGCTCGATCTCGGTGGGATGGTTATGGGTTTCGTTCTTGAACAGGAACAGCCAGTCCTCGTCTTCACCATTCACGTCGACGGTCACCTTCACCGTGCAGGCGTTAATTTCCTCAGACTCATCGACATTCTTCATAATGCCCTTGGCCTTGAGGTACTTCGCGCCAATGGTGCCCATGTCCATGAGGCACACCGGCTTATGCTCGCGGCCAAGTTCGGCACGCATGGCAAGGTATTTGTCGAACGCAGCCTGCACGCAGGCGTCATCGATGGCGATATCGGTAAGCTCGGTGCCAAACGTGGTATGGCGGCAGTGGTCGGACCAATAAGTGTCGACAACCTTCACCTCGGTAATGGTGGGGTTGCGGCCCTCTTTTTGGAAATAGCTCTGGAAGAACGTGATATCAGCCAAATCCATCGCCAAGCCGCGCTCGGAAAGGAACGCCTCCAAGCCCGGTTCGTCGAGGTCAATGAACCCGTCAATGACTTCGACGGGATCGGGGTTCACGACCTGCATATGCAGAGTCTCGCGCGGCGCAAGAGATGCCTCGCGGGCTTCAATCGGATTGATGACGTAATGCTTGATGGAATCAACATCAGCGGCGGAAAGCTCGCCCTCGAGCACGTACACCTTGGCGGAGCGCACATCGGGACGCTCGCCTTGGCTAATGAGTTGCACGCATTCGCTTGCAGAATCGGCGCGCTGGTCGAACTGGCCAGGCAGGAATTCCACTGCGAACACCGCCACGCCCGCAGGAGCGCTCACGCTTCCGTCATCGGCAACCGTCGCGCCCTCAACAGGCAATTCGGCCGTCGCGACATCGGCCTGCGGCTCGCTGAATACCGTAGGCACGCACTGGTCGAATAGTTCAGATGAAATGCCCTCAACGTCATAGCGATTGATCAAGCGTACGCGGGAAAGCCCGTCGATACCGAGAATCGTACGCAGCTCGCCCGCGAGCTGGCGCGCCTCGACGTCAAAGCCGGGTCGTTTCTCAACGTAGATGCGTGAAACCATGGAGTTCCGCCCTTCCATTAAAACTTGCAAAGTTGGCTGTTCGCATAACCGTTTCATGATATCCCACTCTTGAGAGCTAAAGCGAGGGAACCCGCATTTCCTTGGGGCAAACGCACGAAACGCGCGAGATTCGGAAGGAGAATCGCGCCTCTCCTTCGCAATTGCCGCCATTCATTGCCCGATTTGTATCCCTTAATTAACTTTTTTCGCAAATGTACTTGGCGAAAGGCCGGTCATACGGTATAAGCACTATTTGTTAGCCGTTGGTAACTGTTTATAGAAAGCGGTTGCCTTTTACATACGAATCATTTTGATAGGAGGAGTTTTGCCACCCATCATTTCGCTTGAGCCATCGCAGCGCCCCAATTCGCGAGCGATGGGCGTGGCGGTTCGCGATCTTGAAACAAAGCTCGTGCGCCACGCCGCCCCTACCCTCGCAGGCATGAAACCTGCCAATCTATTCACCTATCGCATCGCAAACTTCACGGAAGAGGAAGCGAGCTCGGCCATCGCGGAGATTTCCTCAAGGCTTGCCGGGTTTCATCTTCGCGTGGAACCCCTTGCAAACCGCGCTCGAGGCGTTTTGCTTTTGGTATTCCGCCCCGAACTCGTCGAGAACGCTTTGGACAATGAACACGCCCGCAAACTGCTTACGCAGAGCGGATTCAAAGACCTTTCCACTGAAGGCGTCGTATCTGAAATCAAGCGCCACATCCAAGCTGCTGATGCTTCGCGCACAGCACTTGTCCAAACGAATTGCGAAACCGCGCCCGCGCCCAAACCCGAACGATTCGTTCCTTGCTGCGCCACGGGGCACCACCACGACCATGGTCCGAATCACGTTTGCCAGTGCCGAGCAAAAGCCGCGCTTTCGCGAGAAGAACTCGAAACCACGCAAGGCGAATCGACATTCCCACACGAAATTGGACTCGTTCTTGGCTACCCTCCAGCCGATGTGGCGGGATTCATCACCCAAAAAGGCACAGGGTATCTCGCCTGCGGCGGGTGGAAAGCGTATTCGGAACCGCAGAGCGCCCTTGAAACATTCCAGCGCAATCGCCGTTGTACGGAAGAATTCCAGGCGCTTTACGCGCAAGGAGCGCCCCTTGAAGCCCTTGCCGACACCCGAAGCGGCTCCGCGGTAAGCATATTCGATATGGCACGAGCCGCAGTGTAGGCGCCTTGCCTCGCCATCAGGCGCGGCCAAGCACATTCACGAGCTACGCTGCAGCTAAGCCCACCCAAACCCAGCGAAAACGCTTTCAGCGACGCCTAGAAGACAAGCACTCACTACCAAAAGGAGACACCATGAGCAAAATCGCAATCGTATATTGGAGCGGAACCGGAAACACCGAGGCCATGGCCGACCTCGTTGCACAGGGCGTTCGCGCGAAAGGCAGCGACGCCGACCTCATCAACGCCACGGATTTCGACCCCGAGTGCCTCGACAAATACGACGCATACGCCTTCGGCTGCCCGGCAATGGGTGACGAAGAACTGGAAGATACCGAATTCTTGCCCATGTACGATGCCGTTGAACCGCTGCTCGAAGGCAAACGGGTCGCTTTGTTCGGGTCGTACGATTGGAATGACGGCGAATGGATGGAGCTGTGGGAGCAGCGCGCCGAAGAAGCGGGGCTCGTTGTAGTCGATTCGGTTATCGCGAAAGATTACCCCGACGATGACGCGAGCGCCGATTGCATGCGCCTTGGAAGTCTTATCGCGCAATAGACCCATGCGGCATGCCATGAACAAATAGGATCTTTCTTTGTGCATAACGGTTTTCTATACATCGTATAGAAAACCGTTTATCATATGCCGAACAGAGAAAGGAAACCTGTGGCGTACGCAAAGCAACAACGCAAAAAAGGAACGCTCACTAAAGACGAGATCGTGCAGTGCGCGTTCAATCTTATTGCCAACAAGGGCACCGAAGGGTGTTCAATGCGCGCGCTGGGCAACGAGCTTGGCGTAAGCGCCATGGCCCTGTACGGCTACATCCCCTCGCGCGAGAGCTTGCTCAATGAAGTGGTCGAACGTTTTCTGAAAACGGTCGACACCCGCGCGCTGCGAGGCGAACGCTGGGAAGACACGCTCATTCGCACAACCCTCTCGCTGCGTCGAGCCTTCGTTTCCTCCCCGCATTTCGCCGAGCTCATGTGCGACCCGTGCGTCGGGCCCGGCATCGAACCCTACATGCTCGAGCTGCGCCTTATCTACCTGGGCCAAGGAATGCCAGAAGATATCGCCGTGCAGCTCATCGCCATCACCGACTCGTACCTTACGGGCTTCGCATTGCGCGCACGTCAAAACTTGCGCATCGAGCAAGCCGAAGCGGCGCGCAAGCAGGCAGAGGCCGATGCAGCGCGCTTTGCGACGACATCGCGCGTCCCTGGCATGCTCACAGGCAAAGCGAATCCCGCCGCCGAACAACCGCGCTTCAACGAGCGCTGGCGCCAAACCGTCGCCGAAGGCTATTCCGAGACCTCGTTCCAAAAGGGCCTACTCGTAATTATCGAGGGTATTCGCGCAGGCATGGCAGGACAGCCCGCGAACTGGCAAACGCCGCAATAACCTGTTGAATGCTCGTAGCGTTTAACAGGTTCCTGAACATATATCTCGACAGAAAAAATGGGTGGCTCCATCGTGGAAGCCACCCATTTTGTTGAGAACATACGAGCGTTCAACTCCTGCGGTTTCAGCCAACCCACAAGAGAAACGCAAGCCAACCGAAAAACCTTGCCGCGTCGTTCTAGAACAATCTGCCTAACCCAGAACCATTGCCCGAACCACCGTTGTAACCGTAGCCATAACCATAATCGTATCCATTACCAGACCCATAACCGTTGCCTGAGCCATAACCGTTGCCTGAGCCATAACCGTTGCCTGAGCCGTAGCCGTTGCTCGAACCGCTATTCGAGCTCATCGAGTTCTCATCGCTGCCAAGCGTCACGGTAATAGTCTTTTCTTCGCCATCGCGATTCACAACGACATCAACCTTGTCACCGACATTTTTCGAGCGAACGTCAATCGTGAGCTCGGAAGGCGACGTTACCTTCTGGCCGTCAAAAGACACGATGATGTCGCCTTTCTGAATGCCCGCATCGGCAGCAGCAGTTCCGTCATAAACATTAGCCACATACACGCCTTCGTCGGTAGCCAAATCGTAATACGTCGCCATTTGAGAATTAATTTGAGCCATGGAAACGCCAAGCTGGGCATGGGTGGGCGTTTTGCCTTCGATAATCTGCTGCGCAAGGTCAATCGCGTAGTCGATAGGAATCGCAAAGCCAACGCCCGACGAAGAGCCCGAATACGACGAGATCATCGAGTTAATGCCGATCAATTTGCCTTGGGAATCAACCAGCGCACCGCCCGAATTGCCCGGGTTAATGGTCGCATCGGTCTGAATCATGTTCGGGTAGATTACCGTTTCGCCCGTGGTGGAGTCTTGCATGGTATTCGAACGCTGCAATGCACTCACCACGCCAGTCGACACCGAGTTTTCCAAACCGAACGGGCTGCCAAGCGCCATGACCCACTCGCCCACCTGCAAATCGGACGAGCTGCCAATTTCGACCGGCGTCAAATCGTCGGCATCGACCTTAATCACCGCGATATCGCTCGAAGAGTCGCTGCCCACGACTTTCGCGTCGTATTCCACGCCATTCACGGTCGCCTTAATGGCGTCAGCGCCCTCGACCACGTGGTTGTTCGTGATAATATATCCATCTTTCGAAATCACAACGCCACTGCCGAGCGATGTATTGGTAAGCGTGGAATCGTCGTTGGTTCCAGGCATTTCGAAGCCATTCATCGAGCCCGAAGACGAGCTTTTGGTATAGATGTCGATGCTCACAATCGAGGGCAGGCATTTCTGCGCCACCTGCTCGGCAAGCGTCGATGAATCGTCCGAATCATCGGGAGAAGCAGAAATCACCGTGCTTGTCGTGGAACCAAGCGTAGTCGAACCCCCGTCACCACCCGTAAGCGCACTGTAGCCGGCAACCCCGCCAGCGCCAAGCACCAACGCAAGCGCGGCGCCGCCAAAGCCCGCCGCGAACGTCTTGCCGAGGCCCGCCTTCATGTTGGAGTCAGCCTTGTGAGCCGCTTTGGCGTTCGCTTTGCTTTGAGCCTCGCTCGCCTGCTGTGCGGCATATACGGAATACTGGTACGCCTGCTGCTGATAGGCCTGCTGGCCATAAGGCTGTTGGCCATAGGGCTGCTGATTCTGCGCAGGCGCGGTGTATGCGCCCTGCGGGTATTGCTGGGGCTGCGGAACCTGAGCGTTCCGGGGATCAACAGAACCAGGGAAGTTTTTATTCTCGTCGGTCATCTCAATCACTCGCTTTCGTGAGTTCGTCCTTTGCTGAATCGAACTCTAACACCGCGCGATGCCCTCGAAGAAGTAGCGCACGTTTTCGTAACAACGGCGTTGAATCACGTACGTCAAACGGCGTACGCCAACCATATTTCGAACACAAAACTGAAAGACCCAGCCTAACGAGCTGGGTCTTCGTCGCAAAGTTGCTTGGAATTACAGGTTGTCCACGTATTCCACGAGATCGCCCATGGTCTCGAGACCTTCGGGTTCGCCGAAGTCAACGTCCAAGCGCTCTTCGAGCTCGCAAATGAGCTCGACCATGTCGAGCGAATCCACGCCGAGCGATTCGAAGGTCGAATCTTCATCGACGTTTTCGGGCGCGATGTCGAGGTTTTCCTGAAGAATGTCTTTAATGGTGTCGAGCGTGGCCATGTTCGTCCTCTCGATGTCGTCCAATATCACAAAACATGTCATGCGTCGCTTATTGTAGCGCTCTTTCGCTTATTTTACGCGCAGGGCGATAATCGCGAAGCAGGCAAGGGAGAAAGCGGCGGAAAGCCCGAATGCGGCATGGAAGGCCGCCTCGCCCGTCAATGCGCCGCCACAAGCGAAGAACACCATGCCGGCGCAGCCAATCGAGGCGCATGCTTGACGTGCGGCCGTGCCAAAACCCGAGCCGTCGGAAATCTGGCGACCGCGGAGCCCCGATAAGCTCCACGCGATAAGCGGACCAATAAGCCCCGAAACGCCCGTCGAACGCACGCCTTGCATGGCGCACACGGCCCACAAAGGCGTCGAGGCGCCGCATGTGATCATAAGGCACGAACCCACAACAAGGCACACCCCGAAAAACAGCGTGACGGGTCGCGCTCCAATCTTGTCGACGAGCAGGCCCGCAAGCGGGTTCGCGATAAGCGCGGCAACCGTGCCTGGCAAAAGCACGAGACCAGCCTGCATGGCGCTTCCGCAGCACAGTCCCTCAATATAAAGCGGCACAAGCAGCGTAATGCCCATGAACGAAGCAAACAAGCAATTGAGCGCCCAGAAGCCATCGACGAATTCCCTGTTGTCGAAAATAGCCAAATCGACAAGCGGGTTTTCCAAAGAACGCTGTCGCTTCGCAAAGGCGAAGAGGCACACAGCCCCCGCAATCAACGGGGCCCACACGAACGGATGAATAAAGGAATATGAGGAAACCTCCGAGGCGCCCATGAGCAAACCGCCAAATCCAAGCGCGGAAAGCGCGAAAGAAAGCACATCGAAGCCCGCAGGATACGAAGCATCGTCACGGCGCTTCACGGCAAACTGGCAAGCGATTCCAACAACAACGGTCAGTGCGACAAGCAGCCAAAAGAAGCTTCGCCAGCCAAGGCCCTCGACCATCGCGCCGCCAATTGTGGGGCCGACATTCGGCGCAAACCCCATAGCAATGCCCGAAATGCCCATGGCGGTTGCTTTTCGCCCATCGGGAAAGCGCGTCATGGCGATAGTCTGCACAAGCGGCAAGAGCATACCCGCTGCAACGGCCTGCGCCAAGCGACCCAAAAACAGCACTGCGAAACTCGGGGCAACCGCAGAGACGAGCGCGCCCATGGCGAACAACGCGATAGAGATAAGCGTGAGATCTTTAAGACGGAATCGGCCCATGAAATACGAAGACAGAGGCACGACGATGCCCAGCACGAGCATATACGACGTGGTGAGCCACTGCCCCACCCCTTCGACAATACCGAACTCGGCGCATACCGAAGAGAGCATGGCATTCAGGCCGGTCTGGGCCAAATTCCCCACCGAAGATGCCAACACCACCAACGCGAACAATACGATAGTCTGTCGATGCTCGTTCTCTCGCACGGTATTCCTTCCACGCATGTAAAAAAACCGCCCCGAAGGACGGTTCGTAAATGATACCTCATTTAAAACATTACGCGCACGCTCCGAACTATGAGGCGACGCACGCAATCGCCTCACGCGGATTCGCGCTGCGGCGATTTCGTGTCGGGCTGCACGAGCGACGGCAGAAGAAACGCATCATCCGCCGCTCGCGTACTTCCCAACGGCAAAACCTCGGGCTACATAAGCGTCGTATCCCTTGAGGTAGTGACGCCTTGGCCCTTCTTCGCCGTGCGCATGAGGAACTCTTTATTATCGTCGGTCTGCTTGAGCGACTTGATGAGCATATCCATGGCACGCTCGGTATTATTCATATTCGCGAGAATGCGACGGACCGCCCAAATGACCGGAGCCTCCTGGGGGTCAAGCAGCAAATCTTCGCGACGCGTGCCACTTGCAATCGGGTCGATTGCCGGGAAAATGCGTCGATCGGCCAACGAGCGGTCAAGCTTGAGTTCCATATTGCCCGTGCCCTTGAACTCCTCGAAAATGACCTCGTCCATCTTCGAACCCGTCTCGATAAGAGCGGAAGCCAAAATGGTGAGGCTGCCGCCGCCTTCGATGTTGCGGGCTGCACCAAGGAATCGCTTCGGCGGGTAAAGTGCCGTAGAGTCAACGCCACCCGACAGAATACGGCCGCTCGCGGGCGTTGCCAAGTTGTAGGCACGTGCGAGACGCGTGAGGCTGTCAAGCAAAATAACGACGTCTTGCCCCATTTCCACCAGGCGTTTCGCACGCTCGATGACGAGTTCGGAAACTTGGATGTGGTCTTCGGTCGGCATATCGAACGTGGACGCGATAACCTCGCCAGCAATGGAACGCTGCATATCGGTTACTTCCTCGGGTCGCTCGTCGACGAGCAGGCACATCAGGTGCACGCTCGGGTTGTTCGCCGTAATAGCGGCGGCGATATCTTTGAGCACCGTGGTTTTACCGGCCTTCGGAGGCGACACGATAAGGCCACGCTGACCCTTGCCGATAGGCGAAACCAAATCAATCACGCGGGCGGTAATCGTGGAATGACCGTGCTCCATAGTAAGCGGCTCATCGGGGAAAATCGGCGTAAGGTCGGCGAATTTCACACGACGGCCCTGCTCTTCGGGAGCGATGCCGTTAACCGAGATGACCGTTTGGAGCGCGGCGTACTTCTCGTTTTCGCGGGCGGGGCGCGTTTGGCCCTTCACCATATCGCCCTTGCGCAAATTGTTGCGGCGAATAACCGACGTGCCAATATACACGTCCTGCTCGCTAGGCAAATACCCCTTCGTGCGCAAGAATCCGTAGCCGTCTTGCATGATGTCGAGAATGCCGGTGACTTCGATAAAGCCTTCAGCACGCACGCTTGCCTCGAACACCTTATCAACGAGCTCGGCCTTCTTCATGCCGGCCGTGATTTCGATTTCGAATTCAGCGGCCTTTTCACGCAGCTCCGCTACGCGAAGGGCAGACAGGTCATCGATATTGGTTTTCGGAGCATATTGATCGCGGCGATTGTTGCGGTCGCGGCGATTGTGACGGTCGTTGCGGTCGTTGCGTCCGTTGCGCGAATCGCGATTGTCGCGCTGGTTTTTGCCATTGCGATCGCCGCGATTATCTCGACCGTTGCGCGAATCGCGTTCGCCCTTGTTTTGGCGATCATTACGCTCCGCGCGCTGGCCGCGATCGCGCTTCTGATAGCGCTGAGCATTGCCGTCGGCCTTCAACTCGCCCTCGTTGGAGGATGCGTCGCCCTCGGCAGCGGAATCGTCATTGGAGGAGGTGTCGATTTGCACGGATTTGCGGGGACGAGCTGCGCGACGACGCTCGGTGCGCTCTTCTGCGCCAGATTCGTCGGAAGCATCGCGCTCTGAAGCAGTATTCTCACGCTCATTACGGGAATCATCGCTGTGCGCAGCCTCTTTTTCAGAAGCCTCGACGACGGCGCGAAGCTTCGTTGAGCGGCCTGGACGCTTGCGCGTCTTGGGAGCCTCTTCGGCCTGATCTTTCTTATCAGATTGGGCGCCCTCTTCGCCCTCGGAGGCAGAAACACTCGCTTTGCGACGCGTGCGGTGCGCGGGCTTTTCGGCCACGGCTTCGTCTACAGCCTTATCGGCAGAAGCAGCCGACTTCGTGCGGCGCGTCGTGCGCTTGGGCTTTGCGGTCGACTTTTCGGCTGAAGTTTCGGTCGCAGCATCTACCGCAGGCGCGGCTGCGGCGGAAGAGGCCTCGGAATCGGCCTTGCGAGGACGGCCGCGACGCTTCTTGGAAGCTTCGGCGGCAGGTTCAACAGATTCGGAAGTCGCTTCATCGGCTTTTTTCGCGCGACGAGCGCTGGGCTTCTTCGGCGCAGCTTCGCTCGCGGCGCCATCGGACGCAGGCGCGGCCGCGGGGGCCGTCGCGGGTGCGGCGGCCGGCTCGGTGATCATCTCGTTAGCGATCATGCGTTAGCGACCTTCTCCCAGTCCTTCAAGAAGGACTCGAGACCGCGGTCGGTAAGCGGATGCTGAATCATTTTCTTCAGAACATTGAAGGGAACGGTAGCGATATCGGCGCCCATCAGGGCAGCCTGCGTCACGTGGTTCGCGCTGCGAATGGAAGCGGCGATAATCTCGACCTGCTCATGGTTGACGGTGTTCTCGCTGTAATCGTAGTTGTTGATAGCGGTCACGACGTTTTCCAGCTGAGAGAGGCCGTCTTCAGAGATATCGTCGAAACGGCCTACGAACGGTGAGATGTAGCGAGCGCCAGCGCGGGCAGCCAAAATAGCCTGAGGAACGGTGAAGCACAACGTCATGTTCACGCGAATGCCCTCGTCGGCGAGCGTGCGGCATGCGGCCAGGCCCTCGACCATCGTGGGGATCTTCACCACGACGTTGGGAGCGATGGCGGCCAGCTCGCGGCCGTCGCGCACGATTTCGTCGCGCGTCATGGCAACGCTCTCGGCGCTCACGGGGCCGTCGACGATTTCGCAGATGCGCGCGATGTGGTTGTGGAAGTCGTCAAGCTTGCCACCGATGCGCGAGTACAGCGTAGGATTGGTGGTTACGCCAGCGAGGGCGCCCCAGCTCGCAGCTTCTTTGATCTCGTCGAGATCGGCGGTGTCGAGAAAGAACTTCACTTTTCCTCCTTTATATGCAGGAATGCCCGAACCTTTTGGCAAGGGCCTATACACGATTGATTGCGCGGAAAGGCACGCGAGAATTGAGTTCTATGGAAAATGGGATAGATTTCTGAGAACGGGCCGATAATACCACGTCGTACAGAAGAAGACGCTGAAAAGCAGTGAAAAAGAAACAACGCCGCAAAAAGGGTCGCCCATGGCGACCCTTTCAAGCATTTTCAAACGTAAATGTTCGCTATTCGGCGACCTCGACGAGCTCAATCTCGAATGTGAGGTCTTTGCCGGCGAGCTCATGGTTCATATCGAACACGCACTTCTCGCTGTCGACCGAAACGACCTTCGCCGGGAAGGGTCCCATGGGGCCCTGGAAGTACACCGTCTGGCCAACGGGCAGCTGATCGGCGTTGGGGACCTGCGAAACAGGAACTT
>OLQV01002249.1_pt1 | contig 12963 bp, 10 predicted proteins | sample 1672371 | NCBI WGS metagenome assembly OLQV01 (sample SAMEA3136676, study PRJEB25190) | human gut metagenome
TTATATATTATTCTTTTTTACATTTTCATGTTTTGGTTGGATCTGGGAAGTGTTCTTAGAATTTGTAAAATCTGGTAATTTTGTAAATCGAGGAACAATGTATGGACCATGGTTACCGGTTTATGGCTGGGGTGGCATATTAATATTGCTTCTTTTAAAAAAATATCGTGATAAACCAGCATTATTATTCTTTTTAGCATTTACCTTATGTGGTATTGTTGAGTACTTAACAAGTATATATTTAGAATATGTTGTTGGTTTAGAATATTGGAATTATAGTGGTTATTTTCTAAATATAAATGGAAGAATATGTCTAGAAGGATTAATTTTATTTGGTCTTGGAGGTGTTGGTTTTACATATATTTTTGCACCAATATTGGATAACTTTTATAAAAGAATAAATAAAACATTTAAAATAATACTTGCATCCATTTTAATATGTGGTTATTTAATAGATTTAAGTTATACTCATGAACATCCAAATTCTGGAAGTGGAATAACTAGTGATTTAGTAATTATACATAAGTAAATTGTGATAAAATAATGAATAATTGCATTGACGATTAATCACAAAGTGTGCTATAATAATTAATGTAATAAAGTATAAAATATGTATAAGAATACAATAGGGAAAGAGGCATTGATATGAATTCAAAACAAAATAAATTTTATACAATCTTAGCGCTAACAACTCTAGCACTTCTAGTAGTCGGAACAACATATGCGTATTTTCAAAATCAATATGGCTCTGCATCTAATGCAGATGTTAATGTTACAACATACACAACAGATATGTTAACATTTGAAACAGGAGATGCAATAAACATAACTGCAGATCAAAATACTTTTGCTGAAGGTAAAGGTAATGCAACAAGTAGCACTTTTGCTAGAGCAACGCTTCAAGCAAATAACAAAACAAATACTGCAACTGCAAATTATTATGTTTATTTAAATATTAGTGGTAATGATTTCGAATATTCAAAAGATAGTAGTTCGCCTGAATTGTTATTATCTATTACAGATAACTCAGGTAATCAAGTAACAAAATTAACTGGACTTAATTACATAACAGTAACTGATGGAAGTAATAAATCAATATCTGGTTTTGATATAACAAAATCATCTGATTTATTAACTTTAGTTGATAATAAAGAAATAAGTGCCTCACCAAAACAAATAGAAGAATGGAATATTACAATAACATTAGTTAATTATAATTATGACCAAAATGCTAATACAGGTAAGAATTTTAGTGGTAAATTAATTATTCAAAAAGAAAAAATGAAAACTTCTTTAGCAGATTATGTAATAAGTCAATATACAGGAACCCAAGGAGAAAATGGCATTTATTATCATGATGCAAACTTAACAAATGGAGCAGGTGACAATAGTTATAGATATGCAGGAGCAAATCCAAATAATTATATATGTTTTGGAACAAATGAGAATACGTGTCCAACAGATAATTTATACAGAATAATCGGAGTATTTGGGGATAAAGTAAAATTAATTAAATATGATTATGCAAATAGTAATCTACTAGGAGAAAATGGAGAGTATAGTAGAGATACATATTCAAAAAGTAAATTTTCAACATATAAAGGAGAATTAACGACAATAAATAGATATTACTGGAATTTATCAACACAAACAAATACATGGAGTGAAAGTAGTTTAAATAAAGTAAATTTAAATAAAAATTTCATCAATAATATAAGAAGTGAATGGGCATCTAAAATAGAGACAACAACATGGAAAGTTGGAGGAAATACATGGGCTAACATTGGAACGTCAGTACCAGCAACAGCATATCAAAATGAAATAGTAAATCCAGTAACTACAAATACCACAGATAGTAAAACAGAATATAAAGCTAAGGTAGGATTAATGTATGTAAGTGATTATGGATTCGCAGCAGCCCCGAGTGCATGGACATTGGTTGGCTGGGATAGTGATTCGACAAAAGATTATAGAACAGCAACAAGTATAAATTGGATGTATATGGGGCTTGATGAATGGCTAATTTCCCGTAATGCGGACGGTTCGGGCAGTGCGTTCCTTGTGGACAACTATGGTCGCGTGAGCTATGGCAGCGTGAGTGGCGACAACTATGGTGTTCGCCCGTCCTTCATTCTTTTACCTTCTATAACTTATAAATCAGGTTCTGGAACTCAATCTGATCCAATTCGTATAAATTAAGCTAAAAACATGGCATTGTCCATGTTTTTTTGATATAATTAAGTAAGAATTGAGGTAAAAATATAAAATGAAAGAAGAAGTAATAAGTAAAGTAAGTAAAAAGATTAATTTGAAAGAATATCAAATTAAAAATGTAATTGATATGCTAAGTGAAGGAGCAACTATACCATTTATGGCTCGTTATAGAAAAGAAGTAACTGGTAATTTAAATGAAGATGAACTTAGATTAATTGAAACTGAATATAACTATATGGTTAATTTGGAAAATAGAAAAGAGGATGTTAAAAGATTAATTGATGAGAAAGGTATGCTTACTGAAGAGTTAGTTAAAGCTATTGATGAAGCAACTAAGTTAAGTGAAGTTGAAGATATTTATACTCCATTTAAAGAAAAGAGAAAAACTAAGGGGACTGAAGCTATTAAATTAGGTTTAGAACCTTTGGCTAAGATTATCATGACTCTTCCAAATAAAACTAGAGATGAAATTGCTAAAGATTTTATTAATGAAAATGTTAAAAACGTAGATGAAGCTATGACTAATGCTGGATATATTATTGCAGATTGGATTAGTGATAAACCTAAGTATAGAAAAGCTATTAGAAATTATTATTGGTATAATGGTCTAGTTAAAGGTAAACTAAAAAAAGGTGCAGTTGATGAAAATAAAACCTATGAAATATATTATGATTTTGAATGTAAAATAACTTGTATTAAACCACATCAAGTACTTGCGCTTGCACGTGCTGATAAAGAAAAAGTTGTTACATATTCCCTTAGTTTAGATAAAGCTGGTGTTATTAAATACTTAGAAGAACAAGTTATTGGTGGCAAATCATCACCACTTGTACAAGACATGAAAATATTTATTGAAGATGCTTGGAAAAGACTTTTAGAGCCATCTTTAGAAAGAGATATTAAAGCAGAACTTTATGATAAAGCAAGTGAATTTGGTATTGGTGAATTTGGTAATAACTTAGAAAATTTACTTCTTACACCACCGATTAAGGGAAGTAGAGTACTAGGATTTGACCCTGCTTTTAGAACTGGTTGTAAGCTTGCTGTTTTAAATGAAAATGGTGATGTTTTAGAAATTGGTGTAATTTATCCACATGAACCTAAAAAAGAAGTTGATATGGGTGAAAAAATAATGCTTGCTTTAATACAAAAACATAATGTTAAGATAATTGCTATTGGTAATGGTACAGCTTCTCGTGAAAGTGAAATGTTTGTAGCAAATTTAATTAAGAAATATAACTTAGATGTTAAATATGTTATTGTTAGTGAAGCTGGTGCTAGTGTATATTCTGCAAGCCCACTTGCTAAAAAAGAGTTTCCTGATTATTCTGTTGAACAAAGAAGTGCTGTTTCAATTGGTCGTAGACTTCAAGATGCTTTATCAGAACTTGTTAAGATTGACCCAAAGAGTATTGGTGTAGGTTTATATCAACATGATTTAAAACAAAAAGAACTTGATGAAGAATTAGGTTTTGTAGTTAGCAAAGTCGTTAATGAAGTTGGTGTTAATTTAAATAATGCTAGTGATAGTATTTTAGGTTATGTATCTGGTTTAAATAGAAAAGTAATTGGTAAGATGCAAGAATATAAAAAGAAAAATGGTGGTTTTAAATCACGTGAAGAGTTAAAAAAAGTATCTGGTATGGATGATAAAATATTTGAACAATCTGCAGGGTTCCTACGCATATTTGGAAATAATCCTTTAGATAAAACTAATATCCATCCAGAAGATTATGAAATTGTTAATAAGATATTAAGTGATAATAATATTGATGTAAAGCTAGTTGGAACTAAAGAAATGGAAAGTAAACTTGCTAGTATTAAAGATGAAGCTATTACAAGTAAATATAATATTAGTATTGAAAAATGGGAAAGTTTTAAAAATAATTTAGTAAGTGGTGTTATTGACCCACGTGATGATGTTAAACAAATGACGCTTAGAAGTGATGTTTTAACAATCGATGATTTAGAACTTGGTATGAGTTTAGAAGGCACAGTTAGAAATGTTACTGCATTTGGTGCTTTTGTTGACATTGGTCTTCATGATGATGGTTTAGTACATATTTCTAAAATGAGCAAATCTTATGTTAAACATCCAAGTGAAATATTAAAAGTTGGAGATATTATTACTGTATATGTAATTGGTATTGATAAAGAAAAAGGAAGAGTTAATTTATCTTTAATAGAGGAGTAGGTTATGAAATTAATATTTAGATTAATTAAAATTGCTATTATATTTTTAATAATTGGAGGTTGTTTTTATCTTCTTATAAATAAAACTTTTATATATGATGTTTATAAGTCAGAAGTTATGGAAGATGAGGGTATTCCAATTAAAAGATTTATGTATGTGATAGATGATGATAAAACTAATGAAGCTAAGTTTTATACATTCTTATCTAATAGTACTTTAGAAAATATGAAGAAAGATTACCTAGATGACCTAGAGCTTTGTTATGGTAAATATTATTATGATAAAAATAATAAAATAACTATTACTAATTATGATATTATAAGTAATAGTTATTATAGAGAAGTTAAATTAAGTTATGTAAGTGATAATTATTGTAGTAGTGATTATAAACTTAGTGATATGTGGGTATATGATTATATTAATAAAAGTGCATATCTAAGCGGAGATATAACTGAAAAGAATATGACTGGTTTAGTTGATAAAATATATAATAGTAAAAATGTTGAACCTGTAGTGAAAAATTATAAAAATGAATATAGTTATAAAGTTAATTGTGAAAATAATGAAGAAAAATATACTTTAATATTTGAAGATTTTAGTGAAAATGAGTTACTTGTTAAAAGAGAAGTAAATGGAAATACTAAGTTTGCTGTTTATGAAATAGAAAATGTTAAAGATTATTTAAAAAGTTTAAAATAAAAAAACGCTGTGAAGCGTTTTTTAAAGTGTGAGTTTAACATCAAAAGGTATTAACCTTTGGTAAAATATGAAAAAGAGATGTTTCTCACATAATAATTATAGGTTATATTAGTCTTATTGTCAAATGATATGGCTAAAAAATATTTGAGCTTTAAAAAATATGTGTTATAATTTTTATGAAAGGATGATTTTTAGATGATGGAAACAATTTGCAAATATTTTTTATACTTTATTATTTATGCTTTTATTGGATGGCTTATGGAAGTTTGTGTATCTTTATGGAACAAGCATAAATTTATAAATAGGGGATTTTTAATTGGTCCTTATTGTCCAATTTATGGTTGGGGTTCTTTAGCTATTATTTTAGTGGTAGGTAAAAATACAACAGATGTTTTGGCAGTATTCTTAAAAGCTATATTAATTTGTTCATTACTTGAGTATTTTACTAGTTATTTTATGGAAAAAATATATAATGTTAGATGGTGGGATTATTCTAGTAAAAGATTTAATATTAATGGTAGAATATGTTTAGAAACTATGATACCTTTTGGTTTACTTGCACTTTTAATAATATATGTTGTACATCCAGTAATAATAGGAATTGTAGGAAAACTTTCTTATACGGCCCTTATTGTAGTTGCTAGTGTGATATTTGTTATTTATTTAATAGATAATATTGTATCAACATATATTTTATTTAAAATAAAAGGTAAAATTAAAAGTGAAAGAAAAGATAATACAGAAAAAATAAAGAAATATATTGAAAAATGGTTTCAAGATAATACAGTTTTATATAGACGCATTAAAAATGCATTTCCTAAATTTGAAATATTTAAGAAAACAAAATAATTTGTTTACAAATACTTCTTTTAATGGTAGAATAATCTACACATTAAGGGGAGTTTTTTATTTATGAATAAAGTATATGGTTTTACTAATGAATTTGTTGCAGCTTATCCAGAAATTTATGATTTTGATAATGCTGATGTTTTGAGTATTATTGGTAGTGGGGATCAGTATTTTACAGCTATGCTTGCTGGTGCTAAAAGTGTTACAGTATTTGATTTAAATGTTAATGCTTGGCATCATTTTGTTTTGAAATTTATGGCGATAAGATATTTAAGTTATAAAGAGTTTTGGCAATTTTTTATAACTGATGGTTTAGATAATTTGAAATTATATTTAAAAATTAGAGATTATTTACCATCAAATGTTAAAGATTTTTTTGATTTAGTAAAAATTACAAAGTTAAAGTTTTCTAATATTAAGGTTAAATCTTGTTTTATGGATTCTTTTAAACAAAAAGATTATCTTAGAATGCTTCCATATTTGAATGAAGAAAATTATTATAAGTTGCAAGAGTTACTAAAGAAACGTAAATTGCCAAATTTTATTATTAAGGATTTTTCTGATATATCTTTAGGGAGTGAAAGAAAAGATTATGATTTGTTACTTCTTTCTAATATATATCATTGGATGGATTTAAGTCCAATTGATTTTAAATTTTTGCTTGATAAATTTGAACCGTGTGTTATACAAGCTTTATATGCTTGGACAAGATATCAAGAAATAAAAGAGTTTGAGAGATTAGGTTTTGAAGTAAATAATGTTCCTGCAGTTAAACCCACACTTTATAATGAGGGATTTAACTATGTTTTAACATATAAAAGAACAAAATAAAGTAAGTTATTGCATTTTATTAGTATAAATAATATAATTAAATAGGTGATAAATTATGTATGAAAATAAAAAAATATTAATTTTAGGAGCTGCAAAAAGTGGTATTGCAGTTGCTAAATTGTTGGCAGGCAAAAATAATGAAATTGTTTTGACTGATTTAAATGAAATTAAAATAGATGTTAAAAATGAATTAGAAAATTTGGGTATAAAAATAATTATAACTGATAACCAACTAGATTTATTAGATAATTCATGGGATTTAGTAATTAAGAATCCAGCAATTATGTCTACAAGTCCTTTAATCAAAAAATGTGAAGATTTAAATTTACGTGTTGAAAATGAAATGGAAGTTGCTTATCATTTCTTACCAAAAGATATTAAGATTATCGGTGTTACTGGCTCTAATGGTAAAACTACTACAACAACTATGCTATATAATATGTTAAAAGTATCTGGAAATAATGTAATTTTAGGTGGTAATATTGGAACCCCACTTACTGATTTACTTGAAGATATTAAAAGTGGAGATATTTTGCTTTTAGAAATAAGTGACCATCAATTATGTGATCTTCATGATTTTAAAACTGATATAAGTATTCTTACTAATATTTGTCCAACTCATTTGGATTATCATGGAACTTATGAACATTATATGATGACTAAGAAAAATATATTTAATAATCATACTGATAAAGAAGTAGCTATTATTAATAGAGATAATGAAGATGCATGTAAAGTAAGTAGTGATATAAAGTCAAATAAAAATTATTTTAGTAGGAAGGATACTTCTTGTAGAGCATATTTTAAAGATGAATATATTTATTTAGATGATAAAAAGATTTTAGATACAAAAGAAATAGCTGTACCAGGAGAACATAATATTGAAAATGTTATGGCAGCTTTAATTGCATGTAGTTATTTTAAGACGGATATAGAGAAAATAAAAGAGTTTTTGAAAAATTTTGGGGGTGTTGAACATCGTTTGGAATTTGTAAGAACTATAAATGGTGTTAAATATTATAATGATAGTAAGTCTACTAATCCAACTTCTACAATTACTGCTTTAAAGACTTTTGATAAAAATGTTCATTTAATTCTTGGGGGATTAGATAGAAATCAAGATTATCATGAACTTGATGATTATATGAAAAATGTAGTGTATATTTATGCTATAGGTGGAACTACTGATATGGTAGGGGAATATGCTAAAGAACTTGGTATTCCTTGTTATAAAGGGTATACTTTGGATAAAGTAATGGAATTTTTAGAAACTAATGTAAATAGTGGTGATATTGTATTACTTTCACCTGGTTCTTCAAGTCAAGACCAATACCCTCATTTTGAAGATAGAGGTAATGAATTTAAAAATATTGTTAATAAAATAAAGGCATAAAACTTTTTGGAGTTTTATGCCTTTTTAACCATACTTGACAAATGCTTTTTTTTATAAAGGTATAAGATAGTAGTTTGTGAGTAGAAGATTATCTCAATTATAAAATAATTTTCCACATTTATTAGTTAAATTGTATGATTTTTTTTGTGGCTAAGGATAGCTTGCAATTTATTGGTATAATAATGTTTATTTTATTTATAAAAATGTTTCAAAATGTTTACTTAATGTTATGTTTTTGATATAATTTATTCAGGAAATATTTGATTGCTGATGTTGCCTATCTACTTTTTTCATATCTCCTCTCTGTGGGGTTTATGGTAAAGGGTAGAAAGGAGGTCTGTGAGTAATAGAAAAAATGAAAGCATTTTTAAAGAAGATTATTTCTTCATTAAAAAAATGTTCACTTGTTACAATAATCGTACAAGTAAACATAAACTCTTATAAAAGGTAACACTCAGCATACTAAAGTCAAATGTTTCCTTTTTTATATGAAGGAGTTCTTCATATACTTGTATAATACCATAAATTATTGCTTTTTTCAATATTTTTGATATAATTTAATAGGTGATAGATAAATTATGAAGTATTTAATTAATGCGTTTTGGGGATTTTGTATGGCACTTGCTGATAGTGTTCCAGGCGTAAGCGGAGGAACCATTGCATTTATTTTAGGTTTTTATGATAAATTTATAAACGCTTTGAATGATGTTTTTTATGGAGATTTTGCTAAAAAGAAAAGTGCACTTTGGTTTTTATTTAAACTTGGTACTGGTTGGGTTGTAGGTGTTGGTCTTGCAACTTTAGTACTTACAAGTTTATTTGAAAGTAAGATATATGCTGTTAGTTCGTTATTCTTAGGTTTTATCATATTTTCAATACCATTAATTATAAAAGAAGAAAAAGATAATTTAAAAGGAAATTATAAGAATATTATATTTTCTATAATTGGAATATTAGTAGTTTCTTTAATTACTTATTTTAATCCAATGACTGGTAGTTCTGGTGTTAATATTGCAAATTTAAATTTTGGCCTTGTTTTATATATATTGGTTGCTGGTATGATTGCTATTAGTGCAATGGTTTTACCTGGTATATCTGGTTCAACATTATTACTTATTTTTGGATTATATATTCCAATTATTAATGGGATTAAAGAATTTTTGCATTTTAATTTTACTTATTTTCCTGCACTTTTCTGTTTTGGTATTGGTATTTTACTTGGTATTGCTTTAGTTATTAAATTAATTAAACATGCTTTGGATAAGCATCGTAGTGCTACAGTGTATTTGATTATTGGCTTAATGATTGGTTCATTATATGCTATTATTATGGGACCAACGACTTTAGAAGTTCCTAAGGATGCAATGAGTTTTGAAACATTTAACGTTTTATTCTTTATAATTGGTGGTTTAGTTATAATGGGACTTGAAAAAGTTAAGAAAATATTAGAAAAGAAACATATTGAAGGTTAAGTTTATGAAGAAGTTTAGAATAATAATTGTTTGTTTATGTTTATTACTCTTTAGTGTAATTCTATTTAATGTTTGTAAGTATGGAGTTTTAGATATTGATAATAATATTTATAATTTTATATCTAAAAATATTATGAATGATACTCTTTCATCAATACTTAAATGTGTTACTCATTTAGGTGGTGTAGCATTTATTGTTTTGCTTGGTGTTTTGTGTTTTATGTTTTGTAAGAAAAATAGGTGGTTTATTACTTTTGATTTAGTAGGATGTACAGTTATTAATCAAACAATAAAACATATAGTTAGAAGACCTAGGCCTAATGTACTTAGATTGGTTGAAGAAAGTGGTTATAGTTTTCCTTCAGGACATTCTATGATTAGTGTAGCTTTTTATGGTTTAGTAATTTATCTTGTTTATAAAAATGTTAATAATAAATATTTGAAATGGACTTTAATTACTTTATTAAGTTTACTTATTTTAACAATTGGTTTTAGTAGAATTTATGTTGGTGTTCATTATTTTACTGATGTTGTTGGTGGATTTTTCCTTGCACTTGCATATTTAATTGTTTATATTTACATATATAATAAAAAGGTGATAAAAAATGAAAAGTGATAGTTTAATAAGTAGTTTTGGTTATGCTATAGATGGAATAAAAAAAGCTTTTAAGTCTGAAAGAAACTTGAAAGTACATACTTTAGCTATGGTTTTAGTTGTTATTTTAGGTTTTATTCTTAAATTAGCTATATGGGAATGGGTAACATGTATTATACTTTTTGCTTTAGTAATTGGGGCAGAACTTTTTAATACATCAATTGAAGAAGTGGTTAATTTGTTATCTCCGGAGATAAGAGTGCATGCTAAATATGCGAAAGATATTGCTGCTGGTGCTGTTTTAGTATTTGCTCTTGCATCTGCGATTGTTGGAGTTATAATATTTTTACCTAAAATTATTAGTTTGTTTTAAAAAATGTAATGGAATTTATCCATTACATTTTTATATGCCTTTAAGTTCAAAATAAATATCTCTTAGTTCCATTGCTCTTTCAAAGTCCATGGCTGCTGCTGCTTCACGCATTTCTTTTTCAATTTGTTCGATTTGTAAGACTCTTTCTTTTTTAGATAGTTTTGGCTTTTTACCAGTTACTTCATTTGTTACAACTTCTTTTATATCTTTAATAATTGTTTTTGGTGTTATGCCATGAATTTTATTATATTCCTCTTGGATAGCGCGTCTTCTTTGAGTTTCTGTGATGGCTTCGTTCATGGAGTCACTATATGTATCTGCATACATAATTACTTTACCATTTTCATTACGTGCTGCTCTTCCAATGGTTTGAATTAAACTACGTGTACTTCTTAAGAAACCTTGTTTATCAGCATCTAGTATACATATTAAACTTACTTCTGGTATATCTAAACCTTCACGTAAAAGGTTAATACCTACAATACAATCATAAACACCACTTCGTAAATCGTGAATGATTTTAAGTCTTTCAAGTGTTTTAACTTCACTATGTAAATATGCAACTTTGATATTCATTTCTTTTAAATAATTTGTTAGTTCTTCACTCATTCTAATTGTTAGAGTAGTAATTAATACTCTTTCATTTTTCTTAATTCTATCATTTATTTCATTTATGATATCATCAATTTGTCCTTCGGATTTACGAACTTCAATAATTGGGTCAAGTAATCCAGTTGGTCTAATAATTTGTTCTACAAATTTGTTGTTTGTCTTTTCAAGTTCATAATCTCCTGGGGTTGCTGAAACATAAATTGCTTGATTAATTTTTTCTTCAAATTCTTCAAATTTAAGCGGTCTATTGTCTAAAGCACTTGGAAGTCTAAAACCATAATCCACTAAAGTTTGTTTTCGCATTCTATCACCATTATACATGGCTCTTACTTGTGGCAAAGTAACGTGAGACTCATCTACTACAAGTAAAAAATCTTTTGGAAAGAAATCTATTAAACATGATGGGGTTTCTCCCGGGCCTCTTAAAGCTAAATGTCTTGAATAGTTTTCAACGCCATTACAAAAGCCAGTTTCTCTTAGCATTTCTAAATCATAATTCGTTCTTTCACGTAGTCTTTGTTCTTCGATTAATTTGTTTTCACTTTTTAATACTTCAAGTCTTTCTTTTAATTCGACTTCAATTCTATTACATGCTTCGTCTAATTTTTCTTTACTTGTAACAAAGTGGGATGCTGGTGATATAGTAACTGATTTTTTGCTTTGTGATATAGCTCCAGTAAGGGGGTCAAATGTGCAAATTTCTTCGACTATGTCATCTTCTAAAATGATTCTAATACCACTTACTTTTTCATTAACAGGAATAATATCTATGTTGTTTCCTCTGGCTCTAAATGTTCCACGATGAAAATCTAAATCATTTCTTTCATAAGTCATATCAACAAGTCTATTTAGTATTTTACCTCTAGATATTTTGTCACCAACAGTTAGTATTAACATATTTTTTTCATATTCTTCTTTTTCACCAATACCATAAATACATGATACTGAGGCAACTACTATAACATCTCTATAATTAATAAGGGCACTTGTTGCAGCATGTCTAAGTTCATCAATTTCATCATTTATTGATGAATCTTTTTCTATATAGGTATCACTACTTGGAACATAAGCTTCTGGTTGGTAATAATCATAATATGATACAAAATACTCTACATGATTATTAGGAAAAAACTCTTTTAATTCTGCATAAAGTTGACCAGCTAACGTTTTATTATGTGCTAAAACCAAGGTTGGTTTGTTAGTTTTTTCTATAACATTTGCTATGGTAAATGTTTTACCTGTACCTGTTGCACCTAATAATACTTGTTCTTTTTTACCTTCATTTATACCTTCTACTAATTCTTTAATAGCTTCTGGTTGGTCACCACTAGGTTTATATTTACTTATAAGTTCAAACATGTTTACATCTCCAATCTATTTTATATTTATAATATTTTCATCGTCACTTAAATAAGTGTCGTTTGGCACAAAGTTTTCTTCACCAACTATATTTTCAACAACTGGGTGACGTCCGTTTTTAATGTCAAGTTTATTGTTGTCGTTTATATTAGGTTTTACATAGTTATTTAAGTCAGCCACTGTTGCAAATGAAGTAAATACATCTATATTTGCTATTATTTTAGCTACATTTTGTATTCTATCTATATTATCGTAGATGTATTTTCTAACTTGTACAAATAATTCGTATTCAAGCACACCTATTTTTTCTTTTGCATGAAGTATTTTATCTTCTATTATTTTTAATTCTTCAGTTATATATCTTTCTGCATT
>OLQV01002263.1_pt1 | contig 12905 bp, 10 predicted proteins | sample 1672371 | NCBI WGS metagenome assembly OLQV01 (sample SAMEA3136676, study PRJEB25190) | human gut metagenome
GGTCAAAGGGGGATATTCTCTTTCCGAGGAAAGAGAATATCCCCCTTAACCGCTCCCCCTGCGCGGCCGCAGGGAATTTCTAAAGGCTTCCTGAGCCTTTAATTCTTTGCAAAATGAATGGTAATCGGACAAATCTCTGCTTTTGTCCCCACGCGCATGTTGGGTCCGAACAGGCCGACACCGGAGGTGACGATGTTGTGCATCTTTCCCTTTTGGAGATACCCGCAGGCATTTTCCCACATCAGCTTGATGGTGAGATTTCCCGGGAACATCTGTCCATCGTGCGTGTGGCCGCAGAGGTCTATGTCGACGCCCGCGTCCGCAAGCTCCTGCAGCTCCTTGGGCTGGTGGTCGAGGACAATGATGGGCTTATTCTTATCCATATCCGCCGTGATCTCGTCGGGCGTTTTTCGCGTTTCGATGCCGCGGCCCGGGCGGTGTGCGTCGGGGCGGCCGTAGAGATAGAATTTTCCGTCGATGAGCGTACCCTCGTCGCGCAGGAGCGTGATATTCGCGTCCTTCAAGAATTCGTCCATGCGCGGGTCGCTCTCCTTCTTCTCGCTCTGGCGGAAGGTGAAGCCTGCGAGCACCGGCTCTTCGATGTCGTGGTTGCCGTAGCAGGCGTAAACGCCGTATTTCGACCGGATACTGCGCAGCGTGGCGGCGATGGTCTCAGGGGCTTCCACCGCCTCCCACTCGTTATCGAAGATGTCTCCCGCGATGACGACGAGGTCGGCGTCCTGTTCGTTGATCCTGTCTACCATCTGCTGCATCTGCTTTTCGCCGATGTTGTAGCCAAGGTGCAGGTCGGCCACGAGCACGACCTTCATCTCGTCCATGCCCTCAACAGTCTTATCGACCGTCACGTCATACGGCGTCATGTGGATGATGCGCGCGTTGACGACGCCCCAAATGGATGCGATCAAAATGACCAGTGCGCACACACAGCCCGCGATGCGGTGCATCTGTGTCGTGACGAAAATGTGCTTGAACGGCAGCACGTACCCCAGCAGCAGCCGCAGCAGGTCCGCCGCGATGACCGCGAGCAGCACATACAGCAGTACGCCGAGCCAGTAGTTGCCGATGAGCTTCATCACGCGCCGCGCCCGCCCCTCCGGCAGGAAAAACGCGATGACGATGGAGCAGGCCAGAAACGCCTGCACAGCCACGGGCAGCGCCCAGTGGCGCGCTGTGCGGAAAAACGGGAACCAGGCCTTCACCCAGCCCATCACGCGGCGCAGTAAATAGTAATTCGCCAGCAGGTACACCGGCGCAAGCAGAATCGCGATCATGTCAACGCGGGAGCATCGCTCCCCTCGCTTCCTTTCGAATCAAAAGTCTTCGGTCATCATAGCACGTTTTTCTATCCATTGCAACGCATCCCCGCGGTTGACATTCCGCATGCGGCATGGTACCTTTAGAGTCGAAAAATAACATGGATCAAGGAGGACGATCCGATGAAAATGCTCGAAACCATCCACATTCTCCCCGTGCGCGCGGAGAGCGCTGCGCCCGCGCCGCTGCGCGGCAAAAAGCTCAACCAGCGCGCCGTGCTGCAAGTCGTCCGCAAGGTCGACTGGAAAAAGGCCGGCCTCATCGCCGGCGGCGTGACTATCGTGTGCGCCGCGGCCAGCACAGCGAGCCGGTACAAATTCTATCAGGGCATCGTCGCGCGCGAGCTCAAAAAGCAGCTCGCCCCGCTGAATGACAAGCTCGACGCCCTGCAGGCTGAAAACCGCATGCTGCGCGCGGAGCTTGAAAAGAAGAACGCCCCCTCCGAGGAACAGAACTGAACCAAAATTGCCCGAACAAATTCCAGTTCGGGCGATTTTTTGCTCTCCGCTGGCGCTTTCCCCCTCTGCATGGTAAAATGGGTGAAAACAGGACTGTTTTCCGCAAAAAATCTTCATTGCTACCCACGGTTGCGCGATTGCCTACTGAAATACATGGCGTTTTGCGCGCAATAACGTTATGCTCTTTGCGAAAGGAGGAACCATGGCACTACCTGAAAAACTCTACACACTGCGCAAAAAAAGCGGTCTTTCGCAGGAGCAGCTTGCAGAGGCGCTGAACGTCTCGCGTCAGGCCATCTCTAAATGGGAGGGCGGCAGCGCGACGCCCGAGAGCGACAAGCTCCTCGCGCTGAGCAATTACTTCGGCGTCTCGCTCGACTACCTTCTAAAAGACGGTGCGCCGAATGCCGCGACCGCCGAAGCGCAGGAGGAGCACCGGACGATGCGGCTTTTGAGCCTCATTCTCTGCTTCGGCGGCGCGGCCGCGCTGATCGTCTATGGCGTTTTGTCGATCCTTGTCCCGTCCGTTCCCGCGCAGATCAGCGGATCGTCGATGATCCGCATCGACGGCAGCGGCATTTTTCTGCTGCTCTGCGTCGCGGCCATCGCTGCGGGCGCGGCGCTGCTGCTCAAAAGTATGAAACACAAGTAAGGAGGTCTCTCCATGAAAGCTCTGTCCCGCACCTTCGCCGTGCTGGCGATCCTGCTCTCCGACGTGATGTGCGCCGCCGTCGCATTCAACTACTGCGACATGCTCTGGGGCATCCGCTACGCTTCCTACAGCGCACCGGCGAGCACCGCGTTTCTGCTCGTCATCCCCTACGCCGCCGCCATCGCGGTCTGCACCGCGCTCGCGGTCATCTTTTGGCGAAAAAGCGCAAAATGCTGAAAAAAACCACCGTATGGCGAGCCATACGGTGGTTTCTCCTTTACTTTCTCACAAACAGGATGCCGAGCGTGTTCGGGCCGCAGTGGCACGAGACGGTGCAGCCCGCCTGCGTCTCTTCGACGGTCTCAAACGAGCCGTACTGTGCCGCTTCCTCCTTCGCCGCGGCCACGACGTTCGCGTCCGCCGCCGCGTGGGTGATGAACGCGAGCTCCGGCGCGATGTCCTCGCGCCCGTCAAGGCGCTCTTTTACATACTGGCGGATGCACTTTTCAAACGAGCCGCGGTACTTCTTGCACACGGCCATCTTGCCGTTTCGCACCTCGATGCAGGGCTTCAGGTGCAGAAGATTCGCGCCCAGCGCGGCCACAGCCGAGCAGCGGCCGCCCTTTCGCATGTAGTCGAGGCGCTCGATCAAAAAGCTCGCCTCGACCTTCGGCGCGAGCGCGCGCACGCGCTCGGCGATCTCCGCGCCGGAAAGGCCCTGCTCGGCGAGCTTCGCCGCCGCGACGACCAGAAGGCCCTGGCCGGTGCTCAGATTCTCCGAATCGACCACAAAGACGTTCGCATACTCCTGCGCCGCGGCGCAGGCATTCTGATAGCAGCAGGAGAAATTCGCGCCGATGGTGATCTGCACCACCGCGTCATACTCATTTGCGTAGTGCGCGAACATCTCGCCGTACTCGTACTGGCTGACCGCCGACGTGCTGCAAAGGTCTCCGCCGCCGTCCACGTGGGCAAAAATGTCGGCGGGCGTGATGTCCACACCATCGTGGAAGTCCTTGCCGTCCTTGATGACGCACAGCGGCGTGACGGCGATATCATAGCGCTCGAGCAGCGCGGGCGACAGGTCGCACGTGCTGTCGGAAATAATCTTCACTCGCATCGTTCGTTTCTTCCTTCCTGAAAGATAAAAACCTCATCTGCGGGCATCCCCGCCGGAACTTACAACATCAGATTTTATATTTTTACCGCAAGCAGATGAACTCTTTCTCAACGCAGCATCAACTTCTGTTGATATTTCTCCCGCCCGTTCCGCAAAAAAAGGGCCCCCGAAGGTTTTCTTCGGGGGCTCTCCTGTTTGCTTTTATCGCTTACTTGCTGAGGCTGCGATAGAGGAAGGTGACGATCTGACCGCGCGTGCAGTCGCCCGCGGGGTCGAAAGTCGTCGCGCTCGCACCGGTGGTCACGCCGTTTTCCACGGCCCACAGGACGGCATTTGCGTAGTAGGCGTCCGCCTTGACATCGGTGAACGGATTCTCTGCCTTGCTCTCAGGGCTGTTCTGCATGCGGTACAGGAACGTCACGATCTGGCTGCGCGAGCAGGTCGCGTCGGGCGCGAACAGCGTGTCGCTCATGCCGGAGGTGATCTTGTTCTCGACGGCCCACAAAACGGCCTTATAGTAGTAGCTGTCCGCCTTCACGTCGGTGAAGGTCATCTCGCTTGCGGTCGGCTCGGGGCTGCCGGCGGCGCGCCACAGGAACGTGACGGCCTGCGCGCGGGTGCAGGAGTCGTTGGGGGCGAAGGTCGTCTCGGACTTACCGGAGGTGACCTTCTTATCCACGGCCCAGTTCACAGCGTCCACATAGTAGGCGCCTTCCTTGACATCGGTGAACACGCTCGGCTGGAGCGCTTCATCCTTCGTAATGTACTCGACGAGTTCAACGCCAAGCTTGTGGGCCTTTTCAGCCATGGTCTTGCCGTTCTCGGTGGCAAGGGCGCGGGCATCATCCGCCTTGGCGAGCTGGTCGGTCGTGACGAAGTCCTTGTAGAGCTCCTGCTGGAGGGCGGCGAGTTTATCGGCGACGTAGGCCTTGGCCTCGGCCTTCAGGGGCTTGCCGGTGATCTTGTCGGCGTTGGCGATGTAACCGCCGAGACCCTCAAACGTGAAGTAATAGGAATCCTTCCAGTTGCTCGGATACGCCTTGAAGCCGGAAACGCGCTGCCAGTTGCCCTCAGCATCCTGCGCCCAGCTCGTGCCGTAGGTGCAGAAGGTGTCGGGCTTTTCAGTCGTAAACTTCGCGGACGCGGTGCTGACCTGATAACCCTTGTACATGCCGTCGATCAGCATGGGATAGTACGGGACAAACACGTTGTAGGACATGTTGCCGACGCCGACCCAGCCCACGGTCGCGGTCTCGACCGGACGGTCCTTGAAGAGCTGGAAGATCTCGATCTCCTGGTTGCTGGCCTTGCCGATGGAGGAGAGCTTGTAGTAGCCGAACACATCGTCCTTGTCGAGCTTGCGGTCGGCCTTGATGTTGGTGTAGAGCGCGACGAGCTTGTCGCTCGCGTCAAGGTTGGAGATGGTGAACTTCGTGTTGTCGGCCACGAGCGCGTCGCTGTCGTACTTGTAAGTAGCGTTCAGGTAGTTCAGGCCGTCAATCATGCGCTGGTCCATCTTCTCGCTGATGCGGGCGTAGGACGCGCGGAAGTCGATGATGTTCTTCGCCTCGTCGCCGACGAACGTGCCGGCCTTCTTCGCCACCGCGATCAGGTCCTTGGAGGCGATGACGTTCTCATCGTCCAGATCGACACGGCCGATGACGGCCATGTTGGGCTCAAGGAAGATCATGTTGTCGTTGAGCTTGATGGCAACATACTGCGTGCCGCTGCAATTCTCGATGTACCAGACCTCGTCCTTGTCGCAGATGAACACGCCGGAGGCGGCCACACAGCCGTAATTCTCGTAGATGTCGAGCAGCAGCTTCACGCCCTCGCGCGCGGAGGATGCCTCGGCCAGGATGATGGTCGGGATATCGGTCTCTTCAATGCCGATGCGCTCGCTGTTGCTTTCCTTCGCCCAGTCGGCGTCGCGGTACGGGTCGACCTCCGTCACCTTGGCGTTGCCGTGGAGCGTCTCGGTCGCGGAGACGGACACGCCCTTTTCGTTCGTGCCGAACTCAGTGTAGGAGTAGTGGTCGGCCTTTTTGCCGCACTCGGGACAGGTGCCGTCATAGTAGATATCGTTGGTGAAGTAGGTGAAGCGATAGCTGTCGTGGGTGAAATCCCACTCGAACGGGCCGTATGCCGGGCAGCCGACGTAGTGGTCGCCCTGCTTCCACTTGCCGCTCTCGCTGATGAACCAGAGCTTGTTGTAGTCAGAGCCGTAGTCCTCCGTGCGGGCGACGAAGGGCGTGCCTTCTTCGACGAGGTCGCCGCCGACGTAGATCGTCGTGCAGGCGGAGGCGCTGATGGTCGTCGCGGCAAAGGCCGCGGCCGTCACCAGACAGGTGCAGAGAAACTTTTTGAGTACGCTTCCTTTCATGTGTTGTTTCCTCCTAAAATTTTCAGTGTTCGAACGAATGCCGCTTTGTCTGCAAAGTCGATGTATTCCCCTGTTCACTTTATCGTGCTACCGTAATATAGCACTTTATTTTGCGTTCCGCAAGAGGCAGATCTGCAAAAACACCGCTTCACTCTCTCATTTCGTCACACTTGCACAAAGCAAGCCATATTATTCGACGCGATTTATTATAATATAGCATAGCATCTGTTATTCCGCTACCATCAAAAAGGCGAAAGCCATTGCACATTTTTGGTCAAATCGTCCACCGGTGGCGAACAGCAAAAACTCCGCAACAGAAGTTGCGGAGCTTTTGCATATTTCCTTTTATTCCGCCGCGATGCGCCAGAGCTCGGCCTGCTCGCGGATGGCGGTGAAGCGGCGGTAGACGCCGTTTTGCTTCACCAGCTCATCGTGCGTGCCAGACTCTTCAATGCGGCCATCCTCCACCACGAGGATCTGGTCGGCATTTCTAATGGTTGCCAGGCGATGGGCGATGGTGATGATCGTCTTGCCTCGCGTCAGCTCGGAGATCGCCTGCTGGATGAGGTGCTCGTTTTCGGGGTCGATGCTCGCCGCCGCCTCGTCAAGGATGATAATGGGCGCGTTTTTTAAGATCGCGCGGGCGATGGAGATACGCTGCTTCTCGCCGCCGGAGAGCGTACCGCCGCCCTCGCCGACGACGGTGTCGTAGCCGTTCGGCAGCGCCATGATGAAGTCGTGGCAGCGCGCCTTTTTCGCCGCCGCGATCATCTCGTCCTCCGTCGCGTCGGGTTTGCCGAAGAGGATGTTCGCGCGGATGGTGTCGTTGAAGAGGTAGACGTTCTGGAACACCATCGAGATGTTCGAAAGCAAACTGTCGCAGGTGAATTCGCGCAGGTTGTGTCCGCCGACGGAGATGCTGCCGCTCTGCGGGTCGTAAAAGCGCGCGAGCAGGCTGCAAATGGTCGTCTTGCCGCTGCCCGAAGGGCCGACGATGGCGGTCGAGGTCTTTTCGGGGATCGTGAACGACATGTCCTTGAGGACCTTTCTCGTATCGTAGCTGAAGTCAACGTGGTCGAAGCGGATGTCGTAGCGGCCGAGCTTCACATCGTGGCCGTCCGCGTCGATGAAGTGCTCACCTCTGAGCGCGTCGAGCTGGTCCATCGCGTCGTCAATGACGCCGAGTGTGTGCGCGCTGTCGCTGATGGGCTCAAGGCTCGCAAAGATGCTGAACGAGAAGAAGACGAACATCAGCATGACGGAAAAATCCATCTGCCCGTTCAAACACTGCATCGCCGCCGCGAACGCGAGGCCCACACTGCCGCACTTGAGCGCGAGCAGATGCAGGGCGTTGGCGGGCACATAGCCCCACTCAATTTTTAAGTGGATGCGCTTGCTGTCGCCGATGGCCTTTGTCACCGATTCCATCGCCGCGCCGCTCTTGCCGAACGACTTGACGACCGCAAGGCCGCGCGCGTACTCGATGACCGCGCCGGTCATGTCGCGGTTCGCCTGCGCCTCCACGGGTGCGTTCACGCTGCTGTAATGCGAGATGATGAGCATGAAGCCGAGCGACAGTGCCGCCGCGGCGAGCGCGATGAGCGCCGTGACCGGACTGCACACGGCAAGGCAGACGAAGATGACGAGGAAATTTAAGTATCCACCGATGAAGTTGTCGATCATGCGGATTCCCATGTTTTCAAGCGTTGAAAGGCCCGTCGTGATGGAATTCAAGATATTGCCGGTGCTCATTGTCTGGAAGTAACCGAGCGACACGCGCTTGAGCGCATCGCCGACGGCAAGGCGGTCGCGCGCTGTGAGCTGGTAGCTGATGGGCTCCTGCAATCTCGCGCGGAGATAGTCGAAGAGGAAGCGCAGCAGCACGAGCACGATTTGAATTACGATCGTCTTCCAGATCCACGCGGCGTCAAACGCCGCGCCGCCCGACTGCGACTCGATCAGAAGTCCCACGGTGTAGGCCGCGAGCGCCAGCGGCAGCGCCGCGAAGATATGGGAGAAAAAGGTCATCACAAAGCCGAGGTACAGCTTGCCCTTGAATTCGCCGCACCAGTCGATGATGCGTTTTACCGTTTTGAACATTGCTCACGCCTCCTTTTTCGCGGCTGAGACCGCCCAGTTTTGCGCGCCGATGTGCGCCAGCCACATGTCCTTGTAAAGCGGGCAGGAGACAAACAGCTCCTCCTGCGTGCCCGCAGCCTCGATCGCGCCGTTTTTGAGCACGACAATGTTGTCGGCATTTTTGATCGTGGACAGGCGGTGCGCGATGACGAGCAGCGTCTTGCCCTTCGTCAGCGCGGCGATGCTGCGCTGGAGCTTGTCCTCATTTTCGGGATCGGTGAAGGCCGTGGCCTCGTCCAGAATGACGATGGGCGCGTTTTTGAGCATCATGCGCGCGATGGCGATGCGCTGCTTTTCGCCGCCGGAGAGGCGCTTGCCCGCCTCGCCCGCAGGCGTGTCGTAGCCCTGCGGGAGCTTTTCGATGAATTCCTCGCACTGCGCGGCGCGCGCCGCGGCCCGGACCTGCTCGTCCGTCGCTCCCGGATCGCCGAGACGGATGTTTTCAAGCAGCGAACAGTTGAAGAGGAAATTATCCTGCGTGACAAAGCTGACGTATTCCGAGAGCTGAGAGAGCGGCATATCCTTGACATTCACGCCGCCGACCGTGATCTCGCCCGCGCTCACATCCCAGAATCGCGCGATGAGCTTCGCGACCGTCGACTTGCCGCCGCCCGACGGGCCGACGAGCGCGGTGAAGCTGCCCTCGGGGAGCGTTAAGTCGATGCCGTGCAGCACCTCGTCCTTTTCCTCTCCCGTGTAGGAAAAGCGGACATTTTTGAGCGCGACGTCCGTGTGCTCTACCTTTGCGCGCTGCGCCGGTTCGGGCAGCGACGGCATCTCGAGAAATTCCTGCAAATTCTCCACCGTGAACTTGACCTGCCGCATATTTTCGGAAAACACTTCTAACTTCGCCAGCGAGCCGACCATCGAGATCGACAGCATCACCGCGAGCGCCGCCTGCGGCGCGGTGATCGTGCCACGGTTCGCCAGCGCAAGCGCGGCCGGCAGCGTGCCGATGAGCGTCGAGGGGAAGAGTGCGAAGCTCAGCTTCATCGTGACGAACGTGGACGTGAGCCACCGGACAACAAACGTGCGGAAGTCATTGATTGCGCCCGCGTATTTTTCATAGCTGACGCCCGCACGGCCAAAGGCCTTGATGACCTCGATTCCCTCGATATACTCGACGATCGTGCTGTTCATGTAGCTTGCAGATCGGTCGTACTTTGAAAAGCTCTCGCCGCTGATCTTGAACGTAAGCCCCATGCAGAGAAAAGAAAGCGGGAACGTCACGAGCGACGCGAGCGCCAGACGCCAGTCGATGCACAGCAGCGCGAGGATGCTGACGACGGGCAGCACGATGTGTCCCGCACCCTCGGGGATCATGTGCGCGAGCGGCGGCTCGAGATTTTCGATCTTGTCGACCATCATGCTCTTGATCTCGCCGATGGAGTGGTTCTCCACATCGCCGAGCGGCGCGTGGAGGAAGCGGTCGGCCAGCCGCAGGCGCAGCGCCTCCAAGATCGTGTAGGCCATCGCGTGCGACACGCCGGTCGACAGGCTGAAGAGCAGAATTTTGACGGCATAGGCCAGCAGCGCCAGCAGGCACCACTTTATAATTCCCGCCGCCGTAGCCGTTCCCACCGCGAACAGACACAGCATTGCGTACATGCAGTAAAACGGCGCAAGCCCCGCCGCCACGCTGAGCACGGACAAAACGACCGACAGGTACATCCGCTTTTTCTCGCCCTCCGCGTAGGCGAAGAGCGCGTTCATCCAGCTTTTCTTTTTTTCATTCTTCATATCGTGTTCCCCTTTCCCTGCGGTACTCCGATGGCGTCAAATGCATCACCTTTTTGAACGCACCGGTGAATTTTCCCGCGCTGTCGTAGCCGACGCGCCCACCGATCTCAGAGACGCTCAGGCCCTTTTCTCTCAGCAGCAGCTCCGCCGCCAGATTCATGCGGTAATTCTTCAGCCATGTGCCGATGGCCGCGCCGTAGGCTGAGCGGAAGCACGTCTTCATCGGTGTCATCGCAATGTCGAAGCGGCTCGAGAGCTCCTCCTGCGTGAAATTTTCCGCCACATGCTCGGTTAAAAAGCGCTTGATGGCCTCGACCTTTTCGACCTGCGTTTTGTAGAAGTACGGACGCTCGCTTTCCACCTGCGGAATAGTCATCGCGTCGAGGTAGAGCAGCAGCTCTAAAATTTTGACCTTGAAGTACGGGATGCGGATCTTTTCCGGCACGCGGTACATCTCGCCGAAGATGTGCTCCATCCGCTCTGCCCCGCGGACGACACGCGGCGTACTGCCGAGCTGCCAGCGCTCGATGATCTTCTCCGGCGTCGCGGGAAAGTCTTTGACTTCGCGCGGGAGCGATTCTCTCACAATGTCCCGGTCGAACGCGACCGTCAGCCCATGGTAGTGGCAGGACGGAAAGTGGAACGTGCCCGTGTGCTGCTCGCGCAAATCGAGCTTCATATCCCCCGCCGCCGTGTAGGCGACCAAGTTGTCGCTCGCGGCGTACTCCATGCGCCCCTCGCGGCAGTGGTCGATGGCGAGCATCCGCCGGTCGGCCACAAAATCGCACTCGTAGCGCTCCATGTGAAAGTCGTTGAACGCGAGCATCACGCCCGAAAAGATCTCATAGGTCGTCATCGTACCGTCGCCGGTCTCGTTTCGAAACTGCCAGACCGCGCAGCCGTCGCTCTGCGCCAGCAAAATAGCGCCCTGATGCTCCAATAATTTCTCTGCGGTCATCTCTTCCGCTCCTGTCTTTTCAGGTTAGTCATCTCTAACTGTTTGGCAGTATACCACAGCTTTTGCCGCTTGTCTTTCCCCATCGGGCGAAATTGTTCCGTTTGGACGCCAATTTTGCCGCCGTGGGTCAAAAAGAGGGCGGGTAACTCCCGTCCTCTTTTTTATTCCTTTACCGGTTCACGAGCAGCTTTTTCATGCCGCGCTCGAGACCGTCGACGGTCAGCGGGTACATGTCTACCGCCCTTGCGATATAGCCGTAACTTTCGCCCCAGTAGCCGCCCCAGCGCGGGGGCTCCTCGGGATTGAGCCAAATCAGGTGATCGTAGTGCTCGCGGAAGCGCTTGATCTGATCAAGACCCGACCATTTCGCCTCGCCGGTGCGGTAGTCGTAGCGCTTTTCCATCAGCTCGTACATGTCCATCAGCGCATCGCCGACTAAAATGACCTTGTACTCGCTGCCGAAATTCTGCAGGATCCAGTCCGTCGGCACCGCGTGCTCGCGGTACATCTGCGGGTCGGTATAGACGCTTGAATAAATGCAGTTGTGGAAGTAGTAGACGTGCAGCTCTTTAAAATGGTTCGACTGCCGCGCCGCCTGAAAGAGCATCGAGCAAAGGTTGGAATAATACTCCATCGAGCCGCCGGAATCCATCAGCATCAGCACCTTGACGGTATTTTTGCGCGGGCGCTTATAGCAGACTGACAGCGTTCCCGCATTGTCGCAGGTCTCGCGGATGGTCCCGTCCACATCGAATTCCGTTTTGGCCTCCTGCGTCTGCTCGGAGTACTGGCGCAGCAGGCGGAACGCCATCTGAAACTGTCGGATATCGAGCACATTGTCCTTGCGGAAGTCGCGGAACTTGCGCTCCCCCGCCACCTGAAACGCGCGGCGGTACATGCTCTTCCCGCCCACGCGGATGCCCTGCGGGCTGTGGCCGCTGTTGCCGAAGTTTGAGTAGCCGTTCGTGCCGATCCAGTACGAGCCGCCGTTGTGCTCCTCGGTCTGCTCCTTGAGGCGCTCTTCGAACATTTTGAGAATTTCCTCAATGCTCTTTTCCTCATAGCCCTGCGTGCGCAGGAACTTGCGGAACTCCTCCATTGCGGCGGCAGGGTTGTTGAGCCAGTCCATCAGCTCCTTGGGAAGCTCGTCCTGATATGGCACGCCGTCGAAGTATTCAAGGAAGATCTGGTCGAACTTGTCGTAATCCGCCTCAGACTTGACGAGCACCGCGCGACAGAGCTCGTAAAAGCCCGTGAGCGAATCGTGCTGCAGGTCCAGCATCAGCCCCTCGATGAGCGTCATCCACTCATTCAGGCTGACGCGAAAGCCGTGCGCGCGCAGAAGGTAGAAAAATCCAGTAAACATGGCGTTCTTATCTTCTCAGTCGGCGCTGCACGGTGGAGATATCCTTGTCCTTTTTGAGGAGCACCCCGATGAACGGGATCTCCTTCGTGATGCGGGACATGTCCACGCCGGTAAGCTCGAGCGCGCGGATCCAGTCGACAAGCTCGGATGTCGAGGGTTTTTTCTCCACCGAGTCGATCGAGCGGATATAGTAGAACGCCTGCATCGCCTGCATCAAAAGCGTCTCGTCGACATGATCGAAGTGGACGCGGATGATCTTTTCCATCTGCTGCTGGTCGGGGAATTCAATATAGTGGAAGATGCAGCGGCGCAGGAACGCGTCCGGCAGCTCCTTTTCCGCGTTCGAGGTGATGATGACGATGGGACGGTGCTTGGCCTTGATGGTCTCCTTCGTCTCGGGAATGTAGAATTCCATCTTGTCGAGCTCCCAGAGAAGGTCGTTCGGGAACTCGAGGTCTGCTTTGTCGACCTCGTCGATCAGCAGCACGACCTGCTCGTCGGCGGAGAACGCCTCACCGAGTTTGCCGAGCTTGATGTATTTGGCAATATCGTCCACGCCGGATGTGCCGAACTGGCTGTCGTATAAACGCTGCACCACATCGTAGACGTACAGGCCGTCCTGTGCTTTCGTCGTGGACTTGACGCTCCAGATGATGAGCTTTTTGCCCAGCGCCTCGGCCACAGCCTCGGCGAGCATCGTCTTTCCCGTGCCCGGCTCGCCCTTGATGAGAAGCGGTTTTTTGAGCGCCATCGC
>OLQV01002275.1_pt1 | contig 12835 bp, 7 predicted proteins | sample 1672371 | NCBI WGS metagenome assembly OLQV01 (sample SAMEA3136676, study PRJEB25190) | human gut metagenome
AAAGAATACCGGATGGAACGTATGAAGTGTCATTGCTGCCTTCGTATTCTCCAGTGTTGTTGGTCCCATAACGATTGCATATAAAGACCCGATCATCATTCCAATGACAAAATAAATCATTGCTGAACGATGATTTTCCAAAGCTCTCTTGATCAATTTAATGACAAGTGCGATCCCTGTTAAGACTCCAAGTCCGAAGATCACAACAACTGGAAAGTAAGACAGATTTAGATGCATTACTTCTTTAACAGCAGTGATCACTGGAACGTATAATCCAAAGATCAAAAGCATAGTTGATCCTGAAATCCCAGGAAGCACCATTGCTGAAATTGCTACCATTGCTACCGCAAAGATGTAAATACCAAGTGTAACATTTAAATGTTCTACACTGACACTGATACCTTTTCCAGATACCGGATTAAAATATGTGATCGCTGCAACTAATACAACTCCGATCACTACAAAAATGATATTCTGATATTTCCCTTTTAAGGAATCCCTCTCTTCTTTACAGATCATTGGAATCGCAAAGATGATAAGTCCTAAGAATAAGGAACTGATCTCATAGATCTTATCATCAAAAATACTAGCCAGAACAGAAACCGCTGCCCCCATTCCGATTACCCATCCAATTCCAATTCTTATTAAAAACTTGATTGCTTCGATTCTTTCTTCTTTTGTTCCTGACATCAAATGATCGAGTGATGTTATAAACTTGTCATAAAATCCAAGTAAGAACGCAACCGTTCCACCAGATACACCTGGAACGCTGTCAGCTAATGCCATACAAAATCCTCTGATAAAATTTAGCATACTACCTCTTTCTCCTGTTATTTGTTAATATACAACTCATAGTATTGTAACATACCTTTTTTTTAGAAGAAAGTATGAAATAAAATACGCATATACTCATCTGATATCTATAAAGACTAAGAAGATATTAACAATAAAACCTCTTCCAACTTAGCAAGATCGATCGGTTTAGATAAATGTCCATTCATCCCACTTGCAAGAGACTTTTTCACATCTTCATCAAATGCATTCGCACTCATTGCTATGATTGGAATCTCCTGACAATCTCTTCTTGAAAGTCTTCGAATCTCTTTGGTTGCCTCAAGCCCATCCATCACTGGCATCATGATATCCATAAAAATAAGATGTACAGGATAGAGGCGGCAGATGGCAATCGCTTCAGCGCCATTTGCTGCTTCCCCGATAATCTGAAAGTTTTTAAAGCGTGAAATCATGGCACGCAGTGCATTTCGCATTAATGTGTCATCGTCTACAATTAATACATTGTACATTACATAATCCTTTCCTCATGAGAGATTGGTAACTTGATTATATCATGGATTTTAGAATTGCTCTGGTAACTCTCTTTGATTTCATAATTATTGCCAAAAATGCTGTAGAGTCTCTGTCGGATATTGCTGATAAGAGAGCGAAACGTATCATTATCCGGAAAGTTTTTGAAAGAAGAAGCAGGATTACTTTCTTCATTATCCGGGTTATAATCCGATACTATATCGATCGTGGTATATCCATTTTCACAGAAAATAGAAATGGCAATATCAAGGTGTCCAGTATTTACTGTGATCAGTGAGGCTGCCCGGTCTAAAAATGGAAAAAGAATATGCGAAGGTATTCTAAGCATATCTATTTCTTTTTTCGCAGTAATAGAGTAGGTAAAGGCATCTTCATATTTGATTTTTAGCATGTTAAAATAGGATTCAATCTGCTTTAACTCATCGGAAAGTAAGATATTATCTCCTGTAGTGCACAAACTGTATTTCAAATACTGAGCCAGAGCGACAGCCATCTGGTTTGTTTTTGGTGCATTTTCTAAGACAGAAAGATTTGCAATGTCAGTGAGCAGGGACAAAATAAAATGAGGGGTCAATTTTGCCTGCATATAATTTAATTCTTTCGTCAGGGAAGAATTTTCATATTCTAGTTCATTAATTTTAGAAGTCAGCTTTTGTTCCTGTATTTTGTGGGAATCATATTGCTGCTGGCGAAGCATTTCATTTTCGGCAAGCTGGTTTACCATCAGGTAGATAAGTTCAGCAATATCTGAAAATTTTTGGTATTCATAAGTTGGTAATTGCGCAAAGTATTCATCAACCTGAGCCTGATCTTCCTCAAGATATTCTGGCTGAATAAGACCAGAGAAGCGTGGAATATCATCTGGGGCATCGTTACATCTGACCTGGCCGGAAAGAAAGCCGCCTAAGAACTTTCCATGAACGATGATTGGAATAGCAACTTCCATCAATCCACAAGGACAAAAATAGATGCAGTATTTACGGGTGATAGCAGAACGGACAATACCAAATGCATCAGAGAGATTGCACAATTTTCCATTATTTCCACGCTCTCTGGTAAATTTGCAAAAAGGGGTAAATCCGGTCATGCAAGTAAGTGGTTCCCCGCGAAAATCGGCAGTAACAAAACCGAGTCCGGTAACTTTTGAAATGATAGACTGCAGATTTTCTAAAGGTTCTTTACCAAATAATTCAAGGATACCGACATCTGTATCGAAATTTCCTCTATTTTGTTCGTCATTATTAGAAAATAAATCTTTTTCAGTGTACAATGTGCTCTCCCTTCTATAGTAATTTCATAAAATACTGTAAAAAGATGATGTGGCATAGCGCAGTAATTTACGTTATAGAGTGCTTAGTTTTTGTAGTATTTTATAGAATTGCTGTAAAACCCTCAAAGGGGTTGCCACAGTAAGAGGGTAGGATAAGGTCCTCCTGTGGCAGCCCCGGAAATTTTATGATGCAAAAGGATTATAAATATTAAAAATCAATAAGTTTCTAAAATAATTTTTGAAATAAATTTCTATTCTCGTTTATTTACTCAGTTAGTGCCAATTAAAATTTAGAAATGCTGCTCTGTTCTGCTGATGATGTCATCCTGAACTTCTTTTGCAAGTTCAGTAAACATTGCACTGTATCCAGCAACACGAACAACTAAATCTTTATAATTTTCTGGATGTGCCTGTGCGTCAAGAAGTGTTTCTTTATCAACAACGTTAAACTGCACATGCATACCTTTCTTCTCAAAGTAGCTTCGGATAACAGCGGCAAAGTTCATAAGACCCTGATCTCCGGCGACTGCGGAAGGAAGGAATTTCTGGTTGTAAAGAGTACCGTTAGAAGCAACTTCATGGTCAAGTTTGGCAACAGAAGCGGCTGCGGCTGTAGGGCCTTTTACGTCCTTACCAGCTCTTGGGGAACATCCATCAGCAAGAGGTTTCTTAGCAAGACGTCCATCAGGAAGTGCTCCAACATCTTTACCGAATAATACGTTAGCAGATACAGGATAAATACCAGCCTGGAACTGTCCACCACGAGGGTTTCTGTATTTTTCAACTTCGTAGCAATACATTTGTGCACAACGTCTTGCAATCATATCAACTTCGTCAATATCATTACCGAAGCAGTCTGTAGCATCCATCATAGCACGAATACGCTCATATTTTTCATTGTTGCTTCCACAAGCAGGAGCGGCAGTAGCAGCGCTCTTATTGATATTAATGCCTTCTTTACCAAGAATCTTGCAGATCTGGTCATATAAATCTTTTTCGATTTCTGTTTCTGCAGATGCAGCACAAGGAGCAACTTCACCATCAACAGGGTAACCGAAGTTTGCATCCATAGCTTCTTTTAACTCAGCAAAAGTGATATCTTTGTCATCAAAGACATGTTTCTTGATTGCGTATACAGAGTCACCACTGTCGGCAACACCGAATGCCTGAGGACCAGTAAAGTTGTATTTAGCACCACCAGCACAGATTCCCTTCGCATCGGAGATACAGTCAGCAACAAAGCTTGACAGGAATGGAAGTTCTCCACGTTCCATATGAGCGTAATCTACACAGTTATCTGCTTCTGCTACATAGTATACAAAGTATTCAATCTGTTTCTGGAATGCCTGCATAAAGTCTTCTAAAGTCTTAAATGTATCAACTTCTCCAGTCTTAGGTCCGATCTGAAGGTCGCCGATTCTACCATTGTTGATAGTGATTTCAAGAATCTTAGCAACGTTTACGAAAGCAGCATCATGCCAGCCCTGTTCTTTTCCTGGTACAGATGGTTCTACACAGCCGATAAGACCGTAACCACGGGCATCATGAAGAGAAATTCCACGGTTTGTAAGAGCTGGGATAATAACTTCATCGTTGTACATAGCAGGAAGACCATAACCAAGTCTTGCAAGCTCACATGCACGATAAAGGAATTCATCAGGTGTTCCCTGCCATACACGGATGGAGAAGGAAGGTGCGCTAAGACGAAGGTGAGCAACGGTTTCCATCATCATATAAGATAATTCATTTGTTGCGTCCATACCATCTTCTGTCTGTCCGCCGGCACCGATGTTCTGGAATACCTGGAATCCTGCGAATGCCTGAGCAGAAATCTGATCACGAACTTTGTTAAGGTCATTTAATTTTACAAATACACAGTCTAATAATTCCTGAGCGAAATCTTTTGTGATAGCACCGCTTGCTAAATCTTTTTCAAGATATGGGTACATATACTGGTCGAAACGTCCTGGAGATTCAGAATGTCCGCTGGACTCTACCTGAAGAATCATCTGTGTGATGATGAAAGACTGACAAGCTTCATAGAAGTTTGTAGCACCATTTGCAGGAACCTTTTCACAGTTTGCGGCAATCTGAAGTAATTCAGCCTTTCTTGTTGGGTTTGTCTCAACAGCAGCCATCTCTTTTGCTTTGTCAGAGTAACGTTTTGCAAAGTTGATAGCAGCAGACAATACGGTGATAATAGCCTTGCAGAACTGTGTTTTCTGAATGAAGTCAGGGTCATTGCAGTCGAAGCTTTCGAGTGCTTCTACAGCATCCTGAATAATTGCCTTGTAACCACGACGGATAGCTTTATCATAATCAATGATAATATGTCCAACACCACCAAAGAAGTAGTTACCTACAGTAAATACACCGTTAGCGATACATTCTTTTGTTTTTTCGGACATATAGCTAGAAGCAAGGTCACTGATTGTCTTATCTTCCCAGTAAGGAAGAACTTTTCTTAAAGTAGCCTTATCTTCTTCAGAAATCTTAAATGGGTCAGCCATTCTGGTTTCGATGGTATCGAACTCGTCCATAACCCATTTGTAAGAGTTTTCAGGGAAAAGCTGACAGGAACGAACAGCTTTTGTAAGGGTACCAACTACAAGCTCATCGTCTCGGATTGTAACAGTAAGATTGTTTAAAATGTTCTCGAGAGCTTTAGCACGACGCATAATCATTGGAAGTCCTTCCGTTGCCTGATAGGACTCGGTAATAAGTACGGCACGTTCAGCCTCGATACATGGAACTGCATCAACAATCATACTTCTAAGACGTTCAACTCGATCAGTTGGTTTTGAAAAACCTTTTGCTAACATAAAATTCATCCTCCTTTAAACTTTGTTCTCATGGTTTTCCGGTATCTATGTATCCGTCGCACGAAATACATAATATAATTATATTTTTAACAGAAGGAAAATACCAATAAGGAACAAACCAAAAAAAGGATTTTCAAAACTAATTTAAGTTTAACTTTTTGCAGGAAAAACAGAGTAGTAATAAAAAGTATATTTTATTGGAAAATATGAAAGTGAAAGAGAAAAGAAAATGAAAATATCCCATGTTAGAGGAAAAAATATATCTAACATGGGATATTCTTGTAGGTTTAACTTTGGTAAGTTCCTTTTAGTTTAGCAGTTTTTTGATTTGCTTTTCAATGTTATTGATAGAAGTGTCTGTAGTATCATTCCCTGACTGCTGTTGTTTCTGTTGTTTTTTTAATTTCTCTTCCTGTTTTTTCTTTTTCTTCTCTAATTTTTTCTGATGCCATTCTTCCGTGTGAATATTGCACTTATTGTTGATATCAATATTCAGGAAGTAAGGTTCATCATCCGTCTTATGAGAAGAGTGTTTTGGACGAACACGGAAAATCTTTGTGTAGCGGAACTTATCTGGGCAGAACTTCTGTGCAACTAAATGAGATTTTAAACAGAAAGTAACTGCGATATGCGCATCACAACTATCTTTCGGAACGGTTCCCGATGCAAAATATTCTGTGCGGACCATTGACTTTTCAGGATCTTTTGAACAAACATTAGGAAGAGCTTTCTTGCCGGATTTGATACAGATCTCCGCTTTTTTAATATTTTTATTGGAAGGAAAACTTTTCACTTTTTGTTTCTTTTCGCTGATAATGCGATCCATAATCTTTTTCCAGATTACTTTATGGTAATCTTCATCATTATCAAAAGAAGTGTTATAGTCATAACCTGTCCAGACAGATGCCGTGTAGTATGGCGTATATCCGCAGAACCAGTAGTCATAGTTGTTAGAAGTAGTACCTGTTTTGGCGGCAACGGCCATATCTGAATCAAGCTGCGCAGCCCGGCCGGTTCCTTTTTTAACAACATCCTCCATCGCATTTGTAAGAAGCCAGGCGGTTGATTTCTTTATTACTTTGCGAGATTTCTTTTTGTTACTTAACAGAACATTGCCATTACTGTCTTTTACAGTCGTATAAAGAACAGGGGTGTTATAAGTTCCCTGATTGGCAATGGCCGCATAGGCGGCGGTCAATTCCACATTGGTTACACCATCTGTAATTCCACCAAGAGCCAGAGACTGGTTTACATCACTTTCATAAGTACCATTTGTACTTACCCGATTATTTACTAAAGTTGTAAAACCAAGTTTTTGCAGAAAGTCAAAACCGACCTGAGGAGTCAGGTCTGTGAGGGCTTTTACTGCAACAATATTGTTAGAATCTATGATGGCATCACGGACAGTTGTAAGTCCCTTATAACTTGTTGAAACATAGTTTGTAACTTTTTGTCCATTCTCATACTGATATGGGGCGTCATCAAATACCGTTGCCAGTGTCATACTTCCTGTATCAATAGCGGGAGCATAAGTAGATAAAATCTTAAATGTTGAACCCGGCTGCCGCTTTACAGATGTTGCGCGGTTTAAGGCGAGATCGTCCTGCTTTTGTCCGCGTCCGCCTACTAGAACTTTAACCTGGCCTGTTTTTTGATCAATGAGAGAGTAAGATAGCTGGGGTTCCATAGAATAATGTATGGATTCGGCCTTCTTTTTGTCTCCCTTTTTCATTACAGACTTTCGAAATGCTTTTACAGCGGCTTTCATTTCCTTTTTTGAATTATAAATCGTTTTATAAGTTGGATCTTTTTTCTTTTTGCGGAAATAGGAAGCAACATTTATTTCTGTATAAGTACTGGATGAAGAGTCAGCATGCGTTACCTGAAGTTTATATTCTAAGGAAAACTTGGTAGCTACCGGATAATTATCTGGATTATTAATAACAGAATCTGCAATCTTTTGTAGCTTTGTGTTTTGTGTAGAATAAATTTTCAGGCCACCGCGATAAACAAGCTGGTAAGCCTGCGATTGCGTATATCCCTTTTGTTCCTGAAGATCAGCGACAATCTGGGTGATAAGCGCATCTGTAAAATAGGAATATACAGAATTTTTGTTTCCCTTGGCGGTATGGCTCTTAATCTTTGCGTAAACGTTATCCTCAGAAGCCTGCTGGTATTCTTTCGCAGAAATATAATTTAATTGATACATCTTTTTTAGAATTAGTTTACGACGTGCATCATTCGCCTCAGGATAATCTACCGGATTTAAGTAAGTCGGATTTTTTGTGATTCCAGCTAAAACGGCACATTCTGATAAGGTGAGGTTCTTTGCTGACTTGCCAAAATAATATTTGGAAGCGGTTTCCACCCCAAGGTTACCTTTACCTAAATTAATGGTATTTAGGTAGTCGGTAAGAATCTCTTCTTTCGGCTTTGTTTTTTCTGCATTAATTGCAAGATACTGTTCCTGAATCTTTCGTTTAATCTTTGCAATGATATTACTTTCACCGCCAGCTTCAAATACATTATTCTTAATAAGCTGCTGTGTCAGTGTGCTGGCTCCCTGTGAGGTGGAACCATTGCGCAGATCTGTCCACAAAGCACGCAAAATCCCCTTAAAATCAACACCGTCATGTTCATAAAAACGTTCATCTTCAATAGCAATAAAAGCATTTTTCAGATTATCCGGAAGCTCCTCAGACTTTACCTTAATCCGATTAGAGGAATAATCATGAAGAGGCTGCACTGCTTTATTATTATCGTCATAGATAATCGTAGAAGAATATTTTGGTGAAAGAGAGACATTTTTAGGTGCACTGGCGATAATACCTTTAAAGGAGCCGTAAGCTAATCCGGCTCCACTGACACATATCGCACAAATAAGAAATAAAATAACACGAAAAGCAACTGCCGAAGCGGTTGTTCGTCTTCTTTTCTTTGGGGATGAAAGTTCTTCTCGTTTCTTTTTTATAGATGGTTCATTATAATTCATAAGTATATCCTGTCATATGGATGAAAAAGTTATCTTACCGGAACGATTTCAATCCAATATCCGTCTGGATCATTGATAAAATAGATTCCCATAGAAGGATTTTCGTAGCAAATGCATCCCATCTCTTCATGTTTCTTATGAAAAGCATCATACTCATCTGTCTTGAATGCAAGATGGAATTCTTCATCTCCAAGGTTATAAGGCTCTTTTCTGTCGCGCATCCAGGTCAATTCAAGAGTAAAGCCGGTACGTCCGTCTCCAAGATATACAATCTTGAAGCTTCCGTCACTGGAATCCTTTTCGCGGACAACAGAAAGACCAATTGCTTCTTTATAAAAAGCGATACTCTTTTCTAAATTAAGAACATTAAAGTTAAAATGGTTAAATTCAATCATGGTAAACCTCCTTTGTACATGTCAACTATAAATTTGCCTGTAACTATTGGAAAATGATTCACAAAAAGACCTTCCGAATATATATACTGTTTGTGAATGGAGTCACTATAGTTACGATTGCTATGATTTGTATTATAACATAGAAGCACGGGCAGGGCAAATTTGCAAATTTACAAACTTCTGCTTTACAAAAACGAGAAAAATTATATAATAAAAATGGAGTTTTGCGTAATTACCAGAAAGTGTTTGAAAAATGCTTACAGCAAGATGTATGTTACATTTGCAGGAGAGTGTCAGAATGATTTTTCAAGAATGCTTCAAGATGCAATATTTCAGAAGAGAGAAAGGAGAGGAAAGATGAAGAAAAAGAGAATGCTACTACTAGCTGCAATGTTTGTTTTTACATTTGCCTTTATCCGTTTTAATACAGTGGATGTACAGGCTGCCAGCAAGTATACGATTTATGTGAACCGCAGAACAAATCTTGTTAACGTAATCAATTCAAAAACCGGCAAGCTTGTAAAAGCAATGTATTGTTCTACTGGAAGAAATTATAGAACAATAAGAGGTACATATAATACAACAGCAAAGTATAAATGGAGACCATTGATTCACGGGGTTTACGGACAGTATAGTACAAGAATCCACGGAGCATACCTGTTCCATTCTGTACCTTATTATAGTATCAATAAAAGTCAGGTATCCACAAAGGAATATAATAAGTTAGGACAGCAGGCTTCTGCAGGCTGTATCCGTCTGGCTGTGACAGATGCCAAGTGGATTTATGATCATTGCCGTCTTGGAACAAAGGTAGTAATTGGAGAAGGACGTACATTAAAGAAGCCGACTCGCCCAAAAGTAAGGGTATCTACTAAAAAGAGAGCTGGATGGGATCCTACAGATCCAGATTCCCGTAATCCGTACCGTCCAAAACTTACTTTAAAGAAAAAGGCAACAAAGACGATTGTTTATGGAAGTACATTTAATATAAAAAATATGGTAAATGTCAGTTCTTCCTATGCTTCATCCGATGCATTGTTAAAGTCGATGAAGGTAAAGGGAAAGGTAAACACAAAGAAGGCAGGTACTTATAAAGTACAGTGTACCATTACTGATCCATATACAGCAGTAAGCGTAACAAAAACATTTACCTTTAAAGTTGGAAAGAAGCCAAAGCAGACGACAACAGAAAAGAAAGCTCCAACAGAGTTAACTACAGAAGAAAAAACAGCAGAATAATTTATGCTAACTATCATCCACCCGTCAGTTAAGAACTGAAGGAATTGGATATAATTATATTATATTTTATGATACAGGAGGAAAAACCTATGGCAGAACCTTATAACCATAGAGCCATTGAGCAGAAATGGCGTGACAAATGGGAAGCAACCCCAATCAACGTAAACGATGGAAAGAAACCAAAATATTATTGTCTTGATATGTTCCCGTATCCATCAGGAAGCGGACTTCATGTAGGACACTGGAGAGGGTATGTAATCAGTGATGTATGGAGCCGTTACAAGATGCTTCAGGGATATTACCTGATTCATCCAATGGGATGGGATGCATTTGGCCTTCCAGCAGAGAACTATGCGATTAAGATGGGAACACACCCTAAAATTACTACAGCTTCTAATATTAAGAATATTAAGAGACAGATTAATGAAATCGCAGCTATCTATGACTGGGATATGGAAGTAAATACAACAGATCCAAACTTCTACAAGTGGACACAGTGGATTTTCGTAAAAATGTTTAAAGCAGGTCTTGCTTACGAAAAAGAAATGCCAATCAACTGGTGCCCTTCCTGTAAGACAGGTCTTGCTAATGAGGAAGTAGTAGACGGATGCTGCGAGCGTTGTGGTTCTCCTGTAACAAAGAAGAACTTAAAACAGTGGATGCTTCGTATCACAAAATATGCAGACCGTCTGTTAAATGACCTTGATAAGCTTGACTGGCCTGAAAAGGTTAAAAAGATGCAGACAGACTGGATCGGTAAGAGTTACGGTGCAGAAGTTGACTTCCCTGTAGAAGGAAAAGACGAGAAAATCACTGTATATACAACAAGACCAGATACACTCCACGGAGCAACATTTATGGTATTAGCTCCGGAACACGCAATGGCAAAAGAACTTGCTACAGATGAAACAAGAGAAGCTGTAGAAAAGTATATCTTCAACGCTTCCATGAAGTCTAACGTAGATCGTCTTCAGGACAAAGAAAAGACTGGTGTATTCACAGGTTCTTATGCAATCAACCCATTAAATGGAGCAAAAGTTCCAATCTGGTTATCTGACTATGTACTTGCTGACTACGGTACAGGTGCGATCATGTGTGTACCTGCGCATGATGACCGTGACTTTGAGTTCGCTACAAAGTTCAACATCCCAATCATTCAGGTAATTGCTAAAGATGGAAAAGAAATCGAGAACATGACAGAAGCGTACACAGAAGCTGCCGGAACAATGATTAACTCTGGTGAGTGGAATGGTATGGAATCTTCTGTACTGAAAAAAGAAGCGCCTCTCATGATCGAAAAGATGGGCATCGGAAGAAAAACTGTAAACTACAAGCTTCGTGACTGGGTATTCAGCCGTCAGCGTTACTGGGGTGAGCCGATTCCTATCGTACACTGTCCAAAATGTGGTGCAGTACCAGTTCCAGAAGAAGAGCTTCCATTACTGTTACCAGAGGTAGAAAAATACCAGCCAACAGGAACAGGAGAATCTCCACTTGCTGACATTACAGAATGGGTGAACACAACATGTCCATGCTGTGGCGCTCCAGCAAAGAGAGAGACAAACACAATGCCTCAGTGGGCAGGTTCTTCCTGGTACTTCTTACGTTACGTTGATAACAAGAACGATAAAGAATTAGTAAACAGAGAAAAAGCAGATAAGTACCTTCCAGTAGATATGTACATTGGTGGTGTGGAACATGCCGTATTACATCTGTTATACTCCAGATTCTATACAAAGTTCCTCAACGATATTGGGGTAATCGACTTTGATGAGCCATTCAAGAAGCTCTTTAACCAGGGTATGATTACTGGTAAGAACGGTATCAAGATGAGTAAATCCAAAGGAAATGTCGTATCTCCAGATGATCTTGTAAGGGACTACGGATGTGACTCCTTAAGAATTTACGAACTCTTTGTAGGACCACCAGAACTTGATTCTGAATGGGATGATAAGGGAATCGAAGGTGTAAACCGTTTCCTCAAACGTTTCTGGAAGCTTGCTCTTGACAATAAGGATAACGATGTAAAGGCAACACCAGAATTAATCAAAGTACGTCATAAACTGGTTCATGACATCACAAACCGTCTGAACAGCTTCAGCTTAAATACAGTAATCAGTGGATTCATGGAATACAACAATAAACTGATGGAACTGTCTAAAAAAGGCGGCGTAGATAAAGAAACATTGGAAACATATATCATCTTATTAGCTCCATTTGCTCCACATGTTTCCGAAGAACTTTGGGAACAGTTTGGACATACCGATTCTGTATTCCACGCAACATGGCCAGAATACGATGAGGAAGCTATGAAAGACGATGAAATCGAGATTCCAGTACAGATTAACGGAAAGACCAAATGCACAATCGCCATCAATCCAGATGGAGATAAGGACGAGATTCTTGCAAAGGCGAAAGAGGCACTTGGGGATAAAGTCAATGGAACAATCCGTAAAGAAATCTATGTACCGGGAAGAATCGTAAACTTGGTTGTTAAATAGTAATTTGCCGTTAGGCAAGACGGACGCTCCCACCGGGAGACGATATCCTATATTTGTGACTCTATCACTGCGGGTTGAATGTTCGCTTAAGCGCTCGCATTCAATCCTCGCTCTAAGGCCACAAATATAGGATATCGTCTCCCGGTGGGAGCTGTTTTTTGTTGGACGGAAATTACTATTTAATGTTGGGGTGCTTTGGGAAATCGCCAGAAGGATTATTAAGAAGAACCCCTAGAAAATTTATTGATTTTGTTCCGTTGTGCTAAACGCTCCATTTTGCCCAATAAAGC
>OLQV01002280.1_pt1 | contig 12815 bp, 15 predicted proteins | sample 1672371 | NCBI WGS metagenome assembly OLQV01 (sample SAMEA3136676, study PRJEB25190) | human gut metagenome
CGCTATGGCAAGAATCAGAAGCGCGAGGACGTCAAGAGCCATCACTATATCATCAGCTTTGACCCACGGGACGGCCCGGACAACGGGCTGACCGTGGACAAGGCGCAGGAGCTTGGCGAGAGGTTTTGCCGGGAGCAGTTTCCCGGTCATCAGGCGATCGTCTGCACCCATCCTGACGGGCATAACCAGTCCGGCAACATCCATGTTCATATCGTCATCAACAGTCTGCGGATCGAAAATGTGCCGCTGCTGCCCTATATGGACAGACCAGCGGACACAAAAGCTGGATGCAAGCACCGCTGTACCGACGCGGCGATGGAATATTTCAAGTCCGAGGTCATGGAGCTGTGCCACGAAGCCGGTCTGTATCAAATTGACCTTCTGAACGGCAGCGCAAACCGCGTCACCGAGCGCGAGTATTGGGCGAAGAAAAAGGGACAGGCTGCGCTGGATCAGGAAAACGCCGCCCTTGCCGCAGAGGGCAAGCCCACCAAGCCGACACGCTTTGAAACCGACAAGGAAAAGCTGCGTCAGATCATCCGAAAAACGATGAACGAATCGTTCACCGTTGAGGATTTTGCGCAAAAGCTGCTGCAATACGGCGTGACTGTCAAGGAGAGCCGGGGGCGGTTTTCCTACCTCACGCCCGACCGCACGAAGCCCATCACGGCGCGGAAGCTGGGCGACAGCTTTGACAAAGCCGCCGTGCTTGCCGCTTTGGAACAAAACGCTCTACGTCCTGAGCATACCCTCACTTCAAATGATGGTATTCCGCTTGACCGCACCTTATCTTCAAACGAGGGTGCTTCCGACAGGTCTGCCCCGAAGCAGAGTGTACCGCAAGTTCCCTCCATTGGGCGTATGGTTGACCGTGAAGCAAAACGTGCCGAGGGCAAGGGCATCGGCTATGACCGTTGGGCGTCAATGCACAACCTCAAGGCGTGGTCGAAAACCTTCATGTACTTGCAGGAGCATGACCTTCTATCTCCGGACAAGCTGAGCGCCACTGTTGATGCAGCCGGTGCGGAAGCACGGGAAGCACGCAGCCGCTATGACGCTGCCGCTGCCAAGGTGACGGACAAAAAGGCAATGCTGGAAGCAATGGACAATTACCGCAACACCTATCCCGTTATCAAGGAGTATCGCATGATCCGCAAGGAAAAGGACAAGCAGAAATTCTATGCCGCGCATGAAGCGGATTTTATCATCAACGACGCGGCCAAGCGTCAGCTTGACAAGCTGGGCGCACCGAAGCAGCTTCCGAAGCGCAAGGATGTCGTTGCGGAAATTCAGTCGCTCATTTCTGAGAAAAACGAGTGCTACAACGATTACCGTGAGAAAAGCGACCGCCTGCATGAGCTGATGACCATGCAGCGCAACTATCAGATGGCGATGCAGCCGCAGCAGCCGAAACACGGACGGAAGCATGAGCAGGAGCGGTAAAAGCAAAATGCCGCCAGAAACGGCGGCATTTGCGGACGGTCAATCCGTCTGATCTTCACTTGTTTCGGTCAGTAGCTCTATGAACTCTGCCGGAGCGTACACGGGGATCGGCGCTTTGCTGTAATCCTTTGTGTTCCGCGTCACGATGCAGTCCACGCCGGAGCGCACCGCCGTCTCGACCATCACGGCATCCTCAAAATCGGAAATTTCCGCTGAGATCGCCTTGCGAATGTCCAGCGCGGTGGTGTCCAGCAGCCCGAACAACGCGCAGAGCTTTGTCAGAACGTCGCGGGTCGCTTTGTCGCTGTGCGTTTGCCGGTGCGTCAGGTAGTAAATGTCCGTGATGGCTTTCGCCGTCAGGAAACCTTCAAATTGCCGGTTGGCGCAGAGTAGAAAAATCGACTGTGCATCCTTGCAGAACGGTTCGCGGCTTTGCAGCGCATCCACGATGACGCAGGTATCTATGACAGCTCTCATATCCGGTTTAGCCTTTCTTCCTTCGCTTCCTCCAACGTCACATCAGCCGGAAGAATCCCAAACAGGGACTTGGCAATGTCAACTCTGTCCTGATGGGGATTGGAAAGCTTGGCGACAACCTTGCCGTTGCGGGTGATGAAAATGTCCTCCGTCGCTGCAAGCAGAAGATACTTTCCGAGATTGCTTTTCAGTTCCGTCGCAGTAATCGACATGATCTGGTTCCTCCCTTCATGATTTGGTTCATCTATATTATACACGAATCGGGCGGAACGCGCAATAGATTCGTGCGAAATTTTTTACGAACCGTCCGATAACTTTCTGTGCCCGAAATGGAGCAACTGCCCCTCCCGAAAGCGCACAGAACGCGCCGAAGAGACTTACCCATACCGCAATACCACCGGTTCCCCAAATGGAGCGTACAGGGCAGAAAAAGCCCGAAAATGATACCGAGATTTACAGTTTGACCGTCTGCCGGAGCGTAACGCTTTGGCGACAGACAGGAGCGTGAAAATGCCGAGAATGAACAAGCAGCGGCGGCTGGAATGGTCGTTCTTCCTCGACCACCGAAACCGCATTTCCTACAATCCCCTTTGCCGTGGCTGCATCCACGGCTGTAAGCAGAGCTTCCGGGCAATCGTTGTTCTTTGCCCGCATTACTGGTCGAAACGCTGGAAACCGCCCGACTGAGGGCTGTCACGATTCGTTATACCCCATTTCCCGCGAAGGAGGTGACATTCCATCACTGAGTACATGAGAGCGGATACCCGGCTGCCGCCGTATCTGCCATATCCCCGTTTCCTGCTGCAAGCAGACCTGACCCAAACGGCAAAGCTGCTGTACGCGCTGCTGCTTGACCGGGCGACGCTCTCACAGGCAAACGGCTGGCTGGATGAGGGCGGCAGGATTTACCTTGTGTTCCCCATAGAGAAAATCGCCGCCGCGCTGGACAGAAGCACCATGACTGTGAAAAACGCTCTTTCCGAGCTGGAGGACGCGGGGCTGATTGAGCGGCGCAGGAGCGGCTTTTCCAAGCCGAACCGCATCTATGTGAAGCTGCCGCCAGACGGACAGAAAACTTTCCAAGTGGCAGACAGAAAGCCTTCCTCCATTGAGAAAGAAAACTGTCCGACTGATGGACAGAAAATTGTCCCTATGATGGAAAGAAAACTGTCCCCTAACAACCTGAGTAGTAGCAACCTGAATCAGAACCACCTGAGTAGAGAGAGTGAAGCGCCCGCCACATACGGGCGGTATGAGAATGTTTTCCTGACAGAGAGTGAATATGCCGAGCTGCTGCGGGATTTTCCCGACAGGCTGGACAAGCTCATTTCCGAGCTGTCCTCCTACATGGAATCCACGGGCAGAAGCTATCAGAATCACGCTGCCACCATCAGACGGTGGGCAGAGAACGATAAAACAAAGGGTGTCCCAAAGCAGGGCATCCCCGACTACACCTGCAAGGAGGGAGAAAGCTTATGAACGGTTTTACCGATATTGTTTCCAAGGTGATGGAAGTCAGACCCGACGAGGGCGATTACACCGGAGAGGACGGCTTGCTGTACTGCGGCAAGTGCCATACGCCGAAGGAAGCCTATTTTGAAGATGGTCACGCCGCCCTGTTTGGACGTGACTGGCATCCCACAAACTGTACCTGTCAGCAAAGCGCCAGTGCGTTTTTAAGGGCGGAGCCGCTCAGACGGACGATCACCTCGCCGCCGGAGAGCATCATGCGCACCAACTGGTCCGCCGCCTCACCGCCTCCTACGTTCATGTTCCCGCGCCTCCTTCCGCTGTTCTTCTGTTCTTCGGATATCCTCCTCCATGGCAGGCGCCTGCTGCCGGATCTCCCGGCAGAGCGCCAGCTTCCGCCGCTCCGAGTGGATCTCCCGGTTCAGTTCCGCAAGCTGCTCATATACTTCCACCTTCTCTTCCATCAGCCGCTCCCTGGGGATACCGCTGTCCTCCAGGAGCGCCACCGCCTTCATATACCGTTCAAACTCCGCTTCCATGCCGGTGAGCCCCTCCTCATAGAGGGCCTTGCTGGGAGCCAGAGCCTCCGCATCCGCCAGCGCCGTATACAGGTCCTGCCACCTCCTTTTCCGCACATGGAGGATGGTACGCTGCTTTGTAAGTTTGGCCAGCGTTTCCTCCGTGCGGGTCTGGAAGCGTTCCATCTCCGCCTCATCGGTGATCCCATTCTCCCGCAGAAAGGCGAACTGTTCCCGGTATCGTTCAAAACGCATGACCTCCCGCCGAAGGCGCGGTGTCATGCGGGGCGGGTACTCCCGCTTTTCGATCTTCCCCAGCAGGTAGAGGTAATGGACATAGAGGGCCAGAAGGCCGCTGTACTTCGGATGCTTCTGATACGGCTGATACCCGGACCGGGCGATCACCGCGGGCCGCCTGCCTGCCTCGATCTCCGCAAGGTTGCCCCGGATCGCCGCCCGGATACCGTCCTCCGTGAACAGCGGGTCCCGTCTGCCGGGATACCGGAAGCGCTCCTGCCCCCGCAGGCGGAACCCAAGCCTGCCGCCATGGTGGATCTCATAACCCATGTGCTCCATCAGCAGGAAAAAGTGGCCCAGGTCGTTGGCGTCCTGGATGGCGGTCCGAAGATCCGCCTCCAGCAGAGAGCGGAAGGTGGGCTGCCCCTTGGACTGCCGCAGCCATTCCACATAGCTGACCGCCTTCGCCGGTTCCCCGGACAGAAGGACGGACAAGCCATGCTCCCGGCAGAGCCGGTCTGAGATGCCACGGATCTGCTGATAGTAGCTCCCGGCGCTGCTATGGTATTTCTCTCCCGTAAGCTGATTGACGGAGTTGAACACGATGTGCGCATGGATGTGGTCCCGGTCCGTGTGGACGCCAATGACCGCCTGATACCCCAACAAATGTGCCCGCACGAATTCCTGAGCGATTTCCAGTGCCAGCTCCGGGCGGATCTCGCCGGGGCGAAAGGACTGGATGATGTGATAGAGCTGCACCCCGTCCGTCTTGTTCCACCGCTGCTTGACGGCAGACATATCATGGCATGCCGTTGCCGCCAAGCAGCCCTGGGCGGCAGTGAGGACCTGTTCCTCTGTCTTATCGCCGTTGAGGACATAGTCGATGGCTTGCCGCAGTCCGCCCCGGCAGGCAAGGATCTTTGTGACTGCCATCAGGGATCCGCCGCCTTCGCCATCTTCTGCTCAACCGCCCGCATCAGGAGCTTCAGCTCCCGCATGTCATCCTTTGTGGCAAAGCCCGCGTTGGCTTTCCGCGCGATCTGGTTGATGTTGGTGCCGATTCGGTTGATCTCCGTATATAAGTCATGCAGTTCCTTCGGCGGGCGCTGGCGGATGGTCACGCCGCAGATAAGCTCCCGCAGCACCGCACTGACCGGCAGGCCGGAGACCGCACAGAGCTTTCGGAGCTTCTGCCACTCCTCCTCGGTGAGCCGGGCAGATATCATGTGTTCCTTCCTCGTCCCTTCCCCTCCTTTCTGCGGCCCAGGGCCGCAATTCTCTCCGCCCGCAGGCGGCATTGGGGACCGGGGCACCCCCGGCAAGCGCGTTTGTCATACAAACGCTATGCTTGCGCCAGCGCCGCCCACGGCGGCGTTGGCTTCCGCCCTGCGGGGCGGGGTTCGTTTCTCAGCAGTATGTGATTCTGATTCCAGGCGGGCCCGCCTCTCCTCCAAAAAAGAAATCAACGATCTGAACTCCCCCTCCCACAGGGTGTCAAACACACACCCTTGATAACGAAAGCAGGGTGTCAACTTGACACCCTGCTCAAAAGACTGGATTCACTTCTCCGGTTCGCTGCGTTTCTCCACCGGTCTCTTGTGCTCCGGCTGGAGACGGAGCAGCATCTGCACCCGGCTCTGCATGTGCTTCTCGATGGCCTGCAGGCGATACTCCGGCAGATTCAATTTGGGATGACGGCGGAAGGTGAAGCCGATGAGGCGGCGAAGCTGCCTTGCCTGCACAGGCCCCATCACTTCCCTGCAGATACTCTCAAAGCTGACGCCATAGGGCGTCCCACGGGTCTTTGCGTAGCTGTCCAGGTCCTTGAAATCATCCGGCATGGCAAAATTAAACAGGGACAGGCCATTATCAAAGACCGGGGCTGCGCCGATGATCTCTCCGCTGTGGTTATCCCGCAGCACGCCAAAGTTTCCGAAATGCCGATCCTCATTATAGATGACGGCGTCGAAAACCAGCATGCTTTTGACCTGCTCGTAGGGGCCCTCGCCCAGTTCCTTGTAGTAGTCCAGGCAGGCTTTCAATCCGCCTTCCCGGACGATCCGTCCGATGGGGATATAGGCGGTATCAATGTCCGTGAACAGCTTGCAGCGGGAGGCCGTGATCCCCTTCCAGTTCTCCAGCTCATAGGTCACCGCATTCAAGCCTATGGCCTGGGCGACCTGACTGGCATAGTACTCGCTGTACGGCTCATTGCCCGTGTTGGCCGCGCCGAAGGTCCCTCCCTTGTAGAGGTAGATCCCCTCGCCGGGGATAAAGCGCCATGCCTTGGGGAGCATGCCATTGGTGGTCAGCTCCGGGGACGTGGTAAACGCGGCGTCACTCTGCCCAATGCCAGTGTAGGCAACCAAGGACAGGATCTCCGAAAACCGATTCTCATACAGGTTGTACTGGGCGAAGGTCCCTGTGAAGTCCCTTGGCACGACCCAATAGCTATCGTTCAAGGAAAGGCCCTTGCAGATATCGATGATGCCCTTGGTATCATTGATGCTCAAACCAAAGGTCTTCAAAATCTCTGCCACGTAGGCGCGGTTTTTAGGGATCACACGCTTTTGCAGCCATTTCAGCACGCCGGAGTCGGTCCGCTCCATCTCCAGCGGCAGCAGGTGTTTCTTTGCGTCATTGATCCACAGGATCTTGACTTTCAGACCTTCAATGCCCTGCTCCGACAAGTCGAAGGCCAGCATATCCGTATCGTAAAGGCGGAGCATATATTCCTGACCCATACTGTTCCCCGCTCCTTTCCCTACAGTTTCTTTTATTATACCGATACTGCACCGTTTTAGCAAGAGACTTTGCAAGACAGGCCTCACGCTGCCAATTCCTTCTCGATTCGCTCCCTGGCCAGCTTGGTGTAGGTATCCGTGACCTCGATGCCGGTGGCGGAGTAACCCTCCAGCACAGCCGCCAGCACCGTGGTACCGGACCCAGCGAAGGGGTCCAGGATGCGGCCGCCCGGCTCCGTGATCTTCACGACGTCCCGCATGAGCTGCAGCGGTTTCTCCGTCAGGTGGATTCGGTTCTGGGGATTGCCGTACTTGAACACCCCCGGCAGACAGGATACCGGGCGGCTGAGAGGCATATCGCCGTTGGAGCCCCAGACAATGTACTCCGCCTGCTGGCGGAAGCGGCCCTTCTGCGGGCGGCTGTTCCCCTTGTCCCAGACAGCGGTACCCCGCCAGATCCACCCCGCCCACTGGAGGGCGTCCGTGGCCGCGGGAAGCTGCCGCCAGTCAATGAACATACAGACCGGAGCTCCGGGCTTGCTGACCTTTCTCGCCTCGTACAGCCACTCCGCCGCCCAGCGGGTCCAGGAGCGCTGATCCTTGGCGTCTCCCTCAAAGGGAGGCGGGGCATTCTGCCCCATGCTGGAATATTTCTTGGCGGTGGACTGGTTCTTCTCAGACTGCGTCCGTCCGCCGGAGGCATACGGGGGATCGGTGATGACAGCGTCAAAGGTGTTGGGTTCGAAACCACCCAGCACCTTCAGGGCGTCGCCCCGGATGATCTCCCATTTCTTCTCATCGTTCATGCGCGCGCTTCTCCTTCTTCTGATTTTCTTTTGCGGCCGCGGGAGGGAGCCCTGTCTCCACATACTCACGGATGATCCCCAAGGCCTCCTCATAGCTGTGGCAGTCTCCTCCCATGATGCGGTCCTGCATCTCTTTAATCTCCGCCGTCATCCCGTTCTCGCGGAGCGCCCTGCTGGCAAGGCCGATAAGGTGAAAAATGTTACCGTTCTCCCCGGTGAGGGGACACGAGGGTCTCTGCCATCCCGGGCTGCCTCCGCTCATCTTGCCCTCCCCCGATCCTTTGTCTTCTTTTCCCTGGCAGATACCGCTCCTTTCGGCAGCAGCGTCTCCCGGTCGGAACCTCGGATGACACTTCGGCCCTTCCCCGTCAGGACAAAGGTATCCCTCGTGTCGTTGCAGATCTCCTCCCCCGGCAAAATGACGGCGGAGCCGGTGATCCGAACATCTCCCCGCACGTAACCGTACACATGACAATGCCCGGAAAGCAGCGGTGTCCCCTGCCGGTCCGGTGTCTGGATGAGCCGGGCGAAGCCGGACGCCAGGGTGTCTCCGGTCATCACCGCTCCCCGCAGATAGGCGTTATCCTCCACACGGGCATTCCCGGAGAGGACGGATCCACGGGACACATAGGCGCTGTCACAGGCGACTGCGTTTCCCCGCAGGCAGGAACCCTGATCCACGTAGGCCCCTCCCGCGGCAATGGCGTCATCAAAAAGCCAGGCATCGTCTCCCGGCTCGGAGGAGAGATTACTCCCCCCTTCCACAAATCCACCCGGGTCCCCCGCTTTCACCTGGCTGCCGATGTCCTTCTTCGCCCGGATTCGGTGGAGGAAGGGATAGGACTCGTGGGCGATATCCGTGATCTCATACTTCTGGTTGGGCGTTGATCTCATCTCCACTCTTTATGCGGCCTCCTCAAAAAGAGACCACTGTGCGTCCTCTGCCCGAAAACGGGCATCAATGTCCGAGAATTTCTCGGTCCGGTTGAATTTCTCAGAAACCTTACCCGGAAGCGCCTGCAGTTCCAGCATCCTCGCCCACAGGTCCGGATGGTGGTCATAGAGATGCCGCAGCTCCCGCGCCTTTGCGTTGGGGCAGAACCAGCATCCACCCCGATCCGTAAACGCATAAACAGGAGAAAGCAGCCCCGCCTTCCGGCAGAGCTGCTTTGCGTCTTCCTCTGTGAAGTGGTACTTCTCCAGCAGAGACACCTGCTGGCCTGTCAGCCGAAGCAGACGTTCCTGCTCATCGTGAGCAATGCCGATGTACTGTACGGTATCTGCAGGAAGTGATCTCTGATACTGTCGGATGGGCCGGATCTTACAGTCCCGCTGCACGGCGCACTTCCCGCAGATTGGGAAGGAGCGCAGCATTCCCTTCTTCGGGCCACGGGTGACCTTCCCTGTGAACAGATCCACATAGGTCTTCTCCGAGCGCAGGACTTTGACCCGCATCCCCATTCCCTCCAGTCTAGGGATCGCAGTATTGTAGATGAAATCCCGATGCTCTGGAACTTCCCCTGAGATTGTTTTATCAAACATCACTTCACAGTAGACCGCTTCGTCCAGCGGCTCCCCGTGCTCCATTGCCAGTAAGAGGGTGGCAAGACTGTCCTTTCCAAAGGAACAGGACGCGATATGCTTCACCGCTGGGACACCCCGGCTTCCTTGGCCCGGCAGGCGCAGTCCAGCGCCTCCGCCATGTCCGTGCGCTCCCAGGGCGCTTCCGCACGGGTAAAGTGCCCGTAATTGCAGAACTGGCGGAAAATCGGCTGGTCCAGCCCCAGTGCGGCGATCATGCCGCTCGGCGTCAGGTCAAACAGCACCCGGACAGCCTCCTCCAGTACCTCATCCCGATAGATCCCGGTGCCATGCGTATCCACATCCACCGCCACCGGCTGGGCCCTTCCAATGGCATACGCCAGACTGACCGTGCAGCGCTTGGCCGCCCCTGCCGCCACGATGTTCTTGGCAATGTACCGGGCCATATAGGCGCCGCTGCGGTCTACCTTGGTACCATCTTTGCCGGACAGCGCTCCTCCGCCGTGCGGGGCAAGGCCCCCATAGGTGTCCACCATGAGCTTGCGGCCCGTGAGGCCGGTATCCGCCTCAAAGCCTCCCTCCACAAATCTGCCGGAGGGATTGATGAGGATCTTCGTCTCATCATCCAGCGGGAAGTCCCGGAAGGCAGGCTCAATGACATGCCGCACCACCGCACGGCGAAGCTCCGGCAGCTCCATCTCCTCCTCGTGCTGACAGGAGACCACCACTGCGGCGACACGCTTCGGTCTGCCATTCCGGTACTCTATCGCCACCTCCGCCTTGCCGTCTGGGCGGATGCCGGGGATCGTATTCCGCTTCCGCGCCTCGGTCAGCAGGCGGGTCAGGCGGTGGGCCAGCACCACCGGCAGGGGCAGAAGTTCCGGCGTTTCCTCGCAGGCATAACCGTACACGATACCCTGATCCCCCGCGCCGAGCTCCCCGCCGCCGTCGACGGCACCGGCGATATCAGGGCTCTGCGCATGGGTGATGACCTCCACCTCGTAGTCGGCGCCGCCGTATCCGGCCTCCCGCACCGTTTGGCAGAGGACTGCCGGAATGTCCGGGAACCTGCTGGCCGTGATCTCACCGGCGGCAATGATCTTACCGGCAGTCGCCATCACCTCGCAGGCCACGTGAGCAGAGCGGTCCAGTGCCAGGCAGGCGTCCAGCACAGCGTCCGCAATGGTGTCGCAGAGCTTGTCGGGATGACCCTCTGTGACGGACTCCGCCATCAAAACGCAGTTATCTTTCATATTCATGCTTCTCCTTTTTCTGTGTCTTGGGGCCCATGGGGACTGACAGCACCACTTCCCTGCGGTAGTAGTCCGTATACTTTTCAATCTGCCGGTCAGTCAGGGAGGCGAAATCATCCTCCGCGATCCCGGCTAAGAAAAACGTGCCGCAGACAATGTCATACGGCACACCCCGCGCATCCCGCAGCGTTCGGTTCATCGGAAGCCCCAGCAGTTTTCCCTCCTCATTGCAGATAAGGGCCACCGGGTCATCAAAGGGATACACCGCCTGGATGTACCCGCCCACCAACCGCTGCATGCTCTCCAGGCTCCCATCGATCTCCTGTACAGCAGGTGGCTGTCCAGGCTCCACCACCAGGACTCTGAGTTTCTGCTCACTCACTTTCTCGTTCCTCCTTTCTCATGGAAAAAAGCGGCAGCCGGGGAAACCCCGGCTACCGCCTTCAAAATCTTATTCTTTTCCTGCCAGAATGCGTGTTTTCAGCAATGCGTTTTCCAGCGCTCTCTGATCCACGTGCGCCTGCCACCAGTAAGGCTTCAGGAAACGCAGCGCCATCTCCGCCCATTGATAATCGCTCCGGCACAGTGTTCCCTGTTTCAGATCCTGTTGGAAGGTCCGGTATCTCTCCCGGACAACCTGATCTACGCTGTCCCGCTCAAGGTAAAGCCTCAGAAGTCTGCAGACGACCGCTTCCTCCTCCATTGTATATGGCATCCTATGCCCTCCCCTCTTCAAACAGGGAACATTGTAGCATGGTGCGGGAAATTTGAAAATTGACAGCTTCCACAATATCCCGCCCGAAAATTTGTCACAAACGCTTGTTCGATTTTCGGGACTGTGCTATACTATCCTCAGCAAAACAGGGGGAGGTGTCATCCGTGCCGGAAGCGAAACGAACGTATATCGCCATCGACCTGAAATCCTACTACGCCTCCGTGGAGTGCCGGGAGCGGGGCCTCGATCCCATGGCCACCAACCTGGTGGTGGCGGATCTCAGCCGCACGGAGAAGACCATCTGCCTCGCCGTCTCCCCCTCGCTGAAAGCCTACGGCATCCCCGGCCGGGCCCGCCTCTTCGAGGTGGTCCAGCGGGTCAAGGAGGTCAACGCTCAGCGGCGGCTCCACGCCCCCGGCGGGAAGCTGGTCCGCAAAAGCGCCGACGCCGCCGAGCTGAGGGCCGATCCCACCCTGGCGGTGGACTACCTGGTGGCCCCGCCCCGGATGGCGAAATACATCGAGATCAGCACCCAGATCTACAACATCTACCTGAAATACGTCGCCCCGGAGGACATCCATGTCTACTCCATCGACGAGGTGATGATGGACGTCACCAGTTACCTCTCGACCTACCGCACGACGCCAAAGGAACTGGCGAAGGCCATGATCCTGGATGTCCTGCGGACCACCGGCATCACCGCCGCGGCGGGCATCGGAAGTAATCTCTACCTCTGCAAGGTGGCCATGGACATCATGGCGAAGCACGTTCCGCCGGATGAGGACGGCGTCCGCGTCGCCGAGCTGGATGAGACGCGCTACCGGAAACAGCTCTGGGACCACCGCCCCCTGACGGACTTCTGGCGGGTGGGCCAGGGCTACGCCAGGAAGCTGGAATCCGCTGGCCTCTACACCATGGGCGACATCGCCCGCTGCTCCCTGGGAAAGCCCACGGAATACTACAACGAGGAGCTGCTCTACCGGATGTTCGGCGTCAACGCCGAGCTCCTCATCGACCACGCCTGGGGCTGGGAGCCATGCCGGATGCGAGACATCAAGGCGTACCGGCCGGAGACCAACAGCGTCAGCTCCGGCCAGGTCCTGCAATGCCCCTATGATTACGAGAAGGCCAGACGGGTGGTTCGGGAGATGGCGGAGGCCGTCGCCCTGGACCTCCTGGAAAAGCGCCTGGTCACGGACCAGCTCACCCTGACGGTGGGCTACGACATCGAGAACACGGCCGGCGGCTACCACGGCGAGACCGTGACGGACCGCTATGGCAGGAGGATCCCCAAGCACGCCCACGGGACGGCCAACCTCCCCCGGAAAACCTCCTCCGCCCGGAGCGTCACGGATGCCATTCTCAGCGTTTACGACGCCAAGGTCGACCCCAAGCTGACCATCCGCAGGCTCACCATCACCGCCAACCGGCTGGTGAGCGAGGACGAGGCCCGAAAGGCGCCGGAAGCGCCCACCCAGCTCAACCTCTTCGACAGCGTCGAGGCGCAGGAGCGGCAAATTCAGGAGGAAGAAACCAGGCAGGAGCGGGAGCGCAGGCTCCAGGAGGCCATGCTGGGCATCAAGAAGAAGTTCGGCAAGAACGCCATCCTG
>OLQV01002286.1_pt1 | contig 12792 bp, 7 predicted proteins | sample 1672371 | NCBI WGS metagenome assembly OLQV01 (sample SAMEA3136676, study PRJEB25190) | human gut metagenome
TTAGCTCCAAACCCATTTGTATCATCATAGAATAAATCACTTGATAATACATTTCCTACTTTTACATTAACACCTTTATTTTTAGCAATATTATATGCATCATATAATAGCTCAAAGTTGGCTGTTGGTGCATAATCTAGTCCTTGGAATCTTCTTTTGTTAATTCCTGAATTCGTTGATGCACTTTGAGCTAAAACTAAATCCCTTACGTTTACATTGTCATTTATAGATCCAGCTGAACCTATTCTAATTAGTCTCTTTGCTCCATAGAATTTAATTAGTTCATTTACATAAATAGAATGTGATGGTAATCCCATTCCTGTTCCTTGCACTGAAACTCTCTTTCCTTTATATGTTCCAGTATATCCATACATTCCTCTTACTTCATTATAACAAACTACATCTTCTAAAAAGTTTTCTGCTATAAATTTAGCTCTTAAAGGGTCTCCTGGTAATAATACTGTTTCTGCTATAGAGCCTTCCTTAGCCATAATATGTAAATGTGCTGCCATATTTTTTCCTCCTCAAATTGAACATATTTATTTAATATATTTTTTTATATCAGTATACTATATTAGTGAATTTTAGTAAACAAAGTATTATTTACTAAAATGTTTTTTTATTATTCCTCTCATTTCACCTATCATATATAATGAACCACTTATAAGCAGTAAATCATCCTTCTTGCAAAGCTTTAAAGCATCTTCAAAAGCATTTTTATAATCACTATAAGCTTGACAATCCTGATTATATTTCTTTACCACTCCCATTAACTCTTCTGATGTTTCAGCTCTTATTGAATTAGGTGTTACTGTAAAGACCTTCTTTGCTTGAGGAGTAATAACCTTAACCATATGATCAACGTCTTTATCTGCTAATATTCCTAATATTAAATATAAATCATCATATTTAAAATATTTTTTAATATTTTTATCAAGTTGCGTTATTCCCTGAATATTATGTGCTCCATCTATTACAACACATGGCTCATTACTCATTACTTCTAGTCTTCCATTCCATCTAACTTCTGACAGGGCTTTTATTATACTTTCCTTACTTAACTTTGCTGCTTTATCTTTAATAATTTCTAAGGCCTTCAAAGCCACTGCTAAATTTAAAATCTGATGCTCACCTAATAGTTGAAGCTTAACATCATATTCATCATCTAACTTCACCTTTACTAGCTGATATATCTTATCTTCCTTAATTATCTCAACTAATTTTGCATCATCTTTATTTATCTTATAAAGCTTTGCACCTAACTCCTCACATTTTTCGCTCAGCACTTTTTCTACTATCTCTTCTTGAGGATATATTAAAGTGGGTATACCTGCCTTAATTATACCAGCCTTTTCTCTAGCAATTTCTTCTAAGGTATTTCCTAAAATATTTGTATGATCAAAACTTATAGAAGTAATTACAGACAAGATAGGTGTTATTACATTGGTAGAATCAAGTCTTCCTCCAAGGCCTACTTCCACTACTGCAAAATCCACCTTTTCAGTAGCAAAATATAAAAACATCAATGCTGTTATTATTTCAAACTCCGTAGGATGATTATACCCCTCTTCTATCACCTTATCTACAGCATACTTAATCTTTGTCATAAGCTGTGCAAGTTTTTCCTTAGGTATATTATTCCCATTAATTTGAATTCTCTCTTCAAATTCTTCTAAGAATGGAGAAGTGTACATGCCTACTTTATATCCAGCTTCCTTTAACATAGAAGTAATCATTGCCGTGGTAGACCCCTTACCATTTGTCCCTGCTACATGGATTATTTTTAGTTTCCCATGAGGATTATCAAGAAATTCCAATAATTTATATGTTCTTTCTAAGCCATAATTAGAGCCAAAATTCCCTACTTCTGTTATATATTTTATTGCTTCTTGGTATTTCATCAAACCACCCCAAAATTTTATTTTTTATTTTCACCTTTATTTAAATATAATGTATAATTAACAAAAATGCAAAATTTATTGCTCTACTATTTAACAGATTCATCTTAAATTTTCCTTACAAAAAATGGACATCTACCAACGTAGATATCCATTTTTTATAAACTATTTTAAAGTATCTATTCTAACTAAAACAGCATCAAGCATTTCTTGATATTTAGCCATTTTTGCTTTTTCACCTTCTACTACAGCCTCTGGAGCTTTTGCAACAAATCCTGCATTAGAAAGTTTCTTTTCTATTCTAGTTATTTCACCTTCAAGTTTGCTCTTTTCTTTATTTAATCTTTCAAGTTCCTTTTCCTTATCAACTAAGTCTAAAAGTGGCATAAATAATTCTCCACCTTTAACTACTACTGATACAGCATTTTCAGGAACTAATGCTTTATCATTTATAAATTCAACATCTGAAGCTGAAGCTAATTTTTCAATATAAGCTGTACCTGCATTAAATGCATCTCTAGCTTCATCATTAATATAGCTTATTACTTTAGCTTTTCTTGATGGTGGTACATTCATTTCAGCTCTAACATTTCTTAAAGATTTAATAGCTTCTATGATGTATTCCATATCTTTTTCAGCCTTAGCATCAACTAATGTTTCGTTGAATTTTGGCCAAGTTGAGATAGTTATTGATTCACCATCAGTTAAAGTAGTATATATTTCTTCTGTAATGAATGGCATTACTGGATGTAATAATTTTAATCCTGTAGTTAATACAGTATATAATACGTTGTATACTATTCCTTTTTGCTTTTCATCATCGCTGAAGAATACTGGTTTAACAAGTTCTATATACCAATCACAGAATTCAGTCCACATAAAGTCATAAACTTTTTGAAGTGCTATTCCTAATTCGTATTTTTCCATATTTTCAGTTACTTCTTTAACAAGAGTATTCATTTGAGATAAAATCCATTTATCAGCTAAGCTATATTCTTTGCATTCAGCATATTTAGCCATAACTTCTTTATCTAAGTTCATCATAACGAATCTTGATGCATTCCACATTTTGTTAGCAAAGTTTCTTGCTGCTTCAACTCTTTCAGGAATATATCTTATATCATTTCCTGGTGAATTACCTGTTACAAGCATAAATCTTAAGGCATCAGCACCATATTCTTCAATAACTTCTAATGGATCTACTCCATTACCAAGTGACTTACTCATCTTTCTACCTTGAGAGTCTCTTATAATACCGTGGATTAATACTGTATCAAATGGAGTTTCTCCCATATTATGAATCCCTGAGAATATCATTCTAGCTACCCAGAAGAAGATTATATCGTATCCTGTAACAAGAACGTTAGTTGGATAGAAGTATTCTAAATCTTCTGTTTTATTAGGCCATCCTAAAGTTGAGAAAGGCCAAAGTGCAGATGAGAACCATGTATCAAGAACGTCATCTTCTTGTCTTAAATTAGTGCTTTCGCATTTTGAACATTTACATGGTGCATCAACTTCAACCATCATATGTCCACAATCATTACAGTAGTAAACTGGTATTCTATGTCCCCACCATAATTGTCTTGAGATACACCAGTCTTGAATATTTTCCATCCAGTTGTAATAAATTTTATCAAATCTTTCAGGTACAAATTCTACTTTTCCTGTTCTAACTGCTTCAATAGCTGGTTTTGCTAAAGGTTCCATTTTTACAAACCATTGCTCAGAAATATGTGGCTCAATTGTATGGTGGCAACGATAGCATTTTCCTACATTGTGATTATAGTCTTCTATTTTTACTAAGTATCCTTCTTTTTGTAATCTTTCAACTATTTTTTCTCTTGCTTCATACATATCCATACCTTTGTATTCAGGTACTAAATTGTTCATTTTGAATTCTTCGTCAAATACAGGTATAATTTCTAAGTTATGTTTTAAGGCTGCTTGATAATCATTTGGATCATGTGCAGGTGTAAGTTTTACGGCACCTGTTCCAAATTCTTTTTCTACGAAGTCGTCTGCTATAATAGGAATCTCTTTATTCATAATTGGTAATATTACAGTTTTTCCTACTAAGTCTTTATATCTTTCATCATCCGGATGTACTGCAATTCCTGTGTCTCCTAACATTGTTTCTGGCCTTGTAGTTGCTACTATAACAAATTTACCTTCTTCTCCTTTTACTGGATACTTAACATGCCATAAATGTGTTGGTTCTTCTTCATATTCTACTTCTGCATCTGAAATTGAAGTATTGCAATATGGACACCAATTTATCATTCTCTTGCCTTTGTAAATTAGTCCTTTATTGTATAGGTCTATAAATACTTCTGTTACTGCATTAGATAAGCCTTCATCCATTGTAAATCTTTCTCTAGACCAATCACAAGAACAACCTAATTTCTTAAGTTGGTTTAATATAGTTCCACCATATTCTTCTTTCCATTCCCATGCTCTTTTTAAGAAACCATCTCTACCAAGGTCTTCTTTTGTAATTCCTTCTGCTTTTAGTTTTTCAACTATTTTAGCTTCTGTTGCAATTGAAGCATGGTCTGTTCCTGGAACCCATAAAGTATTAAACCCTTGCATTCTTTTATATCTAATTAAAATATCTTGCAAAGTTTCGTCAAGAGCATGACCCATATGCAATTTACCTGTAATGTTTGGCGGTGGAATTACTATTGTATATGGCTTTTTGGTTTTGTCATCAGATGGTTTAAAATAGCCCTTTTCATTCCAATTTTTATAAATTTTCTCTTCAAAAGTTTGTGGTTCAAACTTTCCTTCTAATTCGTGCATTTTACATTCCTCCTTATTAAAACAAAAATCCTCGCCCTGAAATAAGGGCGAGCTATTATTCTCACGGTACCACCTTAATTTAACAATTTTATTGTTAACCTTAGTTACTTTTAACGCAAGTTATACGGATAAATTTACTACTATTTCAATTTATCGGCTCCAAAGCTACCTTCAGTTTTCTATACTATCAGAAGCTTACAGCCGGTGACTTCTGTTCTCTTTATAGTTAGTTAAAACTTACTTCTCTTTTTCTTTGCCTTTAAAACTATAATCTATATTACCACATTTTGGTAGCTATTGCAAGAGTTTTTTTAATTTTTATTGCTTTTGGTTATTCTTTATTGTTCACATGTGAAGCACACTTTGCTTCGCTACATACGCTATAATTTTGTGTCATCTATATTATCAAACAAATCTTTACATTCTTTCCAATTTGCTACTTTTATGTTTTCATATTCATTGCTTAATTTTTCTAATATTTGTTTTGTTTCATCTGTAGAATTTAGGTCAACTGCAATTATATTTTTTATATTTTCTTCTTTTCCATAAATTATTCTAAATAATGTTGTCCTTATAAAGCCTTCTATTTGGTTAGCTTGATTTTTTACTGCCACTATTATATATATTCCATTTGATTTTAAATTTGTATATGTATATGTGTAAATTATGGTTTTTATGAGTTCTATTAAACCATATATTGCTAATACCCACACTATTCCTTTAAATATAAAGTCTAACATTTGCACTTTCTCCTTTTGCTCTATTTTATGCCTTGTAATTTTTTTGGTTACTTTTTTGACATTGCATACGAAAAAGTGTATACTAGAACATATGAAAGAGATTATAGTTGATAAAAAATATGATGGAAAGAAATTGAATAGTTTTTTATTAGATAGTTTTGATGGGCTTAAGCTTAATACTTTATATAAAGCTTTGCGAAAAAAAGATGTTAGAGTAAATGACACTAGGATTTCTGATAATGTTATTATACATTCTGGTGATGTTATAAAAATATTTATTCCTGATGAGCAATTATTTAGTAAAAATAATTTTAATATTGATATTATTTATGAAGATGATAATATTGTGGTTGTAAATAAGCCTGCTGAAATTGAAGTAGTTGGTGAGAACAGCTTAACTAGTGAACTTTGTAAATATTATAACATTGCTTTTATTTTTCCTTGTCATCGTTTAGATAGAAATACTACTGGATTGGTTTTGTTTGCCAAAAATGAAGAAGCTTTAAATATTCTGTTAGATAAGTTTAAAAATCGTGAAATCGAAAAGCATTATAAGGCTTTGGTTTATGGTATTCCTCGTAAAAAAGAAGATACTTTAACAGCATATCTTTTTAAGGATGCAAAAAAATCTTTGGTATATATTTCTGATGTTCCTAAAAAAGGGTACGAAAAAATTATTACTTCATATAAGGTAATTAGTTGTAATAATAAGAATAACACTAGTTTGTTGGATGTTAATTTACATACTGGTAAGACTCACCAAATAAGAGCTCATTTAGCTCATATTGGTTATCCTATTATCGGTGACGGAAAATACGGAGACAGAGAAATCAATAAAAAGTTTGGATATAAGTACCAACAGCTTTGTAGCCGTTCTTTAAGGTTTTGTTTTAAAACTGATGCAGGTATCTTAAATTATTTGAATAACAAAAACGTGTCAATTTAAAGATATTGTATAAATAATAGGTGTTGATATAGTCTTATATCAACACCTATATTTTTTTATTTTATTATTTCTTCAAATTCTTCTGCTGATATAACTTCTTTTTGTATTAAAACTTCTGCTACAACATGTAGTTTGTCCATATTATTTGTTAATATTGTTTGTGCTCTTGCATATGCTGTATCTAGCATAATTTTAACTTCTGCACCAATTGCATCTCCAAATTTCTCTCCTAATAGTTGTAATTCATATGGGTCTTTTTCTGTATTTATTGAAATTGGTCCTAAGTTATCACTCATTCCATATTTTATAATCATATCTTTTGCAATTTGTGTTGCTACTTCAATATCGTTACTTGCACCTGTTGAAATATCATTTAGTACTAATTTTTCTGCTGCTCTACCACCAAGTAATGCAATTAGTTTCTCTTCCATTTCTGTTTTTGAAATATAGTACTTATCCTCGTTTGTTTTATACATTGTGTAACCACCTGCAACTCCACGAGGTATAATTGATACTTCTTTTATATCTTTTTGTGTTTCTAATTGACTACTTACTATAGCATGTCCTGCTTCATGGAAAGCTGTAAGTCTTTTATCTTTTTCTGATATTACTCTGCTTTGCTTCTCTAGCCCAACTGTCACTTTTTTAACAGCTTCTTCAATATCATTTTGAGTTATTGCTTCATGTTTTTTTATTGTAGCAATAATTGCCGCTTCATTTAAAATATTTGCAAGTTCAGCTCCTGTAAATCCTGCTGTATCTCCTGCAATATCTTTCATACTAACATTGTCTGCAAACTTTTTGTCTTTTGCATGGATTTTTAGTATTTCCTCTCTACCTTTCATATCTGGAAGAGCTATTGTAATTTGTCTGTCAAATCTGCCTGGTCTTAGTAATGCTTTGTCTAACATTTCTGGTCTATTTGTTGCAGCTAAAACTATAATTGTTTCTTCTGTATCAAATCCGTCCATTTCAACTAACAATTGATTTAGAGTTTGGTTATTTTCTGTTTCTGCTCCACTTCCACTTGTTCTTCTTGATCCAATTGCATCTATTTCATCTATAAATACTATACATGGTGCAATTTTTTTAGCTTTTTCAAATAATTTTCTAACTCTTGATGCTCCTAGACCAGCAAACATTTCTATAAATTCAGAACCACTCATTGAGATAAATGGAACTTTTGCTTCTCCTGCAATTGCTTTTGCAATTAAAGTTTTACCTGTACCTGGTTGTCCACAAAGTAATACACCTCTAGGAATTTTGGCACCCATCTCATAGAATTTTTTAGGTTCTTTTAAGAAGTCAACTATTTCTATCATTTCATTTTTTTCTTCATCTAAACCTGCAACATCATTAAACTTTATTTTTGACTTTGTTGTCTCTGCATCATAAACTTTTCCTTTATCACCTAAGCCTTGCATTTTAAATACTGCCACAAATAACACTAGTAAGAGTATTGTTGGCAATAGTGAAAATAGGTATTGGAAAGCTGTATAAAACACGTTTTGCTGTTTTTGAATTAACTCTATTGCATTTCCCTGTAAAGTTTTCTCTTGAATCAATTCTATAAAAGCTTGTGTGTTTGGTACAATTGCTCCTTTTTCTTCTTCTATATCTTTTAGTTTCACTTTAATAGAAGTACTTCCAACTGTCATTTCAACCTTTTCAATTTTACCCTCATCTATTTGTTTAATAAGGTCTGTGTAGCTAATAATTTTATCCTCATTCTCTTTTTTAGAATTTATTAAGAATATGCTTGTTATTATTACTGCTATAAGTAATACAATACATGCAATTATATAATAAGTCTTTGATGATTTTTTATTTTCTTTTTGCTTATTCTCATTATCCATTATAATTCTCCTTTATAATTCCTCTGTTTTGATATTAGCCTGTGGTTCTGGCGTATCTCCTTTTTCTTTAGGCGCTTTTTTATTTGATGACTTTTTCTTTTGCTCTTGTCTTTCTTTCTCGTCTTTTTTACGTATTCTTTCTCTTTCTTCTTCCTCTTTCTTCTGTCTTTCTTTTTCTTCCATCTCTTGTCTTACTTTTTCTTGTTCTTGCATAATTTTAGAAAGTTCTATTTGTTGTTTTATTATGTCAGATCTTATTATCAATATTGCTGCTATAACATAAATACAAGCTATAGCCATATATAAAACATCAAAGTATTTTATAGTATATCCTGTTAAAATATTTACAATCATATAAATCAAATTTAGTATTATTGGCAAAGTCAAACTATATATTGCAATATTATATACATTTCTAAATCTTATTCTTAAGTTAGAAAGTATTCCAGTTATACAACCTATAAGTGAATATAAGATTGCGTCTAATAATACTGTCGATAGATATACAACAAACAAATAAATAAACATAACTATATAAAATGCTACGTATATTTTATATACATTATTCCCAGATAATGCGTTCATTAAATCTTGTTTTTCAAATTTTACTAAATTAAGTTGGTCTGCAATATCCTTTACCGAAATAGTTGTTAATACACTAGCCATATTGGTTTTTAATATTACTTTATCTTGTAAAATTACAGCTCCATTATAGTAATTTTTTATTTCTTCTTCATATTTATTTATTTGTTCATTTGTCAAATTCTCTGTTGTATCTATAATAACTTTTCCGTCAAATAACTTGTCCGTACTAATTACATTGTTTTCTTTTTGAGTAATAGATATTTTTCCATTATTAAAATTAAGTGTTTCAATATTTTGGTCTATATATTGCTTTACTTTATTTACTGTTCCACTAAAACTGTATGTAATAGCTAAGGTTAAGAAGAAAGTAAAAATTAACATTAATATAACTATATATGATATTGTTTTACTAGTTTTTTGTACTACTAATTTTTTATAATCTTCTAATCCAAATATGCTTATTTTTAATTTTTTCCAAAATGAAATTTTTACTTCTTCTTCCACTATAATTCTCCTTATTTATATTTTTTCTACTGTCATACCATCTTTTGTGTCTTTTACTGCATATCCTTTTTCTTTTAAGTTATCTCTAATTTCATCTGATAAAGCCCAGTTTTTATCTGCTCTTGCTTGTTTTCTTTTTTCTAATAATTCTTGAATTTCTTGTGGTAATTCTACATTTTTGCTTTCTTCTAAATATTTTTTGCTGTTTTCTAAATCTAAGCCTAATACTTTATCAAATTTTAATAAAAGTTCTGCAAATTGTTTTGATTTATGTTCATTTCTTACTATTTCCCATACAATTCCCATAGCTGCTGGCATATTCAAGTCATCATTTATTGTCTCCAAAAATTTATTTTCATATTCTTTTATTTCTTGTTCATCTATATTTTCTGTGCCTTCTTGATGTTTTACAAAACCTTCTCTTAAACGCATTAATGCTTTTTGTGTTGCTAATGCTGTATCAAATGTAAAGTTTAGTTTTGTACGATAATGTGCTGTAAAGCAGAATAATTTATATGCTAATGGCTCAATTCCCTTTTCTTGCAATTGATCTAGTGTGTATGTATTTCCTAAAGATTTTGACATCTTTCCACCATCAACTTGTAAGAACTCAACATGCATCCAAGTTTTTGCTGGAACTTTACCTGTTAATCCTTTGCTTTGTGCAATTTCATTTTCATGATGTGTTGGTATATGATCAATTCCACCTGTGTGTATATCAAATTGATCTCCTAAGTATTTTCTACCCATTGCAGAACATTCTATATGCCAACCTGGGTATGATAATCCCCATGGGCTTTCCCATTTCATAATGTGATTTTCTGGTGCTTTAATCCACAATGCAAAATCATATGGGTTTCTTTTTTCTGTGTCTATATCAACTCTTGCTCCAGCTATTTGTTCATCTAATTTGCGGTTTGATAGTACTGGATATTTATCTAATTTTGAAATATCAAAATATATTCCTTTACTTGTTTCATATGCGTATCCATTTTTTATTAAACCTTGAACAAATTCAAGCATTTCTTGAATATGTTCTGTTGCTTTTGCAATAATTTCTGGTTTTTCTATGTTAAGTCTTGCCATATCTATGAAAAATTTATGTGTATAAAAGTTAGCTATTTCATAAGGGTCTTTGTTTTCTTTTCTTGCTGCCTTTTCCATTTTGTCTTCACCTTCGTCAGCATCTGATTCTAAGTGTCCTACGTCTGTAATATTCATTACATGTTTTAAGTTATATCCATTGTATTGTAATACTCTTCTTAAAGTATCCATAAAAACATATGCTCTAAAATTTCCTATATGAGCAAAGCTATATACTGTAGGTCCGCATGAATACATACGAACTGTATTTCCTTCTAATGGTTTAAATTCTTCTTTTGTTCTAGTTAATGTATTATATAATTGTACTGTCATAAAAATCCTCCTTTAATTTAGTTCGTAGTATTTGAAGATGGATTTGTTGTTGTGTTTCCTCCTGCCTCACTATTTCCTCCGCTGTCAACTGTATTATTTTGATTTGGTTTTTCCGGTGTTGTCGGAGGTGTAACACTTACTTTATTTACTGTGATAACTATACTCACGCCTTTTATAACTTTTGTTCCTTCCTCAAAACTTTGTTTTATAACAATTCCATTTGCTTGATCTCCATGTGTTTCATAAATTACCTGCACATTCAATTCTGCTAAAGCTGCTTTAGCTTCTTCTTCTGTTTTTCCTATTAATTTAGGAATTATTATACTACTTGTTTCCTCTGTATGGATATTACATTTTTCTGTTGGTATCTTGTATCTATCCTTTTTTACTGTCCAATTGCTATTATTCTCTTTTTCTGGTTTTGCTGTATATATTTTTTCTTCAGTATCTAAGCAATATTCTGTTGCAATTTTTTTAGATTCTTTACATATTTTTATAGTTTCGTGTCCGTCACATGCTTTTGGCACGTTACCTTTTGTAAAATATTCTGTATATTTTCTAGTACATTCTTTAGTTGCTACTTTTCCACTATCTTTACATACTGTAGCTGTTACTACTCCATCTGGTTTTGTAAAACGTTTTTTAGGCAATTCTTTGTGCACATTTTTCATTATATTAGCCCAAATGCTTCTTGCTGCCCATATTTGATATAATTCAATTTCTCCTTGGTCAAATCCATACCAAGTAGCACCGGCATAATATGGTGTATATCCACAAAGCCATACGTTTGTATCATTATCTGTAGTACCTGTTTTACAAGCTACGTCCATTCCTGATATTGCACAAGCCCCCGCTGTTCCACTATATCCTGTAACAACATCTGTTAATATGTCTGAAATAATATATGCATTTGCCTCTGATATAACTCTTCTTGTTTCTTGCTTTGGTTCAAGAATTGTTTTTCCGTCACTATCAGTTAATTTTGTATAGAATGTTGGTTCTATATATACACCTTTGTTTGCAAGTGTCGCATATGCTGCTGCCATTTGTAAAGTACTAGATCCATGGTGAGCTCCACCAATTGCTAAGCTCATAACAGCATCATCTTCCTCTGTATATGTGGTAAGTCCAAATTCATGTAAATATTCTATCGCCTTATTTATTCCAACATTGTATGCTATTTTAATATTAACGATATTTGAAGAAACCTCAATTGCTTTTCTAACTGTACATAGTCCTTGATATCCTCCTGCGTTTTTAGGAGAGTATCTTCCTTTAAATGTTGTTGGTGTATCATCAAACACTGTTGATGCAGTAATTACTTTTTCTTCTAAGCCTGGTGCAACGTTAACTAATGGCTTAATTGATGAACCTGTTTGTCTTTCACTAATTGCATAATTATAGCTAGTTCCTTGGTCACTTCCTAGTGCTCCACCCATTGCTACTACTCTACCTGTTGTTGGTTCAATTATAGTAGTACCTGCCTGAGTTCTTGCTTTTACTTTCACGTTTTTTCCATTTGCATCTTTAACTGTTATTGTTTTATTTTGTACATATTTTTTCTTAGCCATTTCTTTAAGTACTGCTTCCTGAATAGAAGTTACTTGTGTTGTATATAGTTTATATCCTCCTGATTGAATCATTGCTTTAGCCTCTGAAAAATCAATATCTTTTGCTTCTGCTAAATCTCTTGCTGCATTATTTACAGCCTCACTCACAAAGTATGAAATATTTCCAATTTCTATTGTTCCTTTTTTGAATTCAAAGCCTTTTTCTACTTTTTCTACTGCCTCATTATATAATTTTTCAGCTTCTGCTGGGTCATCGCTAATTCTACTTTGTTCCTTCATAAAATGTAATACTAATTTAGTTCTTGACTTTATTAGTTCACTATTATCTTCTTCTCCATATGGATTATACATATTGGGTCCATCATTTATTCCTGCTAAGAATGCTGATTCAGCTAAGTCCAAATCTTTTGCTGATTTTGCAAAGTAGTATTGTGCTCCATATTCTACTCCATGAAGATCATTTCCACCTATAAA
>OLQV01002288.1_pt1 | contig 12789 bp, 9 predicted proteins | sample 1672371 | NCBI WGS metagenome assembly OLQV01 (sample SAMEA3136676, study PRJEB25190) | human gut metagenome
TTTCTTTCACCTCCTACGATTATAATAAGTTGCTTATTCATCTTGTGAATAGTCGTACATCAAAACAAAACGTTCCTATGCACGCTTGTTTAGTTTATTACGAATCATGATACTTGTCAAGGGATTTTCCTTGATTTTTTCACGTTTTCTGCCACTTTTTTCTTAGTTTTTACAAGATTTTTTCTTTTCCTTATATTTTACGATTTCATGCTTTATCAAGCTAAATACTAATACTCCCGCCAATACACCGGCACTATCGATGCATACATCTCTGAACTGGCAGCTCCTGCCCGGCACAAACAACTGATGTAATTCGTCACTTGCCGCATATGCTGTACCTGCACACCAGCAGATCAGCATGGACCGTTTCCCGCTGTCTTCCGAAAAAGAATACGCCGTCCTCAGTATCAGCACACCAAGGACCGCGTACTCTGTTGCATGCGCACATTTGCGTACCGGGAAATCAATCATTTTCGCAAACTGCTCCTGCCGTTCTTCTGACCAGGATGTAAATTGCGGGACTATCAGCCTCCCGATCTCTTTTCCTACCGAATGGCTCATTCCCTCCGATTCTACCGCTTTTTTAGCCGAAAAAGAAAAAATCACTGACATCCAGATGATCGTAAAGATCAGCCAAATCATTCCTGTCTTTTTTCTCTTCATCCTGTTTTCTGTCATATTTTTTCCTGTCTTTTTGATTCTTTACTATGTCTCGGATATCTGACTCCGGATTTTATGCCTGCAGATCTGAGAACAGATCTTTTCGATATACGCCATCTGCGATCAATTTTGCAAATGACTCTACTACAACAGGTTTATCTTCTTTATAAGTAACACCAAACCATTTATCCTGTGTCTCCAGAAGTTTGACACTTACTTTTCCTTTTTTCAAAAGCTCGTCAATATAGATTGGAAGCAGGTATTCTCCTTTCAGTTCTTTTGCTTCGTCTCCCTTGATATTTTCAAAGAATTCTACAAAGCCTTCTTCCAAAAGTCCCACAAATTCCGGTGTCAATCCCCACATATTCATAGATACATGCGAATTCACATTTATTTTATTTCCCTGTGATTCTGCTCCATCCTCTGTTTTTTTGATTTCATAGGTTTCCATAACATCCGTCAGATAATCATTCTCATCCACTGCACAGATTCCTCTTGTAACAGTTCCATTATCACTTAAAGTATTACCAAGAATAAAACCTGCCATGCAGAGTTCTTTCGATCTTTCCGGAGTATAATTATTAATCAGAAATTCATGGATCTTTACAAATGCTTCTTTTCCATAATAATCATCTGCATTAATAACAACAAACGGTTCTTTGATGATGTCTTTACACACCAGAACTGCCTGTCCCGTTCCCCATGGTTTACTTCTATCCACAGGTTTTTTGATTTCTTCCGGAAGATCATCTAATTCCTGATAAGCGTAAGCGAATTCTACGTTCAACCTATTACAGATCCCTTCGATACGCTTTCCGATCGCGTCATGAAATGCTTCCTTAATATCCTTACGGATGATAAATACAACTTTATTAAATCCGGCTTCAATTGCATCATGGATAGAATAATCCATAATAATCTCTCCATTCGGGCCAACCGGTTCTAACTGCTTGATTCCACCACCGAAACGAGACCCCATTCCCGCAGCCATGATGACTAATGCTGTTTTCATAATCTTCTTTCTCCTTTATTCATTTGTCTTTTTCACGGTTAGGATTAGTATAGCACAATTTCGGGACCTATTCTACTGTTACACTCTTCGCAAGGTTTCTCGGCTTATCTACATCAAGCCCTTTTGCCACAGATACATAATATCCAAGTAACTGGAGCGGAATCACTGCAAGTGATGTTGCAAAGTGTGGATCTGTCTTTGGAATATATACAGAGAAATCTGCATTTTCTTCAATATTATAGTGTCCAAATGTCGTAAGACCCATCAGATATGCGCCACGGCTCTTACACTCTACCATGTTACTCAGTGTCTTTTCATATAATGCCGGCTGAGTCAGTACTCCGATAACGAGTGTACCGTCTTCAATCAGAGAAATCGTTCCATGTTTTAATTCTCCTGCTGCATATGCTTCAGAATGAATATAACTGATTTCTTTCATCTTAAGACTTCCCTCTAATGAAATTGCATAATCAATTCCACGTCCGATAAAGAAAATGTCTTTTGCATTCACCTGTTTGGATGCAAACCACTGAAGTCTTTCTTTGTCTTCAATGATTCTGCTGATCTTATCCGGAATCGCCTTCAGTTCTTCGATATATCCAGTATACTGTTCCTCTGTAATCTGACCTCTGATCTTAGCAAACTGAATTGCCAGTGTGTAAATTGCGATCAGCTGTGTACTGTACGCTTTTGTTGTTGCAACCGCAATCTCCGGTCCTGCAAGTGTATAGAATACATTATCTGCTTCTCTCGCAATAGATGAGCCGATCACGTTCACAATTCCAAGTGTCTTTACACCCTGTTTCTTAGATTCTCTGAGGGCTGCAAGACTGTCGGCAGTCTCTCCTGACTGACTGATGATAATAACCAGTCCCTTAGGATCGAGGATCGGATTACGATATCTGAACTCTGATGCAAGTTCTACACGTACCGGGATTCTTGCCAGGTCTTCCATAACATACTGTGCTGCCACTCCGACATGATATGCAGATCCACACGCTACAATATAGATCTGGCTGATCTCTTTAATCTCTTCTTCTGAAAGTCCGACTTCTGAAAGATCGATCGCACCGTCTTTTACAACAGAATTCAGAGTATCTGAAACAGCCTTCGGCTGTTCATGGATCTCTTTGATCATAAAATGCTCATATCCAGCTTTTTCTGCTGCCTCTGCATCCCATTCAACTGTTTTTAATTCTTTTTCGATCTCATCGCCATCCAGATTATAGAATGTAATCTCTCCTTTGCGGACACGTGCCATCTCCTGGTTTCCAATATAATATACATCTCTTGTATATTTCAGGATCGCAGGAACATCTGAACCGATATAAGATTCTCCGTTTGCAACTCCTAAGATCATCGGGCTGTCTTTTCTTGCTACATAGATTTCTTCCGGATAATCTTTGAACATCATTGCAAGTGCATATGATCCACGGATACGCACAAGTGCATGATTAATTGCATCTACCGGTGTTCCTTCATATTTTTTATAATAGTAATCTACCAGTTTTACTGCTACTTCTGTATCTGTCTCTGAGTAAAATGTATATCCTTTTCGTACAAGTTTATCTTTTAATTCCTGATAATTTTCGATGATACCATTATGAACAGCTACTACATTTCCGTCATCACTTTTATGCGGATGTGCATTGTTCTCAGACGGTTCTCCATGAGTTGCCCATCTGGTATGTCCGATACCACAAGTTCCTTTTACAGTTTCTCCATCATTGGTCTTCTCTGCTAAAACTTTCAGTCTTCCTTTTGCCTTAATAACTTCTACATCTGCATCACCGTCACGTACAGCGATTCCTGCAGAGTCATATCCACGATATTCCAGTTTTGCCAGGCCATCTAACAAGATGGGTGCTGCCTGATGTTCACCTGTAAATCCTACAATTCCACACATATTATCTTTTCTCCCTGTAAAAATTCTTAATATAGTCTATTCTTCCAGTGTCATTCATGTATCTTTCTAACTTGCAATATGTCCTTTAGCCTTTACAACATCCACAACCTGGTCTACATATTTTCTACAGACTTCCTCTGTCTCGGCTTCAACCATTACACGAAGAAGCGGCTCTGTTCCTGATTCACGCACAAGAATACGACCGGTATCTCCAAGTGCTTCTGTAACAGCTTTTACTGCTGCCTGCACATCTGCGTCATCCTGAGCAGCCTTTTTATCTGTCACACGTACATTTTCAAGAACCTGTGGATAAATGGTAAGTCCATCCAGCAGTTCGCTCATCTTCTTCTTTCTTGCCATCATAACTTCCATCATCTTAAGACTTGTAAGGATACCGTCTCCTGTAGAAGCGTATTTTGAAAAAATAATATGACCTGACTGTTCTCCACCAAGGATACAGCCATTCTTTGTCATATATTCGTATACATATTTGTCTCCGACTGCAGTCTTCGCATAACCGATTCCAGCCTCATCAAATGCTTTGTATAATCCAAAATTAGACATAACCGTTGTAACAACTGTATTATTCTCCAGTTTGCCTCGCTCTTTCATATATTTTCCATAAATGTAAAGGATCGCATCTCCATCTACCAGATTTCCTTTTTCATCAACGCAAAGACATCTGTCTGCATCTCCGTCATAAGCGAATCCGACATCCAGACCATTCTCAACCACGAATTTCTGCAGGCCGCCAATATGTGTAGATCCTGCATTATTATTAATATTGGTTCCATCAGGTTCTGCATTGATAACATAAGTCTTTGCTCCCAGAGCATCAAATACGGATTTTGCGAGGTTCCATGAACTTCCGTTCGCACAGTCAAGTCCGACTTTCACTCCCTTGAAAGAATAAAGTCCCAGTGAGATCAGATAACCGATATAACGATTTCTTCCTGATACATAGTCTACCGTACGTCCGATCTTAGATGTATGTGCAAACGGAATCTCTTCATAATTTTCCCCAAATACTTCCAGCTTGCCATCCAGATAGTCTTCTACCAGTGCAATCGTTCCTTCATCCATCTTCTCTCCATTACCGTTGATCAGCTTGATTCCGTTATCATAATACGGATTATGGCTTGCCGAGATCATAATACCACAATCAAACCCATCGGTTCTTGCCACATAAGCTACAGACGGTGTCGTCGTAACATGAAGCAGGTAAGCATCCGCTCCCGAAGCTACCAGACCGCCAACCAGTGTATATTCAAACATATAGCTTGAACGTCTTGTATCTTTTCCGATCACAATACGAGCTGGTGTATCATCACCGTTACGACGCTTTACTTCTCCGTAATACCATCCAAGAAATCTTCCGATCTTATATGCATGATCTGCTGTTAAATTATTATTGGCTTCTCCACGGAAGCCATCTGTTCCGAAATATCTTCCCATATGTATTCTCCTAAAATAAAAATTTTTAGTCATTCCGTTATCAAGTAACTGCCACCATTATAGTTGGTATCAAGATTAAGTTCAAGCAAAAGTGGCAAAAAAGTACGCATATGTGCAAAGACATCTTTCGTACATATGCATACTTTTTACTCAACAATCACTATTCTGCTTTCATTCCAAGTTCTTTTTCACACAGTTCCAGTGATGATGCAATCACTGCATCCATGTCATAATATTTGTATTCTCCAAGGCGTCCTCCAAAGATCACCTTTTCTTCTTTTTCTGCCATTTTTTTATATCTGGCATAAAGGGCACCATTCTTTTCATCATTAACCGGATAATATGGTTCATCCCCCAGTTTCCACTCCGAACTGTATTCCCGGCTGATTACAGTCTTTGGAATGTCATTTCCTTCTGAATCTTTTCCAAACTCAAACCATTTATGCTCAATAATACGAGTCCATGGTGTCTGACGGTCTGTATAATTGACTGCGGCATTCCCCTGATAATTTTCCTGATCCAGAAGTTCTGTCTCAAATCTTACTGATCTGTATTCCAGTGTTCCAAGTTCATATCCGAAATATGCATCGATCGGTCCGGTATAAATAACTTTCTCGGCCAGCGCATCTAACGCCTCTTTATTCTCCAGATACTCTGTATTCAGACGGACTTCGATTCCATCCAGAAGATTTTCAACCATCTTTGTATATCCTCCGACAGGAATTCCCTGATATAACGCATTAAAATAATTATTATCAAATGTCAGACGCACAGGAAGTCTTTTGATAATAAACGCCGGAAGTTCCCTGCAGTCACGTCCCCACTGCTTCTCCGTATATCCCTTGATCAGCTTTTCGTAAATGTCTCTTCCAACCAGGGAAATTGCCTGTTCTTCCAGATTCTCCGGCTCTTTTGTTATCTCTTTTCTCTGCTCTTCAATCTTCGCTTTTGCTTCCTCCGGAGTAACTACTCCCCACATCTTATTAAATGTATACATATTAAAAGGAAGTGAATACAATTCACCCTTATAATTAGCCACCGGCGAATTCGTAAAACGGTTAAACTCTGCGAACTGTGTAATATAATTCCATACTTTTTTGTTATTTGTATGGAAAATATGTGCACCATATTTATGTACATGGATTTTTTCTATCTCTTCCGTATATACATTTCCGGCAATATTCGGGCGTTTATCGATCACCAGAACGGATTTTCCCGTTTTCCTGGCCTCATGTGCAAACACTGCTCCGTATAATCCGGAACCAACTACCAAATAGTCATATTTTTTCATGTTCAGTTCTTCCTCTTCTTTATTTATATTCTTTCAGGTAATAGGATTATTCTATCATATATCTTGGTTAACTGAAAGATGCTGTCTTATTTTTTGTATCATTTCGCTCTTTCACTTTATCACGTTACCAAACGATTGCATTTCTTTACCGAACATATTATACTATTTAAAAATGAAATAGTTCAATTTGAGGTGAAATTATGCATAAAGAATTTTTAATGGGAAATGCTGCCATTGCCCTCGGTGCTGTTGCCGCCGGCGTCAATGTTGTGGCAGGCTATCCCGGAACACCATCTACCGAAGTGCTCGAAACAGTTGCCAAAAACCGACCTGACGATGTCTACGTAGAATGGTCCGTGAATGAAAAAGCCGCAATGGAACTGGCTGCCGGAGCAGCTTATGCCGGAGCCCGGTCAATGGTAACTATGAAACAGGTCGGACTAAATGTGGCATCTGATCCTTTGATGAGCCTGGAATATGTTGGAATCAAAGGAGGAATGGTCATTCTTGTCGCAGATGATCCTGGCCCGATCTCTTCTCAGACCGAGCAGGATACCAGGCATTTTTCCAGATTTTCCAAACTCCCTTGCTTTGATCCATCATCCGCTCAGGAAGCGTATGAGATGATCCAGGAAGCTTTCGAGTATTCTGAAGAATATGGTACTCCTGTGTTCTTACGACCAACCACAAGAGTCTGTCATGGCTATGCCTCCGTCACAGTAAAGGACGAGAAAGAATTTACGCAGCATAAACCCGAAGGATTCATCAAAGATTCCAAACGCTGGGTCATCTTCCCAAGATTATCTTTCATGAATCACCAGAAGATCGAAGCGCGAAACAGAGAATTATCAGATGTCTTTTCTTCTTATGACAAGAATAAGATTCATCCGTCCTGCGAAACATTTAAAGATTCAAAGAAAGGGATTGCAACCGGAGGAATCAGTTATACCTATGCAATGGAAACATTAAAGAACACTGGTATGGTAAAAAACTTAAAAGTTGCAACTCCTCATCCATTTCCGGAAAAACTGGCCGTTGAATTTCTGACTGGTCTGGATGAAGTTCTTTGTCTGGAGGAATTAGATCCGGTCATCGAGCGGGAACTTACCTACATCTGTGGGAAATACCACCTTCCGGTAAAAATACGTGGAAAACTAAGCGGAGACACTGCCTGTGCCGGAGAAAATACCAGAGACAGCGTAACTTCCTATATTAATACTTTTCTCGGCCTTTCCGACCGGAAAGACGCCGGACTTCCTGTAGCACCGGAACTTCCGGTCCGTCCGCCGGTACTCTGTGCCGGATGTCCGCACCGTGCTTCTTTCTACGCGGTCAAAAAAGCTATGAAGGGAAAGAAAACTATTTTCTGTGGGGATATTGGCTGTTACACACTTGGAAATGCCATGCCGCTCGACATGGTTGACACCTGTCTGTGTATGGGTGCCGGACTGAATATTGCACAAGGGGTAGAAAAAGTTGAACCCGATACAACTTGTTTCGCATTCGTCGGCGACTCTACCTTTTTTGCATCTGCAATCACAGGTGTTGTTAATGCCGTTTATAATCAGGCCAATATGGTACTCATTGTACTGGATAACTCCACAACTGCCATGACCGGTCATCAGCCTCATCCCGGAACCGGACACACTGTTATGGGAGAGATTGTCCAAAAAATCAATATCGAACAGGTACTTCACGGAATCGGTGTAACAGACGTTGAAACTGTTAATCCATTAGACCTGCATACATCTGTAGAATGCGTACAGAAGATGGCAGAGCGTTCCGGTGTGAAGGCAATCATTTTCAAATCACCTTGCATTGCAGTCACAAAACCGGCCGCACCTCTTCATGTTTCCTCTGACAAATGTATCGGCTGTAAAAAATGTATAAAAGAACTGGGATGCCCGGCTATCGTTCTTAATAACGGCAATGTCTGTATTGACAGTTCAATGTGTACAGGATGCGGCCTTTGCAGTCAGGTCTGCCCGGTAACTGCTATTACAGGAGGTGAAGATCATGAATAATCAGAAAAATATTGTCCTCTGTGGAGTTGGTGGTCAGGGAACTGTCCTCGCTTCCAAGCTGCTCGCAGCAGCAGCCATGAGTAAAGATATTCCGGTCATGAGTGCCGAAACGATCGGTATGGCACAACGAGGCGGAAGTGTATTCAGTCATCTTCGTATGGGAAATGATCTGTATTCTCCTATGATCGAAACAGGAACTGCTGATCTTATTATAGGATTTGAACCTGGTGAAACGGTCCGGATGCTTCCTTACCTGAAAACCGGTGGACACGTTGTTGTAAGCACCCGTGCAGTTAAACCTGTTACTGCTACTCTAAGTGGTTTTGACTACGATGCCCCCCAGATGCTCGATTACCTGAAAGCAAATGTTCCGAATCTCACCTTTGTAAATGCTGATCAGGCATGCAGCGATATTGGTTCCTCCAAGGTACTGAATATGGTACTTTTAGGAGCCGCCATCCGTACCGGAGTATTGGATTTTACCATCTCTGAAATCGAAAGCATTATGAAGCAGACACTTCCGGAGAAGTTCCACGAGATGAATCTCCGGGCACTGAATTACAATATATAACAATCAGATCTATCATTAACCAACCGCTCCTGCATTATTGATATATAGGAGCACACCAAAAGAAAGGCGAGGGCATACATATGCAAATTACTGAAACACAAATCGCACAAGTCAACAAACAGATCAAGGCACTTCTTTCCGCAGAAAGTTTCTATGGAAAGAAATTAGAAGAAGCCGGCGTTACCAGCATCCAGTCTGCTGAAGATTTTCAGAAGCTTCCGTTTTCCGAAAAAAATGATCTGAGAAATGCTTATCCTCTTGGACTTATGACTGCCCCGGAAGAAAAAATTGTCCGCATTCATTCATCTTCCGGTACAACAGGACTGCCTGTCATCATCCCATATACCCAGAAAGATGTTGATGACTGGGCTGTCATGTTCAAACGTTGTTATGAAATGGCCGGTATGACAAATATGGACCGCATCCAGATTACACCGGGATATGGTCTCTGGACCGCCGGAATCGGTTTCCAGGCAGGAGCAGAAAGATTAGGCAGCATGGTTATTCCAATGGGACCTGGTAACACGGACAAACAGTTACAGATGATGATGGATATGAAAACAACCGTTCTTGGTTCTACCTCATCTTATGCCCTTCTTCTTGCAGAAGAAATCCAAAAACGAGGGATTAAAGACAAGATTCATCTTAAAAAAGGTATCATTGGTTCCGAACGCTGGGGTGAAAAGATGCGGAAACGTATTACAGAGGAACTTGGTATAGAAATCTATGATATCTATGGCCTGACCGAGATCTACGGACCAGGAATTGGAATCAGTTGTTCCCATGACTGTGGTATGCACTACTGGGATGATTATATTTACATCGAAATTATTGATCCTGTTACAGGCGAAGTATTACCTGACGGTGAACTTGGAGAGATTGTCATTACTACATTAGTAAAAGAGGGGGCTCCTCTTATCCGTTACCGTACCCACGACCTTTCCCGTATCATTCCTGGAGACTGCCCTTGTGGAAGCAAATTCCCTCGTCTTGATACCATCATGGGACGTACAGACGATATGATGAAGATTAAAGGTGTCAACGTATTCCCTGCACAGATTGAGGAAATCCTGAAAGAATTTCCTGAGGTATCCAGTGAATACCAAATCCGTATCTCTCATCTGGAAGGAAAAGATACCATGCGTATCTATGTTGAGACAAACGGAACCGTAGACTTCCTGGATCTCGCAAAACGTATTGCTTCTAAAGTTAAAAGCCGTATTGGATTTACACCGCTTGTAAAAGTAGTAGAGATCGGCTTGTTGCCTCGAAGCGAGAAAAAGACCAAACGTGTCATCGACGAACGTTACGAATAATAATATAAAAAGAAATACATCATTGAAGCTGACTCTTCGTTTTTTGAAGTACCCTGCGAAATGATGTATTTCTTTTTATATTATATTGTTTTCGTTTATAAACCAAGTTCATCGGATATAGCGCACATTTCTTCCAGACCTATATCAATCAGATCTTCCAGCATCAAACCTGTAAACTCAATACTTTCCATGTAATCTCTGTTGGCTCCTTTTGCGAATCTTGCTTCGTTAAAACGCTTTAATACGGATTTTCTTTTTACACTTGCGATCTTTTTATCCGGATAAATCTGTGCAACCGCTTTTAAAAATCCACTCATCGGATCTGCTGCAAGAAGTGCATACTGAATCTTAGTTCTAGCTTTTACACCGCTTTTTGGATTGTGTGCACAAATGGCTCCGAAAAGGATCGGATCATCAATTCCTTCTTTCTTTAGGATTTCTACAGATGTCGGTCCATGTACGCTAAGATCATGCTGCCAGTCACACTGCTCCTCATCAAGATCATGCAAAAGTCCTGCAATTCCCCAATATTCTACATCATCCGGTGCAAGACGTTTGGCAAGTCCCCTCATAATTGCCTCCACAGCCAGAGAATGTGTGATATAATGTTCTCCTTTCATATATTTGGTTAAGATTTCATACGCCTGATCTCTTGTCATCTTTGTTCCCTCCTGTAATATTTTCTCGATAATATTGTTTACCGCCATTTTAACACACTAACAGAGTAATGTAAACAAGTGTAAAATCTGCCGATAATACATACAGAGAAAAAGAGCAGTGAAACATTTTTTGTTCCTCTGCTCTTGCATTACGCTGTTACTGACTTATCTGCAATTGTCCCCGAAGGCATACAATACTGTTCTTCTACTCTTCTGGTACAACAATCAGTTCTTTTGTATAGTCATTCAGGACTTCGCATCCATCTTCTGTAATAAGTACAAGGTCTTCGATACGAACACCGATGTTCTCATCTGGAAGGTAGATTCCCGGCTCTACTGAGAAGCACTGTCCAACTTTGATGATATCTGTGTTAACAGATGATACATCACCGAACTCGTGATCTTCCAGTCCGATAGAATGTCCTGTTCTGTGTGTGAAGTATTCTCCGAATCCTTTTTCTTCGATGTAGTTTCTTGCTGCAAGGTCAACATCGCACATTCTGTTACCTGGTTTTGCAGCTGCAATACCACGTAAGTTAGCCTCTAATACTACATTGTATACTTCTCTTGCACGGTCAGATACTTCCCCAATGAATACAGTTCTTGTCATATCTGATGCATAATTGTCTTTGAATCCACCGATGTCAAGGATTACACAGTCTCCGCGTTTTCCTTTTGAATCATCTGTTACATGATGTGGATCTGCAGCACCGTGTCCATATGCTGTAATTGGATCGAATGATACGTCTTCGCATCCGAGTTCTTTGTAGATCTCACGCATCTTTGCATTTAATTCTTTCTCTGTTAATCCTTTTGCTACCCATGGAATGATCTTGTCCATAGCAATATCATTTATCTTAGAAGACTTTCTCATGAGATCCTGTTCTTTCTCATCTTTTACCATACGGATATAATCGATGATCGGAGATCCGTTCACGAATTTGCTTCCTCCGCCCAGTTCCTGCAGACGAATAAGGAATTTAGAAGGCCATGTCTTGTCGATTCCCATAGTCTTATCTTTTTCCACATATTTGCTTAAGATCTCTACTCCGTCTTCGATATCATCATAGTAAATAATATCTACTCCGAGATCTGACTCCTGTGGGAATAATTTGTTGATCATCATCTTATGATTTCCGTTCACATTCAGATACAATGCCAGAAGTCTTTCTCCTGGAAAGATCCATTTTCCTGTCAGATAGAAAATCGCAACAGGATCAGAAATGATCATCTGTGGAATCTCATGCTCCTCCATTGATTTTAATACTCTTGTAAGTTTACCTTGATCCATAATAGAAACCCAACCTTTCTTAAATGTTGACAGAATCTGTTGCTTTTTTTCGCCGATTCTCACTGACAATTATTATAGACTTTCTGAATATAAAAGTCAATTTATTCTATTGTTCTTTGATAAATATCCATAAACTTCTTTTTTTTAAAAAGTCAGAAGATTAATAGATGTTATCTACAGGACCTGCCACCGGCAGCTCCTTACGAACGCATGGCAATAAAAAAGAAATCATTCACACTTTCGCATGTGAATGATTTCTCTTTATAAACTGTTCTATTTTATTCTTCGTCTTCAGATGTTGCAGTTACTGCTTCCTCATCAGAAGCACCTTCCTGCTTCACTTCTTCTGCATCTCCGAATTCAAAATCAAAATCATCTTCAAAGTCCAGTTCGTCTTCCATTTCCATCTCTGTATTCAGCTTGATGTCACGGTATTTTCTCATACCTGTTCCGGCTGGGATATGTTTACCGATGATAACGTTCTCTTTCAGACCTACCAGCGGATCGACTTTACCTTTGATAGCAGCTTCTGTCAGGACTTTTGTTGTCTCCTGGAATGAAGCGGCTGACAGGAATGAATTTGTAGCAAGGGAAGCTTTTGTAA